>Ga0100385_1005207_pt1 | contig 10984 bp, 13 predicted proteins | sample CryGeymeta201509_FD_81543 | JGI IMG/M metagenome (GOLD analysis project Ga0100385, IMG submission 81543) | Groundwater microbial communities from Crystal Geyser aquifers in Utah, USA - Crystal Geyser metaG 2015-09 | ecosystem: Environmental > Aquatic > Deep subsurface > Groundwater | place: USA... | reverse complement strand
TTCTGATTTGAAGACTGAGCTGTGGCAAAAAAAGCGAGAGGAAGAACGTTTGAGGAGGTAGCTGAAGACAGCATATGAGGATAGTGAGTTAAAATTGAGTATATTGGAGAAGAAATATATGGAATTATTAGGAACAAAGTGATAGAAGATGTTTAATTTTAAACATATTAAATTTAAAAATGGAGCCCCTATACACCCTCAAGTTCAGCTTCAATCGATCTCTACTCTTAGCAACCTTCCTATTCCACGCTCAGGAGCTTTTTCTTTTAGGTATTGTTATGGCGGCTGAGTACTCTGGCTTTTACTCGACCCTCTTCTAACTATTCACACTTCAGTAATGGCTGACATACTATTTCTTCCAAGGAATGCTCTGTCTAAACATTCTCATCACTCTCAGCTTGTTCTTGACTCTAGTAGCTAAAATAAGATGCTTACACTTTATCATTCCGAGTCTTTCAATCATTATAAAACTGTTCCCCTATGTGCTCAGCACTCCTCTTTTTAATTTATGCTTCTTGGCCATATTCAATAGCCCATAATCCATTGTTCAACTTGCAGCCATCCTCAACCTACCTTTCTTCTTGGGCTACCTTCTCCTCCAAGAATTCATAAACTCATCTCTAAAATTCATATAAATTGATCTGTGCAATAGACGATCAGGATCGATAACATAAACCTTACTTGCTCCCACAGCTCTTCTAGTTCTGCAAATATTAGGGCCATTCTATGGATGTTTGGTCTGTAGTTTGAGGATGGGTTACGAATTATACACAATTTGGACAAACTGCGAATACAACCTCCCCCAAAGACTAAAAATATTCTATGCCCTTTTCACCTTCTACTATACCTTCCTCTTCTTCCTTGCTAATTTTAACATCGTCATCTCCAGATCAACTTTTTCGACTCCTCATGTCACACTCATCATTTTGATTGCTGGTTATCTAGCAGCTTGGGTACTTTCGAGACAAATGGTTAATAGACTATGGAAAAAGATGCTATCTCTATCTGGAGGCTCTGTTTAACAGAGTGGAGATAAAGAGTCATACGATAGTGAAGAACTTCCTGTCATAAGAATTGAAAATTAGATCAAAATTCTTGTCAAAGCCTTCATTGAGAGAGGAAAATATCTCAACCATGAAGATAACTTATACTGCCATTTTTGGAGAGAGTTCAATCAGATAGTATTTCTTCACAAAATCAAATGCCAGCTGCCAAAGTGTATTTGTAGAGGAAAAAAACATATGACTGATATTGAAGTAGAAACTGAAATTTTTGTGGAGCATCTTCTCAAAATAGTTTCGACTGCCGCTGAGATGCTGGGAAAAGAAATCCGGCTCAAGGTTGTCATCACCTATCTGCTTATTCAAATTGCCAAAAAACCTCTAAAAGGATACTATCAGTTGATCAGACTGAAGAAAGAGAAAACGAATATCAAACTTAAGCTCTAGATCGATGATTTAGTTTCAGTTTGCAGGGAATGCTTTGACCAAATTTTTTACAAGAATAAAGTTCAAAATCAGCAGCTCAATCTTCTCAAGGTGATCCGGTCAGAGGAAACCATCAAAGAGCTAGAGGATTAGCTAAAACAAACCATAACCACTACTTCTGCATTTCTTGATATTTTCACATACTCAACTCTCAAAATGGGACAGGTTCAAGCTGAGGCAGATCGGATCACTAAGATGAAAAAATCAATTGAAAATAAACTAGAAACGCTCGTAGTTGATTGCTATGATAATGCCTCTGTTGCCTTCTCTATCTTTGTCTTCTATCGATATTTGGAGCCTTATAGGTCAAGATAGGTTGAATTCAAGAAGGCAGCAGGACAGCTAGCTCTCAAGAAGAGGCTGCTCCTTAAAGCTGAAGGCGATAATATTTCTTCAGATCATGGCATCATATACATTGATTTGGTGGAGGAAAGAGGAAAAATCAAGAAAATAACAAGAAATATATGCGATTTTTTCGGCTATGCTCGTGAAGACATGGTTGGGTTCAACATCAATCTATTCATGCCAACCATTTTCGGAAAAAATCATGCCAAGTTCCTTTCTAATTTCATCGACAAGGGCAGGATAAAGCTTCTGAAATAAAAAGACAGAATGATTTTTGCCAAGAACAAAAAGAAGTTTATTTTTCCTATAAACATCAGACTAAAAGCTGAGCACTTACTTGACAACGAATTCGGAGCTTCAGGGTTAATTTCCAGTATTGACACAAGTTCAGAGTTTATGATGATTGGCAAAAATGGCAGAATCGAATAAATGACGGAGAACCTTTACAACAGGTTATTTAGAAAAACATTAAGAGACGATGTTTACAAGACTGCCAAGGTCTGCGCCTATAAGTTACTTCCTGGGATCAATCAAATCATGGAGCAGTGGGAATAAAATCAAGCCAGCAAAATTTATTAAGGTCTTGTAATCTTTCCCAGCAAATAATAGTATCTGCTTGAAAAATTCAGACATACCCGTGAAATATCACATTCCTCTATAGGTCGCAGCAAGAGCTCAACTTTGAGTGTTCTATCGTCCTCTAGCTCTTCTATTCCCCTTCATTCGTTGCCATAGCGATTTTAGTTTTTTAGTTAGCTCTTCAAAAGTTTTCTTTCGGACATCAATCCTCTAAACCTGAAAGCATTCAAAGTTTCATACAAATACTCAAGAATTAAAACTGCTGAATTTGAAGTTGAATTGATTGAAATTCTCTCGATGAAATAAAATCTCGAAGGAAAATAGTATCTCAGATAGCTGGTTAATGAATTTAACAATTTGGCTGAGGTTTATCAGTTGCTTGATGAACAATCTCCTTTATCGCAGCATTTGATCAAACTAGAAGATATGTCAGAAGGCACAGCAAGGATCTAAGATTTTAGCAAAAATTATAAATATCAGGAAAGTGGAATGAGCCAACCAAGAAATAGATAAAATCTGATGGAAAATTTCTCAGGAGCAGAGTTTAACGGAGATCGAATTTACAATCAATCTGCCTCTTTTGAATAAGATGAGCCTGAATAAAAAGACCTTGCCAACCATCACGCCAGCTAAACTGGGTCCGTTACTGGAGGCACGGAAACAGAATCAAAAAAGTACCTATGCTTTAAATTAGACAACTTCTCATCAACGCATTCAATACGTCTCAAGATGCCATCTCTCGCTACGCCATCATTTGTGCGGTTATTGCAGTGCTTGTCCTATTGATTTTACTTGGAGTCATGACAATGTTGCAGTTGAATTCAATTGAACAAGAGAAGGAGCTTTGGAAAGATAGTTCCTACATCCTGAAACTCAGATTAATATTTGAGTACAGGTTAGCTCTTGCTGAAATCACTCGCTTTGCAGTCAATATGAATTTCAGCTCATCAGCAACCCTCATCTAAAAATCACAGCTACTGAATCAAGAGATGGTGATGCTCGCTAAATCTTTAATCACTAATACACACAACACTCAAATCGTCAACAGTCCCTTCACTTTCTCTACTCCGATTCATGACCCAAACAAACAAATCACCTATATCAGTTCATTTCCTTCTTCAGTCAACCATCTGACTCAACTTTTTACGGAGGAAACACTTTCCAACAACGATACTCTTCGCTATAACTATGAAGGTTTGCATGTTAATTTTACGGATTTCTTCAATATGAGAAACGACTATTACACTGAGTAAAGCTCCAGGCAACGCAACCTGATGATCGCTTTTTTATCAATATACGAAGTCCTCATTTGTCTAGTTGCTTTGAGTTCAATTCCAGTTTATGTTTATTTCAAGAGAGAAGAGATAGCAGTGAGAGCCAAACTGGCATACATGAATCAGAGATAAATAAAGAAGGCTATGGCTAGGTTGGCTATTGTTCTTGATAACTTCAGAGAAGTAATCAGCAAGGCTTCAATCCACAAATTGCAGCTAGATATCATAGATCGCCAGAAATACGATAAAGATGAGGAGTTTTCTGGCTCTAAAATGATCAAGATATCATCGGAGTCAGAAGAGTATAAAGTGTTCAGTAATCCTTGGATGTATGCTCTACTCGTACTCTTTATTGTCTTCTTCAGCAACTTGGCAATATCTCTCTTCACTATTTTCCACACGAGTGATACTTTCTTTATTGGTGCTCTTCAAGCCCATAAATTAGCTAGTGATCTCCAGATCAAACCTCCTCTTCTAGTCAATGTCTATCTGTCCAACCTCAATAGGGCTATGGAAAATGCTACACTCAAAACATACACAGCATCCACCATAAATGAAACTCAAGCCGGATACTTCGAGCTCATCAACATTCTATCAAAGCCGCAATACAACTCAAATCAAATAGCTGAAACTCTCAATAGTAAATCCACTACGAAGATCTGTACAATCATCACTTGCACAGCAATTACCAATCAAAGTCTACAGGATGTGGCTCAGGACTACAAACATAAATTCGATTATTGGAATGCGGCCAATGCAATTGTTCCCAGCAAAAGTAGTGCCGATTATTGGGCTGCTGAAAATCTAGTTGAAAGTTTGTTCAATAAAAGTGCTTAGATATTGGTCTTGTCGCTTGTTAGCTAAGATATGGTAGACCAGCTCTTTGCAAGTTAAGTTAAGTGGTCGTGGACTATAGTGGTTATATTGAGTGCTCTTCTGCTGCCCATCAACTTGGTCGGTCTCATTCTCATCCTCAGAAAATACCTGATGGAGGTCAACAAGATGGTGAGGTCGGCTGAGTAGCTGTTCATGCAGTTCCCAGTGCAAGTGTTGGTGGAAAATACATACCTGACAAGTTACTTCAACGCGAAGATAAAAGCAGGAAAATGATGTGATAATACATATTTGTTGGTTATACTCACATATCATAACTTCCAATACTCTTGGGCTTATTGTCTAACAGTTTCGTCAGCTAACTTTCACCTTTGTGTAATTTTTGAGTGCATGTTTATAGACATTGACTGAAATGTTTGGTATCTTTTTGTTTGTGGCAGTGTTCATAGCATATTTGACTCCGGTCTGAGGTGCGTTGGCAGAAGTCTATGGCGATTTATCTGTTCATCACAATTATATTAATCTATTGAGGGTTTACTACATCAGATTCTCTCGTAATCCTAGTGGCCGCGGCGTGACCTCTTCTCTTTTTTCTCTTTTTTCTCCTTCTTCTCTTTCTTCTCTTTCCTCTATCCGTGCTAATGGCTGTGTTTCTTTCGATTCTAACTTCTTGATCTGTCTCTGTCTCTTTCCTTTTCCTTCTTCTCTTTGCGCTTCTGTTTTTAAATGATCTCAAGTTCCTCGACTTCTTGCTTGGTCATGCGGAGGTATCCTTTCCCTCCTCCGAATCTTCTTGGCCTCCAACTGAGCAGAGTCCTTCCTCTCTCGTAGTCAACGATGATCTTGGATCCATCGATTTTTCTGTAGTTGGCACTCTTGTAGGCAGCTGCGAAGTCATCCTTGTTATCGAACTCAATGAAACCATATCCTCGTGATTTTCCTTAGGAATCTCTGACAATCCTGACCGATTTAATAATACCGTATTTCTGCAGTTGTGACAACACTTACCTCGAATTAGAAACTCAGACTCTTTTCTGTAGTTTTATAGTTTAATCGACCCACCAACAATGTCTTCTCGGGATCGTTCATTGCCTTTGCATCTTCGAAAGGGTTCCATTCCTCGATCTCGTTTCGTATCCTGGCTTAATTTCTTTCCTTTCTCTCTTCTGCCACTCTCTGCTTCTTTTCATCTTTGTTCTATCGCTTGGGTTTTTCAATCAAATTTTAGTTGGGCACATCGAACATGGAGTTGATATCTTTGCATGTGGTTGTGACTGGATCAAGAGGTCGGCATTTTGGCTTGACTGGAGCTTTCAAGAAGGCGACTTAGTTGGCTCTGAACAGTTCAAGCACATCAGAAGGCATTTATGATTTCATCTCATGAAACTGCTTATGTTGGGCTGAAGTATTCATCTCGAAGGGTCTGGAAAATCTGTCTCCATAGGCAGGCTGCCCAGTGAGAGTCGAGGTGAATCGACTCGAGTGCGAGTACATGTAGTATTCCGACTGCATTTATAAGAGATATAATTATGATGATCCAATAATTATCAAACAGCTTATTATCAAACTTGGCCGATCTAAGGCAGTATCATCTCTGAGCGGTCCTATATATTTTAAAGGCATTGCTGCACAGGTTCGAAAGCTATAACGATTAGAGAACTATTTTTTGTGCCTAAATTATTGAAGACATCGGCCATGATATTATTATTAGCTTATCCAACTGCAAAGTGAATGCTTTCATGCTTGTTTTTGAGAAAGTACAGCCAAAATCTACGACCTATATCTCTGGTCCTCATATTCTAAAATAAACCCTCGCCTAATTAGCATAACAGTACTTCCTAGCAAAACACAGTCCAACTGCTAAGATTCTGTAAATTTACGATATTACAGGTCTCCCAATTCACGCCAACGACCCTTCTTGACCAGATCGCTGACAGACCGACTCTTATGAGGTTATTTAGTGAGCAAAGCAGTTTCACTGGCGCAAGGAAAGAATATTTTTTATCCGAATGAGGTTGAAAATACAGCTCGACAGGTTCCACTTTGCAGGTAATACACCTACTCATCTACAATATGCTTAGCTGTTACTGAAGATGAGGACAATGACGAAAGATACACTAGATTAATCCCCAGTATGCTTTGGATCTTCGTTGAAAGCATTCTTGAGCCTTTTGAGGGTTCTTTTTAGAGAGAATTAAATGTCTTTGGGAAAGGTTTAGTCTTCAATAAGGCATAGGTGGAAGTTGTCCCTCATATAATCGGCCTTGGTTGCTCCATCTTTGCCGTCGTATATGCCAAAAAAAGATATTTGCTTGTGTCGAACATTGGTTTTGGTTAGGTTAGTGACAATGCAAATTCTATCTTCGTTGTAGGACAGAATTGGTCCGGGATGGCTATTGGCAGAGTATGCCTTCACCAATCCATACCCTTTCGACGATACTTTAGCCTTCTCTATGCTGACCAAACCTGCAGGTTGCGTTTACTATTCTTTGATATCTCTCAGGATGGTCTTGAAGGCAGGAGTTCCTTCAAACTGCCCTCTAGAGTATATTTTGTCTTCTTTGGGGTCTTTGTTCTTGCGAATATTGAAGCCAGATTGCGATCTAGAGATTTATCTGTCGGTGTGCGAGGTTGTTTTTATGGATCGATTGCGATGGATGTTTCGAGAATCGAAGTCGACCTTCGAAAGTGATATTATTGTTTTGCTGGCAAGAGAGGAACTTCTGAGAGTAGGTAAGTTTTTATCAACTATCTTCTTACCGCCAAACATTTTCATGTTTCTAATCTATGCATTATAAACCTTCAAAGTCAATAAAAATACCAATAATCGTTCAAATGTTCCAATTTTTAATAGCTAGCCAGCAGATGATCAAAAGAGGTTTTGCCATGAGGTATATATCTGTTGAGGGTGAGGGTATGATATCAATAATCACAGTTAATTTTAATAAATATGTGGAAAAGCAGTCGGCTTATCTACTCCTTTGCTCGCAGAGCCAATCAAGTCACCCACGTACCTCCGCCAGCACCAATGGTCACCATCCCGACTATCAACAGATTTATGACCTCTATCAACACAATCCAAATACACAACTTGGTGGAGTACATGACCACTCAACAGCTGGCCGAGACAAGCGTAACCGACAAGCTCACAAAGGGTCTTCTTTCCCTTTTGGGTCAAAATCTTCCTCTAATAAATTTATCACAGTGCAGCACACTACAAGCAAAGGTAAATGCTCCATGATCCATTATATCAAGTCAATCAAATAAATTAACCTAAAATCTATCAAAGGCATATTAGAAAGGGTCTTTAAGCTGGCTGGGTAATAGAATAAAGAAAATTGTGAATTAAGTTCGCATCTATAATTCTGAGTCATTCAAATGGATAGTCCTGACATCTACCTTCATCCACTGCTTAATAATTACCCTCTCTCGGAAACAGCCCGTTTCTTCAAGGTACAACTGTTGATAGCAAGGCCACTCTGCTCTCCCCTACCCATTCGATTGGAGATCAGTAGATCCTCAGTTAACCTGTTAACCCTCAGAAAAACAGTACCATCATAATGGATGTCCAGCGTACTCGTTCTTCCTATATGCCCAAACATCTCAAACCCTAGATGGAAAAAATATTGGTTCATTTTTGCCGACTGCAAAAATTGTAGTACAAACAAGGAATGAACTAAATATTAGGGCCTTTTATGTTCTTTAGAGAAGTTGGATTGACCCTCAGCCAGTGCTATGGCCTCTTTCGGTCCTTTTTCGACCAGTATTGTCTCAATTTTTATTACGACAAGGTAGCTTTGACAATATGCAGGTATTCATGCTCTAAAAACAGGATTTCAATAGTCTTGAAGTCATATTCAAAATGATCACCATAATGATCAAATATCACGATCCGGCCCTAGCTCGTTATCTCTAAAACTACTAAATCGAGCCTCAGATTTATAGCATCAGTTGGCTGATGACTCTCTTTTCAAGGTAGGTCTTATATGATTCAGTAAGTTGTCGTTGAAGCTGACCTATACTTTATGGCAATTGATAGCTGCTGAAAAAGACGATTACTTTGTGTTTTTTCTCATCATTGGTACTTCATATGCCATCTAGCCATCATAATCAACCGTAGGGAGGCTATAATTCAGACCAAAATGTGCAGCATCTTCACAGTAATCACCAACCTTATCTTCAAAAATTAGCTAGAAATGATCAACACCATCAAAATGTATTGTTTCATCTATTGTTAGAGCTCTTCTCCTTAGAAAAACTACTCCGAATTCATTAATCATATTTTTCAGGGAACATAATATCTTCAGAGAAAGGCAGTCCTTTGATAGAATCAGCCTTCTTCTATAAAAAATAGATAAACTTAATCTTTTCTTGGTTGGGCCTATGGAAATAAGCCTTAAGGAGCATTTCAAGTTAGGAATTTGTGAGAAAAAATGTTCATTCTGTTCACTCAAACAGCCCCTCAAGCTTCACTTTCAACAAGACGCTTTAGCTCATCACTTTCCCCTCTTCGCAACGCTGGTATCTCTATCCAACAACATCAGAACAATGTAGTACAACCTTGAATTCATCGTCATTGATGCTCGCAAAAACAAATCAAAAAGGTTGCCCAATGTTGCTGATCTGAGAATATACTCTATTGACACCTCCGAGCTGATCGAGACAATTGAGGCCAAATTTAACGAGTAGTTCATGGAATCTAGGGGAAAGGATCATTTTTTATTCCTGCTCAATAATTTTTCCTTTGAAGATGGTGCTTCTTTCGACAGCTAAGAATTCTACTTCTGCAATAAATTCATTAAAATCCTGAACTCATATAGCTACTGCTATCTATCTATTCTAGAGGGAGGATAAAAAGCCTATGACGAGTTCATAAAAGAGCTTAGGCTGAAAAGCGAGCTTCTAAACTCGAAGTGGGCTCCAGTCAGTTAATTTTTCGAAGAGGATGAGCAATGCCCTGAAAGACCATCTTCTATCATAGGGAAAGAGGCCAATTTATAAATTAGCTAGATAATAACACTTCAGCAACTATACGAGCAGGACAAGCTATTTATGTTCGAAGGTGAATAAAACAGTGCAGATTAGTTACTATTCATAAAGTAAGGGATAATTTTATGGGTCGAAAGAAACGGCCTTCTTTAAAGAATAATAAAATTCATCCGCCAGCGAAAGTCAATAATAAACCATCTTATTGACGAAATTTACGTACTTGAAATTCCCTTCAAAATAATTTATATGCATTCTTTGTTCAGAGTTCAAAAATTGACAGTGAGAGTTCATCACAACAACTGTCTTCTTTTCTACATTCAGGAATACAAATAAGATAGCAAAAAAAATTATCGAAAAATAAACAGAAGATAACTCTGGAATTATTCTCTTCATGACATCATCAATGAGGACCTCAAAATAACAGGCCAGCCTAAAATAGTATATATGTGTCTATACAGCGACGACTAGGTTTCGACAGCAGCAGTTTCAATGTAGTGAAAGATGTCAGCGTCAAAGTGAAAGAACTATATCGAGCTGTGGTAAAGATGAAGCATGAGGTGGATCAATAAGCCAATAGATTGGAAGAGCTCAACAAGAACATAATAGAAGAGATGGATTTCAGTCGAAAGGATCATCATGAAGGTTTGGCAGTTGTCGAGTACGAGCTATGATCTAATTTTACTATTCATGTTGTTTTATATATGTTCGTATATAGTCATTTTCATATATATTCGTATATATCACACAGGATATATATACTTACTATATATGAACAGCAGTAGTGAACGACTTAAGACTCCTATTACAGAGCAGGAAGTCAAGGAGGTTATTCGAATTATCAAAAATGCCTTCAGCAATCGGTCTCCATCTGCTCTTATCATTGCCACCTATGACTATCTTCAGCTTGGTAAACTGCCCAGTAGAATTCAGAAGGCCAAATAATTTTTGATCAAACACAACCAAATGAATGATATCTCTTAACCTTTGTACCATCCCAAACTCAAGAAAAATGGTCATCAAGCAATCCAATAAGAAGAGCATAATCCGGTTGCATTTGATTCCCTGTATGTTGGCAGAACAGACCTATATAGGCATAAAAATCATGTAAAGAAAATGAGACCCAGTCGATCGACCTAATCCCATGCCACTTGCATGCCTCCATCAGCCAAATAATAAAAAGAGAGAATATTAGCTGAAATTTTTTTAACAAAAGGGTATGGAGCAGGAATCGCCAAGGCTGAAATAAGTTTTTCCCTAACTGGAAACATATACTACAGCTACATAAGAAGTATCATATATCGAGCCTTCTTGAAACTAACAGAGGTGATCTCTGATGATTGCAAACTGAAGCTTATATAATCAGAAGACTACAAGACATACAAGTTCAAAAGTTGGCTCTGTAGATGCTAGACTTGGCTCTTACCTTAAATTATGGACACATTCAAATAATTTATCCGGAGTATATACGATCTCGAT
>Ga0100385_1005205_pt1 | contig 10985 bp, 12 predicted proteins | sample CryGeymeta201509_FD_81543 | JGI IMG/M metagenome (GOLD analysis project Ga0100385, IMG submission 81543) | Groundwater microbial communities from Crystal Geyser aquifers in Utah, USA - Crystal Geyser metaG 2015-09 | ecosystem: Environmental > Aquatic > Deep subsurface > Groundwater | place: USA... | reverse complement strand
TAACCGTATGATTTATATTTTTAAATTTTTTTATAGATCTTGAGTTGATATGACAATGAGTACTATGTGAAGGTATTTGTCGACGAAAGCTCCAAGAATTTATAATTTATTAATAACTATTGATATGTCATTTTTTAACAAGCTGTTTGGAGGAGATGAAAAGAAGGATAAAAAAGCTCCTCCCCCACCTCCTCCTAAGTCAGAAGCTGAACAAATAGCCGAGAAGAAAATCAAGATTGAAGCTGCCCTCAATGATCTCGACACCAAGATCAAAACATTCGAGGATAAAGAGAAGAAGTTCGACTACAAGATCTAGCTGTTGAAGAACAAAGCTAAGGAGCTTATTGCGGCTGACAAAAAGAAGGAAGCTAAGAAATATGTCGAAGAGGCAACAAAAGTGCAGAAACAAGCGGAGGTACTCGATAAATTATCTAGAGTTACACCCTCAGAAAGAAGGTTTTGGTCGATAAGAAGTTCCAACTCGAGCAAGCAGTCATGGACATGGAAACTATTGATGCCTTGGACAATGTTACCTAGCACATGAAGGAGCAATAGAAATACTCCGATAAAATGCAGGACATCATTCTCGATGGAGCTGAGGCCAAGATGAGGCAGAAGTAGATTGACGACAAGATGAAAGAAATGCTTGACAACGACTCTGATGAGGAAGAAGTTGACGTAGCTAACATATAATTTAGGAAATGTTTGCCGATCTCATGAAAGAGGTCAACACCGACAAGAAGAAGCAAATCGCAGGAAAGAATGTCAACGTAAACCCTACAGTGCAGATCAGCAACAAACAAAAGCAAGAATCCGATGATATCGAAGATATGCTCGCCAATCTTTGATCGCATACCCATTACATGTCTATTTCAAATCAAATCACTATTCATCAACTGTTGAATACAAAGGCTTCTAATCATAATCTATTCTTTTTGGCCCTTTGAATCTGGAATACTTTTCTCTTGGCATGAATGTAAGCTAAGGCATCTTAGTCGATGTCTTCGCTTCTAGGGGCAGTCTAAACCTCACCATTCTCTTCCTCTTGGTCGTTTTGATTGAGAAGGGGGTTTTCAAGATCAGCTACTGAGATTCCATATCTCTTGAAGAACCACTCCTAGAATTTTTGAATCATGTTTGTTTTGAGAGAAGTTATGTTCTTGTCAAGTTCAATGATCTCATTTCTGAGGAGTTTGATCTTTTCAAGTTCTAGCTTGTAGTCTCTCTTGCAAACTTTTTTTTCTTTGATGAGATCAAATTCCTCTTCATCGATGATATTCTTTGCAAGTTCTTCAGGAGTCTTATTGTCTTCTTTGTTGTGAAGTTTTGTTGTTATTTCTTCAAGTTTATCCTTTTTCACCTGAATTTCCTCCGTTTTTGACTTGATCTGATCTTTCTTTTCCTTGAGGTCATCAATGTTCTTTAGAATAGCATTATTCAAGTCACTGCCAACACTGTTTTTGAATTCTTGATAAGCTTAGTTTTTATCAACGTTCACGATTTTTCTTTAAATTTTATTCTCCTTCTTGCCACTTAGTGGAGCATTTTCGGGTTCTTCTTCAAATTAATCTTTTGGAATATTGATTAAGTTAGAAATATTTCTTGTAGGCTTGGCATCTCTTGAGGCCTTGCCTGCACCAAATCCAAAGTTCTGCTCTTCTTGTCCTACCTTAATAGTGGATTCCTTCTTATCTACTCCTTCACTCTTTTTGGCTTATTCAGCTCTTTGTGGTTGCGATAGATTATTATTGGCAACATCTCTGATCGCATTTTTGTAAATATTTCTAAACTGGAAGAAAAGCTCTCTCACTTGTCTCAGAGACTCAATTTGTATATCATCTGTTTTTCCTTCCAAAAATTATTGAGCTATCAGCTGTTGTTTGTGTTGCTGCTCAGGGGTGTAAGGTTCATAGTTGATTCTTCCTCTACTTGCAAGAGTATCATGCATTGCCAGTTCTTGCTTGAGCTATTTGATGTCCTTTTCGTATTTCTTCAGAAGTAGTTTCGGGTCAAGGTTGATGTCAACCGATATCTAATTGCTAACTTTCATCATTCTTGAGGCAAATTTGAGAGTAGATATAGTTTATTCGAGATGAGAAGCCTCAGGCCATACATTTGCTATCATACAAGTTTTTGAGTTGCCTCCAATCGAATCTTTCAGGAGATAAGTTAGCTTGTTTTGCCGATAAGGAATATGGTCTCTTTGTTGATCACTTAAAGCAACCACAACTTGCTCCAAGAAAGACAGAGATTTGTTGATGAATTGTGCTTCAATAAGGGTCTTTCCCTAGGATCCAGTTTTCTTTGTCCTCTCTGAACCAGCTAAATCGACTAAGTTAATCTTTGACATTACAACCTTTTCGCTACTTTCCACTTTGCTCCTCATTTCAAGATGGATTGTAAAGACTGAGTGAGCCCTTGAGCTATTCTTGTTTAGTTTATGCTCAGATATGGTTTTGTTATTCTCACCTTCAAACAAAATTTGCTGAGCATCCTCTTAGTTCTCAACTCTTCTTCTTGTCAGTCCCTTCACGAGCACATACCCTTTTTGATCCTATTGAATGCTGAGTTGATCTCGATTGCCTTAATCAAGCAAATCGATCAGAGTTTCATTGTATAGTTAGAGATAAGAAATCGACACTTTTATCTGGTGCTCATATCGTGAGTTGATCTCCTGATAAAGAGAAGAAAGTAAGCGAGGAATGACACCTCTGTACTTGTAATCATTTTGAGCTCCAGTCATTGTGAAAGTCTTTCCTGCCCCTGTTTGGCCATAGCATAAAATGCAGCCAGAATAACCCTCAAGAGCACTGGTAAGTATTTATTGGGAGCTGAGATTGTAGATGACTTATTGGGATGCGTTGGAGAGGACCTTTTCGAATTGGAAACCCCATTGATTTTGCTGATGGTTGACGATACCTGCCTCGAGAGGCCTTTCGACATGAATGTTGATTGATCTAAATAAGGAGAGGAGTACCCTGCCTGCTCGTCGACGTTCATTTGCTGATGTGCAAAATTGGAAGTAGGCCTCATTCTGATGAGAACTTTGATGGGCGATTTTTTCATGATGTAAGTTTTATTTATCGAAATTGTTTCTAAATTAAACTTATATTAGATCACACTATTTGTTCGGAAGGCGAAAATGTGATATGGATGTCTTAATCGTTGTCAACATTTCGAGAGCGATACTTCTCTTCCTCATTTGAGAAAAGCCTGTAGTCTATTTTCCCTTAGTTCCACATGAATTTTCCTACCTTTCCCCCAGGGTGACGATAAGTGCCTTCGCCATGCCTAATGTCATTTCTGAAATAGCCTTCGTACATCTCTCCATTGACCCATGTAAACCTTCCCCATCCATTCTTGAGATCATTTTAGTACTCCCCCTCAAAGACATCTCCATTGCTTCCTTTCCAGATTCCTCGACCTTGTCTCTGACCTTTGACAAAATCGCCTTCGTAACTACTGCCATTAACCCACTTGTATATACCTTTGCCGTTGAAGCTTCCATTATCGTATTCGCCCATATAAACATCTCCATTTAACAGTTTTTAAAGTCCATATCCATGCTTAATTCCTTTTACTACAGCGCCTTCATAGTAAAGCCCTTCTTTGGTTAAAATTTTACCATTTCCTGATTTTTCACCAGCTACAAAATCCCCAATGTATTTCGTATTGTTCTCATCAATATGCTTGCCAAATCCGTTAGGCTTCCCGTTTTCCCATTCTCCTTCATAAGCCACATATTAATCAGGATTTTCAGGATCATTCGAGAATAGTTTGATAGATCCTTTCCCGTGCTTCACTCCATCCTTGAACTCTCCGAGGTAAATGTATTTATCAGGTATATATTAAAATCCCAAGCCTTGCTTCTGACCCTCAGTCGGAAGATCAGTATCCCAGCCTCCTAAATAAAATGAGCCACTATAGTACCAGAGTATGTTCTTGTTTTATCCGAGCTGATAGTAGAGGCCATTTTTGAATTTTCTTGAGATTAATTTATTAGGCTCTCTTTTCAGATTGATGCAGAATAAAGGATATATTTTTTGTCCCAGAGCTTACATTTCTTCTGTGGTTGAGCCAATTTCTGGTGTTTGCAGAGGAAATGCTTCAGGAATTTGAAGTTGTCGAGTAACTTTGTCTCTAAAGTCATCGTTTATGTCAACAATTTCACTCTATGGGTCTTGTTTGAATATAATGCCAGTGTAAGGTTCCTCCTGTTAAATTTATGGAACTATTTCAGGATTGTATTGTTCTTATTACGTTTTAGGAGTCGACAAAGCTTCAATTCCGGTATCTAATCTCACTCCAGAAGCTTGGATCAGCTGTTAGGTTCTAGCAGACACTGTAGATCTGGAAGTTCTCGGATTAAGAGGAGGTTTACCGCTTTGTTGTCTGACCCGATACTATCGTTCCTTTGTTTATGTCTGCTTGTCAGAAGGTGTCATATCAATGCTATACCGAACTTTGCTGGTTCGATTGCTTTGAACTGGCTATTAATCCACATCTGGCCTCCATTTGTAGTAGGATGATCTTTCACTCTCTTTATTTCCAATTTTGAAATACCTCCTTTCTGAGGAAGGAGTGTTAATTCGAGAGTAGAATTTTCCGCACAGTGTTCTTCGACCCTCCAATGTCCGACTTCTGTTGACCAGCTGATCAGGTTGTATGGTTTTACTTAAATACTATTCTTCTTATTCTTCTAGGGCCTTAATTCTACCCTTGAATTGACTTATTTTGCTATTTAAGTTTTAGAGATAAGCCTCTCTGCTGAATATCTGGCCGACAGCGATGTTATAGATATTTTTGTCGATTTGAAACTACTTGTCTTGAAGTTTCATCATGTTCAAATGAACCCTTCTCGGTTATTTTTGTTTCTAGTGCAACTTAGCTTTCAAGTGCTTCAGTTCTTCCTCGACTCTCTAAAGGTTTTGAACCAAAACCTATACTTTCTATCTTTTGACCAGAGAAGTTGATGTATTGCTTGGTGAATTAGTGGATTTGCTCGGCACAGGCTGAACGGTTTGTAAGTTTGGTTCGAGTGTTGATGAGTCATTGAAAGTTTCAGCCTGAATACCCAAATCATGTCCATTTTTATGCTGTTTATGCTTTCTCCTAAAGTGCGACATATTTATTTTTATTTTAAGCCTGATCAAAATAAAAAACCAATAAGTCGATTGATAGGCTCTAACGCTGTAGGATTCAGTTCTAATATAATAGTTAATAAATGGACAAAAACAAAAGAAGTAAGTATTTATCGACTCAGAGCCCCAATTCCAGATCCGAAAGGTTCCAATCAGACGTCTTGCTCCTGAAAAAACACCTCAGCTCAATGCTCTAGACGTTCACAGCATTTGCCTGCCAAGTCGCAGTCGTAAAAATGTGCAGTGGGGTACTCTTTCTTAAAATCACTATCAATAATAAATCAACCCCCAAATCATATACTCTCCCGTCTATCAGCAACTATACTCACAGTATCTATCACTCAGAGAGCACCATTCTCAGCAACGGATCACTCAGCAAAAGGTATTGTTTTAAATATGCAGGAAATTGATGAGATAGAGGATAAAATAAGTCAAGAGGAAGAGAAAAAGAAAAGGTTGAATACTATGAGAGATGGGTTGTATGTTCAGGTTGAATAATTGAGGGAAGGACTCAATGACGTTCGAGACAAAAACTACAACTTAAGGTGGGAAATATACCACCAGAGAGGAGCACATTACATGAACGTCAATGGATTTTCTCTCTTTCAGGGAGGTTAAATGAGCTATGAGGAACTTCTCCAAATGGAGTAGCAAATGGGGAGCGTGCCAAAAGGCCTAACAGAGTAAGAAATAGCCAGTCTTCCTGTAGTTGTATTTGGTGACTTTAAGAACAAAGAGCAACCTCAACCATAGTAAAGCTAATAAATGTAAGTCAATTACTATATTTAGTTGTTGTATCTGCTTTGATGAGTTGTAGTAGTCCGAAGAACTGCTCAAGATATCATGCAAACATCTGCACCACAAATAATGTTTACGAGATTGGCTCATAAAGCAGAGAGTGTGTCCCATTTGCAAGCAAGAAGTGATTATAAACGAGTGAGGCAACTTTTGAGGCATAGGTGATTGCTATACAATAAATACGATAATATAAATATAGCTTGTCGGCTTGCTTTGGGATGAACAAAATTACATTAGAACCATTTGGAAATAATAGCAATACTCCTGTTAAGGATGTTTCTGCCACTCCTAGACTGATCAATCGCTTCAAGAAAAGCAGCACATACGTCGATAGGTTGAAAGTCCAAAAGAAACCTGTACGTTAACAGGAAGAAATTATACATTTCGATGATTCATTTTGTTTCAAAGAAGGCCATAGACCTGAAACCACTAGCTAAAAAAGTAGGGATTTGCTATTGTCACAGAAAAAATGCTTCAGCCAGGTCATGAATATAAAAATGAACCAAAAAATTAATACAATCGATAGAAAAAGATCCTTTTTTGAGCTGATCGCATACAGAAACTCTAAACAAGGAAGTACTCAACAGCTATAGCTTAACCCTTTCTAAAGATCTGCTATTGAAGACAACTAAACTAATCGAAATCACACTAGCTATTCCACTCGCAAAAAATACAGCACCATCAAAGCTGAAACTCACCAACATTTACTGTTATCTGAAAGAAAAATTCAGAATAAATCATACAAACTCAACAAAAGTCTGTTGCTTTCTCAATCACCTCAGACTATCGATAATTGTACTCTTCACCAGACACAAGCGAAAGCAAAAAAAGATTAGGAATCCACCTCAATAGATGCCTTAAGGAGTGGAAAATCAAAGGGGGGGAAAGCTAACTTTTTTCAATACAGTATGTATATTATTTGCTAATGAAGAATAAAAGCTGAGGAAATCAAAGTAGCGCCACTTTTTTAAAGATAGTAAACCAAATAAATAGTATAAAGGAGGAAAAGGGACAAGAAAATCCTTTACCTGTAGATGCTGAATCATCTCAATAAAAAGTAAGCCTTAATCAGAAGAAATACCAGATTGAAAAAAGAAATCAGTTTGAGTACTCAAAAGGTCGGGAAGAAAGCATTTACGAGGCCTCATGAGTTACTGATGGCGTAGATCAGTATGAGCAAGCATCAAAGCTGCACTGATGACAGAGAAGAGGTAAAACCATGGGATGTGGAGCCATTTTCAGCCCAGCCTCAATTTAACGATGTTATATGATATTTATTTTTGTCATGGATAAGCAGCCTCCTAATTTCAATATGCTTAAAGTCATGCTTTGCCATTCCGAGCACAACTACAATTTCTTCGCAGCAAGCAAGCTTAAGTCTATAGCTGTTTCTCTTAGACTGGCAAACCAACTCGATTCCTTGAACTAAATGACAACTATGCTAAACGAGCTAAAATCTTCTGAGATGGTGACTCGCTGGGATGAGGAGATAGTGATGTTGATCGAGGAAGCTATCAGCTTGAGATGATTTTGAAATTACTGATAATCCTCATAAGTTATTGTATATTTAGATGAAAGTTTGTCAATTTTATTTAATATTACTTAATTTTGATATTTTTTTGAATCAATATTCTCTGATTTTCACATTGTCCTGAATTTCTTATTCTATGAGTCCTCCGTCTTTTTACCCATTTCCATCTCCACTTAATTTGATGCACTTTTCTGATCATTGTCTCTGGAGTAAAGTTCCTATTCATCAGCTCTTTTTAATATTATTCATCTCTTAACTTCCCAGAATATATAGGCACCAAAGACTCTGTATATATATCCGATGATTCCATATCCCGACCTGGTATTTGAACAATAAATGGAGATCCTCGAAAAATTTTTGGTAGAACCCGATAATGATTGCTATAACGAGCATAGAAAATGATATTTTGAAGTTTACTGATGATATTCGATTAGAATTCGTTTGAAATTTGAATGAATTACCGAAGCAATAACTTCCCCAGCTACTACGAAAACAACCCTCGCCTTGGCTATAGCAATGTCTCTCGTGGATTTGGACAGTCATATCGTGGTACTCTTGACCTGATTCAGCCCCTCTCGAAGATCACAATCTTAACGAAGTATAATTCATGCTCGAAAATGAAAGGAAAAAATTCAAGGAGAACAAGGACAAGCTGGAACATGATCTTGACAATGAGAGAAAACAGAGGATCGAGTTTGAAAACAAACTTATCAAACTTAAGGACTAATTCAGCAGAAAAGATGTCTCAGCCTCAGAACTAGAGTTTAAAATCAACAATCTTCTTCATCAGAATCAGGATCTTTCAGTATAAAACGACCGCCTAAAGCACGAATTGGCTCGTCTCGAAGAACTTTATGGAGGAAAAATTCATGACCTTGAGACTCAACTGTCAATGGAAGCTAAAAATTTCGAATAAACAACCCTACAGTATAACAACGAGTTTGAAAAATTCAAAAAGGAAGGCCAGTAGTATGTTGAGCAGTTAACTTTTGAATTCGAAAGAAAAATCAAGAATTTGGAAGAAAAGAATAAGAGTATAGAGATGAACAGAAAGGTACATTATTTTCTATTCAGGATCTTTCGATGTAAAATAAGAAACTTAACGATATTCTGATTAACAACAAGCTCAATTTCGAAGAAGAAATTAGAGACATTAGAAACAAAGCTCGAGATGAAGAAATTAAAAGGACTCAGCAACTTACCAGAAGTTTTGAGCAAAAATTGAAAATGGTTGAAGAAAGCAAAGAAGTTATTATCAGGAAAAACCAGGAGCTTTTGCGAGCTCTTCAGGATAAGGAAAGACAGATTGATGAACTTGAAGGAGATAAAACAGAGTAAATCAACAAGCTCAGACAAGATTGTGGAGATCTTCATCAACAAAACAATCACCTTAATTTCCTTCTTTCAAAATACAAGCAGGAAATTGCTGATAAGGATGCCATGATTGGCCGTTCTCTCGGTGATAATGATGCTGAATTAATGAGCCTTCGCCAACAGCTCGATGCCAAGAAGACTGAAATTTCTCAACTAGCTGCCAGTATGAGAGAAATGAGGGCTAATTTCAAAGAGGCTGAAAACTAGTGGGAGCGACGCAAGAGAGAAATGCTTGATCGTAATAGCATGCTGGAGGCTGAAGCTCGCAAATATAAAGATGAGTATACTCGCATTTGTGAAGTTTTAAAGAGCAAAATCAATACTGCGATCGACCACGTTTCTTACAAAAAATGATACTAATCATCATTCATTTTATGGCACTCCTCATAAGAAGGCCTTACTAAAGTATTCCTTCGTCATTTTATTCACAAAATCTTCCAATCGACCCAAAGGCACTTCTGTCGGTATCAGCAATATTAAAATCCTCGAAAGTCGATGAACTCCATACACCCAGTAGCCAAACTGAGTCGAAGTAGCAATGGCTCCTTCTGTTGTCTTTTGAAGTTGTTCAAAGGCATATCTGATGTAGTAGCCTGCATTTTTCCACTATTTTATTGTGGACTTTCCTGTATAGGTGGCACAGTTATGGAATATAAATTTATATGGGTCATTAGGCTTGAGGACTGAATGAATCGATTCGTTGATTTTAAGAATAAATTTGTCGGCATTGTCGTGATAGAATTTATTCTGAAACACCAGCTATGAAGGCTCAGGTTTTTGTCTAAAAATGGTCACAAAGAACATGTTGTTTTCAGCATAAAAGCTCAGTTTCATTGGAACCTACTATTCTTCTATGAATATATCGAACAAATCAAAGCCAGCTTGCTAGGATTATAACCCCAGTAAGTCAGTACCTTGAGGTTTTGGGGGATTCATGCTCACTCGATACGACTAGCTATTTTAGTCAAATCCAATCACCTTAGAGTTATAAATGACACCAAATTTCTCTGATATATTTTTGGGAAGATCTGGAAGGATTTGGATCCTTTTTTTAAGCTGTTATGAATAAAAGTAAGGCTATCCATTTGAAAACAGATACTTGGCTATCAAATGAGTTGTATTTTTGCCAAGAGAAGTGAAGGTGAGTATCCCATGAGCAAAGACAATCAGGTGAGCTATGTTTGAATTGTAGCTTTGAAGGACATTCTTGAAGTAGGTGAATTTGAGGGTTGTGTTGACATCGAGAGGAATCAACCGGAGATCTTTCATCATAAAACTTAGCAAGTCAAGCCTGTTCTCGTATCTGTAGATCTATTGAAAGCGAGTAACAAAAGCAAAGAGAACATGCTTGAGCTATTCAAATTTTTACTTGAAGACCCAGCCTCTGATGTTTCCATAAAATAGTTTGAAATTATCGTACAAAGAATTCATGAAAACTTTGCAACTATCCTCTGTGAAACTTTATTGATAGTAGAAGTGTTCCTCATTCTACCCTAATCTGTGGTATTTTGGTTGTTAGTTGTGATCCAATTTGACAAAAATCCATATATTTTACTCGACTTCGCTCAGAATCAAAGTACAGTTATCCATTGAGATGATCTGCCATCCTCTTTACTTTTATTAATCTTCTTTGTTCTCCTTTCCGGTCAGAAAAGAATGGCAAAAGTTATAGACACCCTCAGCCATGCCTACAGTATTGCATTTTTGCTACAGCTCAACATTGTAAGGATGATATGCTATAATTTTAGCTTATTGCATGTCGATTTCGATTGGCTTTCTTTTGGAGGACTGCCGAGTTGGGTCATAGATGAGCAGCTCTGCTATTGTGAATCCTTTCATTGGTATGGTAATTATGATTTACTAATAATAGATAACTATAAATTTTAATTTGAAATGACCACCAAAAACAAGGTTGACAAGCCTGAACCTCCCGTTAAGCCCATCAGTGGCTATCTCAAGTTCTCCCATGAAAAATTCAAATAGCTCAAAGGATAGACAGGTGTCAGAGATAAAGTCAAAGAAGCATGGGAGGCTTTGACTGAGGCCTAAAGGAACGCGTATAACGATGAGTTCAAGTAGAAGCTCGAAGCCTACAAAAAGGATAAGGCCGAATATGAGTAGAAGTATGGCAAAATTCCTTC
>Ga0100385_1005202_pt1 | contig 10987 bp, 8 predicted proteins | sample CryGeymeta201509_FD_81543 | JGI IMG/M metagenome (GOLD analysis project Ga0100385, IMG submission 81543) | Groundwater microbial communities from Crystal Geyser aquifers in Utah, USA - Crystal Geyser metaG 2015-09 | ecosystem: Environmental > Aquatic > Deep subsurface > Groundwater | place: USA... | reverse complement strand
TTCGCTCGGCTCGTCGAGGCTCCGAAGGGGTCCTCGCGGGTGTAGCATCCCACCGGCCCTGCCGTAAGGCTTCGTGGGCGAGGAAGCTTCACGGTTGGCCTGCCCGTGCCTGTCAATCCAGCGCGCTGGCGTCCATGACGCTCGAGTCCGTCACGGTCGCGGCGTCCGTGCCGGCGTCCTGCGGCATGCCCGCATCGGCGCAGGCACCCGTGCGACAGATCAGGGGCGGCCGACACTCGTAGTCGCGGGTGCAGGGATCGTAGAGACCCTTGTCGCCCGAGCGGAAGCCGCAGTCCGCAGCGACGCAGAGCAGCGCCAAGAGGACCACGATCACACCTGCGCTCAGGCTCACCTCGACGGCCTCGTGAGCCGCACGGGAGCCCGCTTCCACCCCGTGGTCGTCGTCACCGACCACCTCGGGATCATTGAGGCATCCCGGTCCCGCAGCTGGCGCAGAACTTGGAGCCCGGCGCGCCTTCCGTGCCACAGGAGGGGCAGAACTTGGGCGTGGGGGCCAGGCCCGCACCGCAGGCGGCGCAGAACTTCCCGGTCGGGACGGTCGCGTGACACGCGGGACACGAGACGCCCTGAGGCGCCGCGCCCGCCGCCGCACCTGCCGCGGCGCCGGCTGCTACCCCGGGAGCGGCCTGCTGGGGTGCGCCACCGAAGCCGCCAGAGAACGCGTTGGCCATACCGAAGCCCATGCCGAGGCCGGCTCCGGACATCATGGCGCCGCCGCCGCCACCTTCGCCGCCGCCTTGGGCCATGCCCTCGCCCGCGCCGATCATGGCCTTGCCCGCGGCGTAAGCGCCGAAGTTTCCACCGGCCAGGTTCTGCACGTAACGCGCGTCCTGACTGAAGTCCTGGTCGAGGGAGAACTGCTTCTGCTGCGCTTCGGCTTGGGCCTGGGCGATGCCGATGTTGGCGACTCGGGCCGCGCGCTTGGCGGCGCCGATCTCGGCCTGAGCGGTCTTCAGCGTCTCCTTGTCCTCATCGCTGAGGTTGATGCTGAACTGACCGATGTCGGTGATGCGAAGACCGATCTCGTTCAGATCGGGGCAACGCTGCAGGAACGTCTGCTGCAGCTGCTGCTGCAGCGCCATCATGTTCAGCATGCTCGTCTGGTTGGCGATGCAGACCTCGCCGATGACGGTCTTCACGCTGTTCATGAACTTGCCCATCAACCAGCGGGTGATGGCCTCGTTGCCGTCCGGCGTGTGCATGCCGACGTAGCCGACGATGAAGCGCTCCGGGTCCACGACCTGCAGGGCGAGCTCACCGAAGATGCGCGGCGTGACCATCTCGCCGAGGAGCGGATCCTCTATGTAGCCGAGCTCGCCGCCGAAGCGCTGCTCGTAGATGGGCTTCGTGGTGACGAAGAAGAGGTCCGTGGTGAAGATGTCACCGCCGGTGGCCTGATCGAGGAAGCGACCGAGGAAGGGGATGTTCTGCGTGCGCAGCATGTGGCGCTGGCCCGGGCCCGCCGTGCGCAAGGTGCCGACGACCGCGCCGTCGCGGAAGAAGACCGCCGCTTCGTCCGCATCCACCGTGAGCTGCGCGCCCCAAGGCACGTTCGCGTCGGGATGCTTGAAGATGATCAGCGACTTCTTGTCATCAGGCCGCTGGATCGTCATCGCGTCCGCGGTGTCCATGATGCCTTGCTTGACGAAGTTGAAGATGCCCATGCGCTCGACTCCCAAATCCTTGCCGTGATCCCCTCGACCGCCAGCAGACGCGATACCATAGCAGCAGATCGACCCCCTGTCTGTCACGACCATCACGCCGGGCAGGAAAGTCTTTCGTGACCGGAACCGACGGGCGGGAACCTCTCGGGCACGGGGATGTCATGCTGTGAGGATGCGCTCCGGACTTCGAACGCTCACGCTCGCCATGGTGCTGCTCGGCTGGCCAGGGTCGGGTCAGGCGCAAGCGCCGGCAGGGGAGCCGACGCCGCAGGCCGCAGACCAGGATGCGCTCGGCGCCGACGACACGGATCCGCTCGCTCTGGGCGACACGGCGTCCCTGGCGTTGGTGCCGCTCGAGCCGACGCACGCCCTGACCCAGCCGCCCGCGCCGCTGGCCGGGGAGATCGTCGGCGCGTCGACGGCCGTGCGGGAAGTGGAGCATCGCACCCACGTGCGCTGGGAGGCGCTCGAGGCGCACGTGGAGGAGCGCTGGCGCTTCCGCAACACGGGCTCGTTCCCGGCGGAATTGCGCTATCGGCAGGCCTTGCCCGAGGGTGCCGGGCTGGAGGCATTCTCCGTGTGCATCGAGTCCCAGTGTCGCGAGGCGACGCTCACGGGGACACAAGCGGAGGAGGCCTATGGCGCGGCTCGGGCACGCCCCGCCAGTCCCGACGCGGCCCCGATCGGCCTGCTGACGTTGGTGGACGACGCGCGCGGACACGCCGCCATCGTGCGCGCCGCCGCCATCCCCTCCGATGGGGAGCTGACGGTACACCTCGCCTGGTCCGTCGACGCGCCGCTGCACGGCGGCCTGATGCAGCTCGCCTTGCCCATCCGAGGCACGGATCCGCGCGCGGCGCCCGCGCTGATCACGGCGGAGGCGAATGGTCTCGAGGCGCCGACGGTCGAGGGCGGCCCAGGCGACCGTCCGGCCCAGGTGGAGCCATGGTTCGCCGTGAAGATCGAGGCCCGCAGCCCGGCCGCGGGAGAAACTGCGAGCACGGCGTCGTGGCGTCGCTGCGGAGACGGTCGCTGTCTCGCGCTGCGCGCCTGGGCGCCGCCCGAGCGAGCCGCTGCCAGGGACGTCGTGCTGGCCCTCGACGTCTCCCCGTCGACGAACTGGGCCCGGACCTCTGCCGCGTTGACCTCCGTGCTGACCCACGCACCCCGTGGTAGCCGCTTCTTGTTGGTGGCCTTCGCCGCTCGCGCCCAGGCGCTGTCGAGCGCATGGCAGGGGCCGGACGAGGTTCCGCTCACCGCGCTCAGCGCCGCCAGGGACGCGGGGCTCGGTCCGGCCACGCGCTTCGACCAGGCCGTGCGTGTCGCCCTGCCCTACCTGCACGCGGTCCACGCGCGCGCGCCGCAGCTCATCCTGATCAGCGACGGTCGGCTGATGGGCGCCGAGGCCACGACACGGGCCTTCGACGCGCTGAGCGCACTGAGCGTCCCGGTCTCGCTGCTCGACGTCGGGGACGAAGGCCCTTCGAGCACCCTCGAGGGGCAGATCGCAGACTCCGGAGGGCGTGTGATCCAGGCGGGGCTGCGCGCGGAGCGTGCGAGCCGCGGACGACAGGATTCGGGTCTCGACGAGCGCGTCAGCGGGCTCTTCGCCCGGCGCCTGGGATGGCTGCGAGGCCACGTCGGTGACGGAGACGTGGCGGCCGCGCTGTACGCGGGAGACTCCGTCTCACTCGACCTCAGGGGTCGCGGCGTCGTGGACGCGAGCTTCCGAGGGCGAGCCCTGCGTGTTCGCGCCAGCCACGACCCGGAGCACATGATCGGAACGCAGATGCTGGCGGCCGTGGGCGAAGACGGCGGAGCCGAGGTGCTGAACCTGCCGGTAGCGCTCGCCCCGCCCGAGCCGGCGCCTCCCCCCGCATCGCCCGCGCTCGGGCGCGGTGTGCCCGCCGAGACCGTGCTGACGCTCTTGCACACACGCTTGATTCCGCCCGCGCGCGCCTGCTTCCGGCAAGACCGCGCCGGACGCGAGGACTACGCCGTGCGCGCCGAGTTCCGCTTTCGCCTCCAAGATCGCGAAGTGGTCGAGGCGGGCATCACGGGCGAGCTCCCGGACTCCCTGCGTCGTTGCCTGCTGAACACACTCTTCACGCTCGAGGTGCCGAGCTTCCGTGGCGCCGTCGTCGTGACCTACCCCCTGCGCACCGTGCCCGTCGGCCCGGCCATGACCCTCGAGCTCCTGCCCGAGGTCGCGCGGGACGTCGACGGCGTGCTCGGTCCAGCGCCGACCACGTCGGAGGTCGAGACCTCGCCCTGACGTCGTCGCGAGCCGCCAGCGGTCGTGCCGGAGCCATGTCGAACTCGCGCCCTTCAGGTGCTGAGGCCCCGGGGGTCGTCGGAGCAGTGCGAATACAGGAATGCCCAGGGCGACCTCATGAAGTGTGGCCCCTGGCAGCGTCGTGCCGTGTGCACCGCCGGACACTGATCGCGCGGCCTACGCTGAGTGTCCGAAGGGAAATAAACTGATCGCCTTCCTGCGTCGAGGCGCCCCGCTCGCAAGGCGCGAGGAGCGAGCATACCGGGGGTATGTGAGCGACGAGCAACGTAGCGAGCGGGGATGGATCGGCGCAGGAAGGCCAGTTTATTCCCCGGCGGACACTGAGCTGTCGCGCAACGCGGATCCGGCCTGCGGCGCCATCAGCGCATCCTGCTAGCATCGCGCCGTGGACTTCCGACTCGTCTTGATCGAGTTGGCCGAGAAGATCGGTCTGCTCGCGACCGCGGGGCTCGTCACCGTGTTGGTGGGGCCTCTGCGCGGGCGACTGCTCGGCGTGGGTCGACCTCGGGACCGCGTGGTGGCGGTGATCTTCGGCGTGGCCCTCTCCATGTGGGGCGCGAAGCTCGGGCAGGTCTGGCTCGGCTATCACGTCAACACGCGCGCCATCGGGGTGTTGATCGCGGCCATCCTGGGCGGCAGCCGCGCGGGCGCCACGGCGGGCCTGCTGGCGGGGCTCTTCTACGTCTTCCGCGTGGAGCCCGACGCGGGTCTGTGGGGCGTGCTCTCGAGTGTGCTCGACGGCCTGTTGGCGGGGCTGGTCGTGGAGCGGCGCCCGGAGGCCTTCGTGGGCTGGCGCGCCTTGCCCACCGCACTGAGCGTGCAGGTCGCGGAGGGGATCTTGGTGCTGAGCGCCCAGCTCATCGTGGGCAGCCCCAATCAGAACCTGCAGGCGTGGCCGGCGATCTTCGTGCAAGCCTTGGGCAGCGCCGCGGGCCTCACGCTCTTCGTGATGGTGGCGCGCCTCGTGCTCTCGCGAGAGGAGGCTGCCGTGCAACTGGTCGAGGCGCGGGCGGCCGCGGACGCGCTCGCGCTGTCGGCGCTGCGCAGCCGGCTGGAGCCACACTTCCTGTTCAACGCGTTGAACACGCTGCGCGCCAGCATCCGCAAGGATCCCGAGCGAGCCCGCGCCTTGGTGGACAACCTCGCCGACCTCTATCGCTATCTCTTGAACCACCCCGAGGACGCGCGCTTGACCGAGGAGGTCGAGCACGCTTGCTCCTATCTCGCCATCGAGGAGGCGCGGTTCGAGCCGGGCCGGCTCGAGATCTCCCTGCACGTGGATGAAGAGGCAGGCGGGGCCGAGGTGCCCGCGCTGCTGCTGCAGCCCTTGGTGGAAAACGCCGTCAAGCACGGGGTGGCCGCCCATGACGGACCGGGCAAGGTGGTGGTGCGTGCCCAGCGCGTGGACCAGACGCTGCGCATCGAAGTCGAGAATCACCATCAGGGGCGCCACCTGGGTACGCCGTCGCGCGGGAACGGCATCGCGCTGGCCACGTTGCGCGAACGGCTGGCCAAGCGCTTCGGAGATCGGGCATCGTTGGAGCTCAGACCACTCCCCGACGGGATGTGTGCCTGCGTGGAGATCCCCTGGCTCGCCAAGGCGGAGCTGGATACGATCGGGCGACCGACGAAGAAACTCGGGGGTAGAGAATGAACGTGGCCCGCACGACGATTCGGGCCGTGGTGGTGGACGATGAGCCACTGGCACGGGATGAGCTGACCTTTCTGCTGGAGGAATGTGGTGGGGTCGAGGTCGTGGGCGCGGCGCGCAACGCGGCGGCGGCGCTCGAGATCTGCGAGGAGCATCGTCCCGACGTGGCCTTCGTGGATCTGCGCATGCCGGGTCCCGACGGGATCGCGCTGGCGGAGGCCCTGCGCGGGCGCCTGCCCAGTCTGGCCGTGGTGGTCGTCTCGGCCCACGACGACGGCGCCATCCGCGCCTACGAAGCGGACGTGCTCGACTACCTGCTCAAGCCCGTGCGCCTCGAGCGCCTGCGCTGCACCGTGGAGCGGGTCCGTGGCCGCACGCCGGCGAACGTGGTGCGACCTGACGAGGCGCTGACCCGCCTCGCGGTGCGACGCAAAGGCGCCTACGTCGTGGTGGACGTCGCCGACGTGATCTACTTCGAGGTGAGAGACGAGCTGGTGTGGGCGGTGACGGAGTTCGACCGCTTCGCCCTCGACCTCACCCTCGCCGCGGTGGAGGCGCGCGTCCCCGACGGGTTCTTCCGCTGCCATCGCGGCGTGCTCGTGCGCCTCGAGAAGATCCGCTGCATCGAACCGAGCGGCGCCGGGAAATTCGGCCTGCTGCTCGACCACCCAGACGAAGTCCGAGTCCCCCTGGCCCGCGAGCGCGTGAAGTCGCTGCGTGAACAGATCCCATTCACGGGCTGACGCCGCTTGACGACCGAGAGTCGCCCTCCCATACTGCGCGCCTCATTCAGGCTGAATAGTTAACGATTCCCCTGCCGGCACTCCCCGGCGTACCCACGAGAGTACCCTGATGGCGCTCCTTCCCGACCGCAAATCCGAGCTCGTCACCGAGTTCCAGCAGCACCCCACCGACACCGGTTCCCCTGAGGTCCAGATCGCGCTTCTCACGGAGCGGATCCAGTACCTGACCGAGCATTTCAAGACGCACAAGCTGGATCACCATTCCCGCCGCGGTCTGTTGAAGCTCGTCAGCCGCCGGCGTCGCTTGCTCGACTATGTTCGTGGCAAGGACGTGAACCGATATCGCAAGGTCATCACGGCCTTGGGTATCCGGAAGTAAACCAACCCATCTACTCGAGGGGTCGGCAGTTGGCTGCCTGCCCCTCGGTGTCCAGAAGGCGGTGACTCATGTCACCTGCCTGCAATCGCGAGCTACGTCGGGATGGTCCCGAGTACCCACGAAGATCTGGCTGAGTGGATGGTGTGGATCGTTCGTTCTTCGCTTCGAGCGCTCGTCCCCCCTGGGGTCGAGGGTTGGAACCGAGGACCGAGCCCCGCTCTCCGCCCGGCCAGCGCCGATCCGGCGCGCCGCCGGAGATGAGAGAGCGAACATGCATATCAAAGAATCCGTCAAAATCGGGGACAAGACCGTCACCCTCGAGACGGGCCGTATCGCCAAGCAGGCGGGCGGCTCCATCATGATCACCAGTGGCGAGACGATGGTGCTGTGCACCGTCTGCGGAACCACCGAGTCGCGTCCCGGCCAGAACTTCCTGCCGCTGACGGTCGACTACATGGAGAAGACCTACGCTGCGGGCAAGATCCCCGGCGGCTTCTTCAAGCGCGAAGGACGCCTGCGCGAGCACGAGATCCTCACCTCGCGCCTGATCGACCGGCCGTTCCGTCCGCTCTTCCCCGAGGGCTATCGCAACGAGATCCAGATCGTCACCACCGTGATGTCCTCGGACATGCAGAACCCGGCCGACGCCCTGGCCGTGACCGGTGCCTCCGCCGCGTTGCACCTCAGCGCGGTGCCGTGGGCCGGCCCCGTCGCCGGCGTGCGCGTCGGTCGCGTGAACGGCGCGTTCATCGCCAACCCGACCTACGACGAGCTCGAGGAGTCGGACCTCGACATCATCATGGCGGCCTCGAAGGACGCCGTGGTCATGGTCGAAGGCGGCGCCAAGGAGATCGGCGAGGATGATCTGCTCGCCGGCATCGAGTTCGGCCATCAGGCCGTTCAGGGTGTGCTCGCGCTGATCGAGAAGATGCGCGAGGCCGTGGGCAAGGAGAAGTGGATCTTCGAGACCGCCAAGCGCGACGAGAAGATCGACGCCCGCGTGAAGGACGTCGCCCTCGACAAGATCCAGGGCTGCTGCAACATCGCCGAGAAGTTCGCCCGCTACGGCGGTTTCAAGGCCGTGAAGAAGGAGACGGTCGCCGCCCTCGCCGAGGAATTCCCCGGCCAGGAAGACGACATAAAGGCGGCCTACGAGGACCTCCAGTACTACACGATGCGCAGGCAAGTCGTTCACGACAAGCGCCGCGTGGACGGCCGTGATCTCACGACCGTGCGCCCGATCAGCATTCAGCCCGGCCTGCTCCCCCGCGTGCACGGCTCCGCCCTCTTCACCCGCGGTGAGACCCAGGCGATCGTCACGGCGACGCTCGGAACTCGCAGCGACGAGCAGAAGATCGACGGCCTGGTGGATGAGTACTGGAAGGGCTTCATGCTCCACTACAACTTCCCCCCCTACTCCGTCGGTGAGTGTCGCTTCATGCGCGGCCCCGGCCGCCGCGAGATCGGTCACGGCCACCTCGCCGAGCGCGCCCTCGAGGGCTTCGTCCCCTCCAAGGAGGAGTTCCCCTACACCATCCGCATCGTCTCGGAGATCACCGAGTCGAACGGCTCGTCCTCCATGGCGTCGGTCTGCGGCGGCAGCCTCGCGCTGATGGACGCGGGCGTGCCCATGAAGTCCGCGGTGGCTGGCGTGGCCATGGGCCTGATCGCGGAAGACGGCGAGTTCGCCGTGCTCACGGACATCCTCGGCGACGAGGACCACCTCGGCGACATGGACTTCAAGGTCTGTGGCACCACCGAGGGCATCACGGCCATCCAGATGGACATCAAGATCCAGGGACTGGCCCGCGAGATCATGCAGAAGGCCCTTCATCAGGCGAAGGACGGACGCATCCACATCCTGGGCAAGATGAACGAGGTGCTCGCCGCCTCGCGTCCCGAGCTCTCGAAGTACGCGCCGCGCATCACCACCATCAAGGTGAAGCCGGATCAGATCCGCCTCGTGATCGGACCGGGCGGAAAGATGATCAAGGCGATCGTCGATCAGACGGGCGTCAAGATCGACGTCTCCGACGACGGCACGGTGGCCATCTCGTCCTCGGACTCGGAGGCAGTGCTCCGGGCCATCGCGATCGTCGAGGGCCTGACCACGGAGCCCGAGGTGGGCGCCAAGTACAAGGGCGTCGTGAGGCGCATCGAGCGCTACGGCGCGTTCCTGGAGATCATGCCCGGCTCCGATGGCCTCCTCCACGTCACCGACATGGATTGGGGCTTCGTCGAGAACGTCGAGGACCTGATGAAGCTCGGCGACGAGGTCGAGGTCGTGGTCAGCAGCATCGACCGTGAAGGCCGCGTGAAGCTGTCCCGCAAGGAGCTGATCGAGAAGCCCGAGGGCTACGTCGAGCGACCTCCGCGCGCACCGCGCGAGGGCGGACGTGACGGCGATCGTGGCGGACGTGACGGCGGTCGTGGCGGACGTGACGGCGGTCGTGGCGGACGCGACGGCGGTCGTGGCGGTCGCGGCGGTCCTGGCGGCGGACGCGACGGCGGTCGTGGCGGTCGCGGCGGTCCTGGCGGCGGTCGGGGTCGGGACGAGAACCGCTCCGAGGGCTCGGCTCCGGCCGGCGAGCGTCGCGAGCGTCCGGAACGATCCGAGACTCCCTCGGATAGCGGCGACAAGAGCGAATGAGGGCAGGCGACCGCTCCCCGCGCTTGAGGGTGATGCCCACGCGCGCGGGGGCGGCCACGCCAACCTACGCAACGGATGGGGCGGCGGGGCTCGACCTCGTGGCTTGCCTCGACGCGCCCATCCGACTGGAACCAGGAGCGAGCGCCGCCATCCCTACGGGGTTGGCGGTGGCTCTCCCTCACGGTCATGAAGGCTCCGTCAGACCCCGCTCGGGGTTGGCGGCGCGCCACGGCGTGACCGTTCTGAACGCGCCCGGGACGATCGACGAAGACTACCGCGGCGAAGTCGCGGTCCTGCTGATCAACCTGGGCCGCGAGGCTTACGACGTGAAGCATGGCGATCGCGTCGCGCAGCTCGTGGTGTCGCCCGTCACGCGCGTCACGGTCGAGACGGTGGACCGCTTGGAAGAGCTCGGCCAGACCGAGCGGGGCGCGGGCGGATTCGGAAGCACGGGGCGGTGAGCTCCCGGCGAGCGAGGCTCGTGGCGCAGGCCAGGCGGGAATGGTGGCTTGACGGCCTCTCGACCGTCGGGCTTAGCTCCTCTTCATGCGCCGGGCGCGACTGCTGATGACCCCGAACACGAGCGACGACATTCCCGGCAGTGCTGCGCTCGACCCCGGCAGTGCTGCGCTCGATGCCGCCACCACGGTCAGCCGAGTGGGCCTCGAGGATTCGCCCCTGGCCGCCCGCACGGTGATCGGCGAACGCTACGAGGTGCGGGAAGAGCTGCGCCGAGACGGTCTGTCGCGCAGCTACCTCGCCTTCGATCAGGAGATGGAGCAGCCGGTGCTGCTGCGACGCCTGGCGGCCGACTTGGTCGCGCCCGGCAAGGCCATGCGCGCGGTGCTGGAGCGGCTCCGGCCGAAGCTCGGCCTGGGCGGACGCTACCTCTCTGGACCCATCGACGCAGATATCGAAGACGACAGGCTCTACGTCGTCGAACCGCTCCCCCGTGGGGTCCCGCTGTCTTCCGTCATGCAGCGGCGCGCTTCGGACGAGCGATCCTTCGGCGCCAAAGAGGTGCTGCCGGTGGTCGCGCAGATCGCAGCGGCGCTCGCGGCCATCCCACCACCTCACGCGCATCTCGAGGTGACACCTCAGCAGATCTGGGTGGATCCAGAGGGCCTGATGCTGACGGGCTCGTTCCTGTTGGGCTGCCTCGACGCGGCGGCGATCGCACGCGTCGTGGCGCGCGATCCGGGCCTGGCGCTCACGGCGGCGCCCGAACTACGCGATGGCGGCGGCGGCGACGCGGCGGACAACTTCGCGGTGGGACGGCTGGCGCAGGCGCTGCTCTTGCCTGGGGGCGAGGAACCCTCGGCGCTCACCCTCGGTCCCGTGGCGGAGGCCATCGCCGGGCTGACGCGCGCGAAACGAAGTGAACGTCATGCTTCCCTCGAGCCGTTGATCGAAGGCCTCGCTCGCCTCGGTGGCTTGCCCGCCCCGGAGCTCGACGCGGGAGCCTATCGCCGACCGCGCGCGCGACGCCGACCTTCCACTCGCGCACCGGAGCGGGAGGAAGAGGTCTCGGCCATCGACGAGCACCTGGTACGCGCCGCCAAGGCCGCGGACGCGGCGCGCGA
>Ga0100385_1005193_pt1 | contig 10994 bp, 9 predicted proteins | sample CryGeymeta201509_FD_81543 | JGI IMG/M metagenome (GOLD analysis project Ga0100385, IMG submission 81543) | Groundwater microbial communities from Crystal Geyser aquifers in Utah, USA - Crystal Geyser metaG 2015-09 | ecosystem: Environmental > Aquatic > Deep subsurface > Groundwater | place: USA... | reverse complement strand
GAATTCGAAAATATTAATTGGGGCAAAGTTTGTCGCGGTATTAAGCAAGAGTATAAAGCAGGTGGAAAAGGGTTAAATGTTAGCCGACAGTTAGATTATCTTTCCATAAAAAATGTTGCTTTAATTTTTCTTGGTGGAAATAATGGCAAAATGCTACGCAAAATATTGATTGATGAAAATGTGGATTTTGCTTCCATTTCTTGTAAAAGTGAAACACGCGCCGCTATTTTAGCAATTGAAAAAGAAAAAAAAAGAATTACTTCGCTTTTTGAACCTGCCGGTGAATTAACCGAAAATGAAATAAATGAATTTAAAACAAAACTAATTAAAATAATTCAAAATTGTGGAATTGTTGTTTTTTCGGGGAGTGTTCCTAACACAAAAGCGGCTTCCATTATTTCTTATGGAATTGAACTTGCAAACGAACTTGATAAAATTTCAATTCTCGATACTTATGGCGAACATCTACAAGTTTGTATAAATGCTGGTCCCTCTATAATTCATAATAATGTTCACGAACTTGAAAATTCATTAGATATTGAATTAAATAGTGAAGAAAAAAAAGTTAAACTACTAAAAGCTCTTTATGGAAAGGGCGTTAAGTTAGCATTTATTACAGATGGTGCTAAACCAATTTATGCTTCAAAGTTCGATTTTATATATAAAATTCAATTTCCAAAAGTAAATATAATTGATTCAACAGGCAGTGGTGATGCTTTTGTTGCCGGAATTACTTATGGATTAGAAAAAGCTTTAGTGTTCGATCAGTTTGTGCGCGTTGCAACTGCACTTGGTTGCATTAACGCTTCACGTTGGGATGTTTGCAATTCCAATATTGAAGATATTGAAAACATTGTTGATTTAATTAAAATAAAACCAATTGGTAAAAAAGTGAAGTTGATTGATGATTCACCCACTCATAATTAAATTATATTTTCTACTACTTCTGTTTTTATTTACAAATTCCGGAATTGCTCAAACAATTGAAAATATTCAGATTAAGGGCAGTTCTGATTTTTCACAAAATGATTATATAAATTGGGTTAATCTTAATAACAAAAAATATTTTGAAGCTGTTAAAGATACAATTCACAAACGAATATCGTTAAACTTAAAACGAAATGGTTATTTTAATTTTCAAATAGACAGCGTTTTATCTAAAATATCTTCTGATACACAAAATGTTGAAATAAGCGTTTATCTTAATGAAGGAAATCCCACATTTGTTAACTCCATTTTTATCCAAAATATTGATTCAATTGAACAACAAACAGTAAGTGAAAAATTTGAACTATTAATTAATAATCCTTTTATAATAAGTGAATTTGAAAATATTTTTTCAGATTTACTTATTGAATTAGAAAATAATGGATTTCCATTTGCTTCAATTAAAACAGAATCCCTTTTTTTCTTTTTTGATTCAACTGAACAAGAAAATTATGTTGATGTATACTTAAACTTTTCAAAAAATGAAATTAGCACAATTGATACAATAATTGTAAATGGAAATTCTAAAACGAAAAATTTTGTTATTATTCGCGAATTACGTATCGATAAAGGCGCAACTTATTCTCAAGAAAAAATGGATGAAATACCAGATAAATTAAATAGACTCCATTTTTTTGAACAAGTACAAACTCCCAAATATTTTTTTAATTCTCAAAATAAAGGCGTTTTGCAAATTGATGTAACTGAGAAAAGCACAAATAGTTTTGATGGAGTTCTTGGTTATATTCCCACAACAAATGACAAAGGAAAAGGCTATTTTACAGGATTAGCAAATATAAATCTCCGAAATCTTTTTGGATCTGGACGAGCTTTGTCGTTTAAATGGAGTAAGTTAGATAGAAATTCTCAAGAACTTGAAGTAAAGTATTTAGAGCCTTGGATTTTTAATTTGCCAATTAATGTTGATTTAATGCTTTTCCAACGCCAGCAAGATACAACTTACATTCAACGTATATTAAATGCAAATATCGAATTGCTCGCAACAGCGTCTTTTTCGTCAGCACTCATTTTTTCGCAGGAATATACCATCCCAACAAATCCCTTGGAAAGAGGATTTACTGTCTTTAATTCTATTTCAACAAATAGTGGAGTTAATTTCAAGTACGATTCGCGTGATGATATTTTTGTTCCAACAAAAGGTTTTTATCTTTTAAATGCCTATAAATACAGTGCTAAAAAAATAATTGGACCAAAAGTATTTATAACAAATAGTACAAACAAAAATCCAGATCAATTTAAAATAGAATTGGATTTGTTTTTATTCAAAAGTTTTTTCATAAAACATATCCCGTTTGTTAGTCTTCACTTGCGAGAACTTCGTGGAGATGATATTGAAATAAGCGATATGTACAGAATTGGTGGAAACAATACTTTGCGTGGATATCAAGAAGACCAATTTATTGGCAACAGTATTATTTGGACAAATATTGAATACAGATATTTACTTCGACGGCATTCTTACACGTTTCTTTTTGTGGATATGGCACATTATAAACGAAATGCAATTACAAAAATAAATACAACCAAATTTTCCGAAACCAAAATTGGATTTGGAGCTGGAATAACTTTTGAAACATCGCTTGGAATGCTTGCGGTTAGTTATGCTATTGCTGAAGGAGATTCATTTAACAAAGGCAAAATTCATTTTGGTTTGATTGGTGAGTTTTAACTTTTTTTGCTAAAGTTACTTTGGATTTTGATTGTCCAAAATTATTTAACTAAAGGCAAAATTAATTGCCTTCGCTTTTAAGTAACTATTAAAATAAAAAAAACTAAAATTGCTTTAGTCATGTTTATTAACTTAATTGATAGCTTTACATATAATTACACTGTTATTTTTTTATGCAGTTACGCAAAGCGTTCATTATAGTTTACTAAACAATTTCTAACATTCTCTCTATTGGAATTCTCGATTTTTTAGCTAATTCATCGGGTACTTTTACAACAAACTGTTCATATTTAAGAGCATCCAAAACTTTTTCGAGAGTAATCATTTTCATATACTCACAAACAGAATTTTCATTCATTGGTGTAAATTTGCTGTCTGGACGCAATTTCTTTAATCTATGTAAAATCCCAACTTCTGTGGCAATTACAAATTCGTTATTGCTTGAGTTCTTTACATGCTCAATCATTCCTTCTGTGGAATAAATTTTTATATTGCAGTCAAACACAGATGATTTAAGCATGCAAGAAGTTGAACATCCACATTCTGGATGGACAAGGAAACTTGCATTTGGATTTTCTTTCAATTTCTCATCAAAATTAATTTCTCCAATTTTTTCATGAACGTGGCATGCACCGTCCCAAATTTTAATATCTCTGCCAGTAATTGAAGCTATATATTTGGCAAGAAATTTATCTGGACCGAAAAGTATTTGTTTTTCCTTTGGAATAGATTCAACAATTTTAACTGCATTAGATGAAGTGCAGCAATAATCAGTTTCTGCTTTTACTTCTGCTGTAGTATTAACATAAGAAACAACCACTGCATTTGGATATTCACTTTTCCATTTTCGTAATTCGGTAGCATTCATACTATCTGCAAGTGAACATCCGGCATTAAGATCGGGAATTATCACTTTTTTATTAGGTGAAATAATTGATGCTGTTTCAGCCATAAAATGAACTCCACAAAAAACAATAATATCAGCATCAACTTTAGCAGCTTGTTGTGAAAGTCCGAGTGAATCACCCACAAAATCCGCAATATCCTGTATTTCGGGACGTTCATAGTTATGAGAAAGAATTACAGCATTTTTCTCTTTCTTTAATTTATAAATCTCATTAACAATTTCATTATTTGTCATTTATACCTTACCAATTATAATTTATTTTATAAATATTTTTAATCTAAAATGTATTGACTAATATCCAAAGCCACCACGGAATGGGTTAAGGCACCAATTGAAATAAAATCAACGCCAGTTTGAGCAATACTTCTAACTCTTTCAATTTTAACATTACCAGAAGCTTCAACCAATGCTCTTTTATCAATAAAATCAACAGCTTTTTTCATATCCGCAGTATTCATATTATCCAACATAATTATATCCACATTGCAATTAATAGCTTCTATAACTTCTTGCATATTGCTTGTTTCAACTTCAATTTTAATATTACTATTTATTGAAGTTCTGATTTTTTTTACCGCATTGGTAATTCCCCCCGCTATTTTAATATGATTATCTTTAATCATGGCTAAATCATATAAACCGATGCGGTGGTTTGTTCCTCCGCCCATTTTTACAGAGTATTTATCAAGCATTCTATAAGCAGGAAGTGTTTTTCGGGTATCCAATATTTTAGAATTTGTTCCAATAATTTCTTTAACAAATTCATTTGTTTTAGTAGCAATGCCCGACATTCTTTGAACAAAATTAAGCGCAGTTCTTTCACAACTTAAAATTGCACGGTAAGAGCCTGAAAACTCAACTAAAATATCGCCATTTTTCACAAAGTCACCGTCATTAAATTTTGGTGACCAAACAATATTTTTATCCAATTTTTTGAATACTTGTTCTGCTATAAAAAGTCCGACAATAATTCCGTTGGCTTTTGCTTTAAAAATAGCTATAACTTGTTTAGCATTATCAATAATATTTTCAGTTGTAATATCACCATATAATAAATCTTCGCTAAGAGCTAAATCGATTAAATGCTCCACACTACTTAAATCAATTTCTGTATTGGTAATTATTTGCATAACAATTTAAACTTATTTTTTCAAATTTCATTAGTTCATTTTTTTTATGAATTATTTCAAATAAATATTTTTCATTTTCCTCAATAAAATCAGAACGTTTATGAGCTCCACGACTTTCTTTTCTTTTTAAAGCAGATTGAATCATTAAGTTTGCCAATGTTATAATGGATTTTAATTGGAAACTGTAATATTCATTTTCAGCTTGGTTAAAATTATATTGAATATTTTTAAGTGAGTTTTCAAAGTTTTGTAAAGCGTTTCCATCTCTTATAATTCCAACAAAATTTAACATGTTTTGCTGAACCCAATTTTTCTTTGATAAGAACTCACTTTTTTTATAATCATCAATTTTAAAATCAATTTTAGTTTCATTTATGTCATTAGCTTTTGTTCTGCTCAAAATGGAATTATCAACCGCCCGTTGACTAAACACCAAACATTCCAACAAAGAATTACTGGCAAGACGGTTTGCCCCATGCACACCAGTTGAGGCAACTTCTCCAGAGACATAAAGGTTACTAATGTTAGTCTCTCCATTAATTCCACTCTTTATTCCACCAATCATATAATGTGCAGCAGGAGCAACGGGAATCAAATCTGAGGCAATATCTAAACCATGTTTATTCAATTCTAAATTAATATTTGCAAAACGCGCTCTTATTAAGTTTTTGTTCAAATGTAACAAAGATAAATACACTTTATTATTTGGAATATTTAGTTGATTATAAATTTCATAAGCTACAAAATCGCGAGGGGCTAATTCAACTTTTTCGTGCTTCCCAAGTAAAAATCTTTCATTGGCACTATTAAGCAAATATGCACCTTCACCACGTACAGCTTCACTTATTAGATAGGTTTCATTTGTTTTCGTTACCAATGAAGTAGGATGAAATTGAATAAACTCCATATTTGCAACTTCGGCACCAGCATTGTAAGCTAAAAATATTCCATCACCTGTTGAGGATTTAGGATTTGTAGTTCGTTTATAAATTGCAGAAGCACCACCGGTAGCTAACATTATAAAATTAGAAGTGAATTTTACTATTTCATTAGTTATTAAATTATAGCAAAAAATGGCAGAACAAACACTATTATTAACAACTAGTTTGAATGTAAAAGTTTTTTCAAATAAGGTTATTCTGGAATTTTTGATAATTTTCGAATGAAAAAATTCAACTACTTTTCTTCCAGTTGCATCGCCGTCTGCATGTAAAACACGATTTTTAGAATGAGCTGCTTCTAAACCAAACGCCAAACTACCATTAACTTTATCAAACTCCATTCCCATTTCAATTAATTCTTTTACTCGTTTACTTCCATCGGCAACAAGAACTTTAACGGCTTCTTTATTACAAAGCCCAGCACCCGCAACTAAAGTATCTTCATAATGGCTTTCAATAGAATCATCTTCAGATACAACAGCAGCAATACCACCTTGTGCAAAATAACTGTTACTTACATCAAAGCTTGATTTAGTAACTATTCCAACTGTTCCAAATTTTGATGCATACAGAGCTGTGGAAAGTCCGGCTAATCCGCTTCCAACAACAAGAAAATCGAAAGTATAATTTTTCAAAAAAGTTATTTCCTAACTAAATTTATTTTGGAAAAGGCTCTATTTGCTTCATGCAAAAATTGATGAATCTTAATTTGATCCTTTGCTCCATCTTTATTTTCAACGCCAGTGTGTGAATCAACACCAGCTGGTTTTACCTTTATTATTGCAGCAAAAACATTTTCTGCATTTAGACCACCCGCAAGAATAATTGGTTTTGGGGAATATTGAACAATATTTTTGCTTATTTCCCAATCGTGTGTTAATCCTGTTGCCCCAGTTGCGCCACTTTGTGGATTAAAAGTATCTGTTATAAATGCATCTACAAATTCACTTTGTTCATCTATATATTTTTTTAACTCAACTAATGAATATTTAACAACAATTAAACTTTTAATAACAACTAAATTTGGTGCAATAATCTTCAGTTTTTTAAGTTGTTTATTTTTAATATTACCATGAAGTTGTACAATATTAGTATTTAGCTTTGAGCAAAAAGAAACTATTTCTTCGGCAATATTTAAATAAGTAATTACAATTCCAAAATTTGGTGGATTTAAGGATTTTATTATTTCTGAAGCTTCATTTTCAGTAATATCTTCTTTATTTACAGGTAATCTAAGCGGAAAGCCCAAATAATTAATCCCAGAATTTAGAAGCATATTTGCTTCGCTTTTACTTGAAATTCCTGCAATTTGAATAAAATTATTAAATAATATCACATTAAATATTTTGTTTTTGATTTTAAAAATAACGTATTAAATTTTATTTTGAAACTTCTTTTTTATTTTTGCATCTTAATTTGCTCATATTAAAGGTAAATAATGGAAAACAACAAAATTGTATTGTCAACTCTTGAGGAATTTAAAAACTTCATTTCTGAAAATGATGGAACCGTAACATATTTTAGTAGTCCAACTTGTAATGTTTGCAAAATATTGAAACCAAAGTTAAAGGAAATGTTATTCAAAAAATTTCCTAAAATGATATTTGGTTATGTAAATACACTGGAATCCCAAGAATTGGCAGCACAAAATCAGATATTTGCCGTTCCAACAATTTTATTCCATTTTAATGGAAAAGAATTTATTCGAAAATCCAGAAATGTTAATTTAAATTTGCTTATTGAGGAACTTGAGAGACCCTATCAAATGTTGTTTGGATAATTCTAATTTAAGATTTTACTATACCAAAACAGCTTAAATAATAAGTCTAACCCCAAAAAGCACACTTAATAATTCGGATTCTTTTTTACATAGAATTACAAATAAGAATATCATAAGTTTGTTTATGGAAAAAGAACAAATAAGACAAAATTTAATTAGAAGCACAAGACAATTAAAATTTATTAATTGCAGTAATGCAGCTTGTAATAAAATGTTTTTAATTAATAGCAAAGAAGTTGAGCATGGAACTGGAGTATATCTTTGCCCAACTTGCCTTGTAAAGTCTAAAACTCACCACACAATTGAATGTGCCAGTTGTTTTACAATAATTGACTATTTAGTGGTTGAAGAAGGTGAAGAAGTTTCAACCTACTATTCGAATAAATGCACATATTGTGACGGCACAATTGAAGATGAAATAAAACTTAGCAACCCTAATTCTTGGGAAATATATACCACTTGTTAGATGTTTTTGCTAATATAAACCTATCTCATTATCTTTCTTTATTATTTTAAAAATTTTAGGATATAAAATGAAGAACATTCAATCTGTATTATTCGCTTCAATTTTATTATTTCTTGTCGGATGTTCTTCATCTCAAGAATTGATAAATCAAAAATCAAATTTTACATATCTTAATCCAGATACTGTTAAATCGTATCAATTTGATACCGGTAAAATGTGGACTTTTGAAGATGCCCCAATTGAATATTTTGATAAAACATATTCTTTTAAGCCAGATGCAGCTTGGCTTGAAGATGTTCAAAAATCATCACTTAAATTTGCAAATTGGTGTTCAGCTTCTTTGGTATCCGAAGATGGTTTAATAATGACAAATCACCATTGTGTCGATTTTATTACCAAAAGATTTGAACAAGAGGGCGAAGACCTTCAAAAGAATGGCTTTTTTGCTCAAACACTTAAAGAGGAGAGACAAGTTCCAAAGTTATTTGTTGACCAATTAGTTTTTACCCAAGATGTTACAAAAGAAATTTTTGAAGCTGTCGATTTAGGTAAAACCGAAACTGAAAAAGCAAAATTTTTAAAAGAGAAAGTTAAAGAATTAGAAAAAAAATATTCCGAAGAAAAAGATTTAATTTGCAAAGTTACATCGCTTTATCATGGAGGAAAATATTCTCTTTATGGATATAAACGTTATAACAATATTAGAGCAGTTTATGTTAACGAAGGTCGCATGGGGCTTTACGGTGGCGATCCCGATAATTTTACTTATCCCCGATATAATCCTGATTTTGCATTTATGCGTGTTTACGATGACGAGGGAAATCCATTAAAAACTGACCATTATTTCAAATTTAGCACAAATGGTGCCGAAATGAATGAACCGATTTTCGTTGTTGGCAATCCAGGCTCTACTTATAGACTAAAAACAATGTCACAATTAGAATTTATGCGTGATTTTACGTATAGAAATATGAATTTTTTCGCTAATGGGAAAGTAAAATATTTTAATGAATTAATTACTGAAGACCCCGCAAATGCTAGAAAATACGAAGATAATATGCTTATGGTTGGAAATGGAGCAAAAGTATTTAAATATAGCTATCAATTTCTAATCGATCCTTATTCGATGGTTCGTAAAGCTGATTTTGAAAGAAAATTTAAAGAAGCTGTTAAAGGTGATACAAAATTAAACAAACTTTATGGACATCTTTGGGATGGAATTGAAACTGTAAATAATGAATTGCGTGAATATGCCGGCGAATTAGCTGCCTACACAATTTCAAAACGAAGTAGTTCTGATTATTTTTTAATTGCACAAGAGCTAATTGATTTTGCTCGCGAATTGCAAAAACCAGAAGACAAAAGAAATAATGATTATAAAGGTGCAAAATTAGATTCAACAATTAATACTATTTTCCCGGCAGATTTTAACGTAATTGAAACCGATAAAGAACTTGGTTTACAAGCCGATTATATGATGTTAAATCTTGGTATAAATAATCCACTTATGCTAAAAATTTATGGTGGAAATCAAGGTAAAGAAGCAGTTAAATTTGTTAAAAACAATTCAATTATTACAACTGTTGATGAAGTTATTAAACTTGCTAAACAAGGAGCCGATGCAATTCTTAGTAGTAACGACCCGTTTATTAGTTGTATTTTACAAACAGAGACTAAGTTGACAAATTTAAGAGAAAAACAAAAATCAGCTTTAGAAACTGAAAAGGTTTTTGAGAACGAATTAGGTAGAGCATTATTTGAAGTTTATGGAAATACAATTCCACCAGATGCTACTTTTACTTTGCGTATTAGTGATGGTGAATTGAAAACTTATGATTATAATGGAACTATTGCTCCAGTTCAAACTACTTTTTATGGAATGTATGATAGATATTATTCCAACGAGGGAAAATATCCTTGGGGATTACCAGAACGTTGGTTGCATCCTAAAGAAGGATTTGATATGAGCACACAATATAATTTTATTTCCACTAATGATATCACTGGTGGAAGTTCTGGAAGCGCTGTAATAAATAAAAATGCAGAAGTTATTGGTGCCGCTTTTGACGGAAATATTGAATCAATTCCCGGTAACTATTTATACAATCCTTCAGATAACAGAATGGTTTCCGTTTCATCAAAAGCAATGCTACAAATATTAAGATATATCGGCGGAGCTGAAAGAATTGCGGAAGAACTTGAAGCTGGTAAAATTCCAGAAAAATACAAAACTGTTAAAGAAGTTGAATAGGCTCCAAGTAAATAATTAATAAACAGAAAAACCTCCAAGGTTTTTAAAACCTTGGAGGTTTTGATTTTTTAATCAATTTTTTGTACCAATATAATTTATCTAATCAGCTAAAATTATAATAATCTGTTTTACAATTGTCATCTCTCTACAGAAGCACCTAAACGGAAACCTACTCCGTAACCAGATTCAGTTGGTATTTTACTTTCTCTTGCCGTAGTTTCACAACTACTATCATTGTACCAACTGCCGCCTCGAATAACTTTCATAGGCTTAATTACGATTACATTACCTAATAAAGTTCCACCAGTTTCTGGACCTTGTGGATTTGTAACTTCTCCAGTTTCGTATCTTGCATACCAATCATTACACCATTCCCAAACATTTCCGCTCATATCGTAAAGACCTAACTGATTTTTTTTCAATGCTCCAACTGGATGGGCTTTTCCATTGTTATCTTTTGCGCGGTATTCTGGCCAATCACCATTTAATAGATTATCTGCAAAATAAGTACTATTTAAAAAGGAAATAATTTATTAATTTTAGATGACACATTAATCACTAAATGAGCTTCCTCATGCGAACAAAAAGCCAAAGATTTCAACGACGTCCACGCACATTCAGAGCCATGACAGGTTTAAGTATAGAAAAATTTAATGAATTATCTAATGAACTATTACCTCTTTATGAAAAAGCAGAATTAAAAAGGCTAAATAAAACCCAAAGAGAAAGAAAAGTAGGAGGAGGTCGCAAAAAGGAACTATTGTTAGAAGATCAACTTATGATGCTCCTAATGTATTATCGCTTATATATTTCTCAAGAGTTTCTCGGGATAATATTTAATT
>Ga0100385_1005182_pt1 | contig 11008 bp, 12 predicted proteins | sample CryGeymeta201509_FD_81543 | JGI IMG/M metagenome (GOLD analysis project Ga0100385, IMG submission 81543) | Groundwater microbial communities from Crystal Geyser aquifers in Utah, USA - Crystal Geyser metaG 2015-09 | ecosystem: Environmental > Aquatic > Deep subsurface > Groundwater | place: USA... | reverse complement strand
GGTGTAATATCATCTGAATAGCACTTTGAGCAGATAGTGACCCATATTGAGGGAAAAGTATTAAAAGAGATGATAGCTAAGATGCAGAAAGGTCAATACTTGTCCTGCATTTAGCTTGAAGAGTAGTTGCATAAAAATGGCTTCGATTGCTCTATTTTACCTCTTCTCTATAATAAAACTTCGTCAAAGGAGTACAAAAAACTCAACAGATTGGTCCTTTCTTCTCTTGTCTCATAACTCCTAGCATCTCAGGTTATAACTATCTACCATTAAATCCTTCTCTCCAAAAATGAAATAAAATGTCTACCATAATAAATCCACCGGCTTATATCCAAAGTTCTCCGACTCGAAAACGACAGCATTTGTCAGTCTCTACTCGCCAAGTATCGAATAAGCATCAACTTGAGATAACTGAAAGAGTAGATAATCGAAGAGTATGTAATTTGTTCCATGTTGATCAAGTTGGGAATACGATGCAATGTCAAAAACAAAGGAAGGTTGGAGAGTTTATAGAAAAGAGCTGCATATTTTTGGAGATAGTTTGAATTCAGCTAATCTTCAGTTGAATTTTATTTTGAAAAAAATGTGGCTACCTATTCAGCTTAGCACTTCAATCCTCACTTCGAATTCCTTCAAGAACACATCTTTCACTGCCAGGCTAAAAATAATAATATAAATATTGATATTATCAGCTTGAAATTAAATACTCCTCTGGACAGTAAGTTCTATGAAAGTGAATCTTTTCGCTTACTGACAAGATACCAAAAATAACGAATCAGCAGTATTGTTTCATAAAAAGACATTCCGCTCTAAGCTAATCAATCTCTCTGGCCTTAGCAATAAAATACCCCTTTCTTTCATCTCTTCCAATTTACAACATCATACTACTTAACATTCGATTCTTTTCTCAACATGGTGGCAGGTATCAAGTATTTTATCACTAGGAAACAGTACAAAAAGGCAGAACAGTTGATTTCTTAACAATTGTATAGAGCGTGGATCTGGGCCAAATCTCTTTTTGTCTTGTTGATGGAAAGTTACGATTTGTTGTCATTGGTCGCTGTATTTCAAGGGAAGGAAGTGGTTGCACTGGAAAGCTGTCTTTTGTCATTGCAGATTGCGATTAAGGCTTATGAGGATAGATAGATCGGTTCAGAAGTGGTGCTTGAGAAAGCTTATAAAGCTGCCACAATTCATTCCAAATATGGCAAGACAGTTCGAGCCATTGAACTCTTTACAACTTGCTAGAAAGCTCTCGACAATATCATATAGACATCTGTTGGTCAGTCCCTTCTCAAATCATATCTTCCCCTTTACCTCCAAAAATCAGAACAATACCTCAAACTTGGTGAACTGAAATCCACCGAGGAAGGCCTCCGCTCATCTATGCATAAATTCTCTCTATTGAAAGAAAAATACCACAACAACGGCAATCATACTCTGAGTCTTATTTTTTAGGAAGAGTTCGAAGGCTACTCCTTGTTGTTTCGAGTCTATGAACTCTCAGGCAAAAAGATAGAAATGCTGCAACTTATTGAAGACTGCGCTGTAAAATATATTGAGAGTTACCTCGAACATCTGTCCAAGAAAAAACAAGATGGAGCAGACTATGAAATCAATGATCAACTGAGACGATATTTCAGAGAAATTATGAAGAATGTGTGGATTGCAATAGTGGGAAACTGTAACCAATGGCGAGTGTCGACCTACCAGCATTACTTCAATTACTCTTACGCCCCTCTCAAAAACATTGAGCTGGCGATGATCAGAAATATCGTGCTAGATATCAGAAAGGCAGCCAAAGGAGCCTACCCTTTATAACTGGAGTAAGCAGTCAACTATTGTTTCAAACTGGTGATCACAAACCTTAAAAAATACAGCAAAAAATAACACGCCAAAATCAAACCAAAATCAATTCTCGTGGCAGCCCTAATAGACTGTCTAAGTCTGCTCACCGAACATGGCCGATTATCCACCTCCAAGGCATAATCCAAAAGTGAGGAATTGATGCTATTAGAGAGCATCGTTGTCAGTTGCGGCTATGAGTATGTTATCGGTGCTATCGACAGCAATATAAACAATTTCAACAGTTAGTTGTGAGATAATGATTTTATTTCCATTTTTCATTTGCCTATTTTAGAGCTATAATATTATAGTCATTTGATTGAGTGATTCAAAAGATAAACAAGTATGAGCATCCAACTATAACAAAATCTATACTCACTCTACCGCATTTTCCTCAAAATCCCCAGATATGTCTTCCTGGCTCTGCTTGGGCTGCTGCTCTTCGTAGCTGTGTGCCAATGGGTTAACATGGGCACCAATAACAAAGTAATAGACTTGAGTGACTGCATGTTCGATTACATTATCGCTCAGCATAATGAAACTTATGGACTGCCGATCAATGCCAGCACAGTTTAAAATGCTACTGCTGAGAGTAACAAGACTTCAGATGAGTATGTGTTCATTGGGAATCGGACAATAATCAATTTAGTTTTGGGAACTTCAGATCAATGCAGTTTTTAGAGAAATATCAGCTATGTGTTCGACTGGCAAACACACCCTACAATGGCTTTAGTCAAAACTGAGCAACTATCCTACCTCAGAAAGAAATCACCCTAGTACTTAGCCAAACACGGCATCTCCTACGACAAGTTCATTCTGCCCAAAATAGACATATCAACTCCTCTATTCGCCTACTTCTACAACAAATAAATGCACCTCAACGAAATCCTCATGTAATCTCTCCGATAATCAATCCTCATACTTGACAACAAATTAACAGTCTACTATATTGTCAATCAGATCAACATCACCAAATCCCCACTCAATGAAGCCCATATCACTTACTATTTAAGTTATCCTGAAGAAATCAAACAGTTCACAAATAATCTGTACTCGTTTGTAGCCTTGAGGGTGCTATCTGTTTGGTGGATAAAAATTCCTATCTTTTTTGTGGTATATGCCAGTTCATGGTTGATGAGCATATTTGTTGGACTGCTCATTCGCTACTGCATCATTCTGGCATACACCATCTTCCTCATAATATACGACAAATGTGCCACTGATAGTTGGGGATGGGTACATCTCTATCTGACCATACTTTGGACTAGATTCAGACAAAAAAAAGCAGCTACCTTGAAAATGTTCATCCTATATGTGATGTCAAATGTGGGAATGTATGCCATTTTTGCATTTGGTAGCTACTGTATCATCAAAAAGATCATTTACACTTTTTTTTCCTTTCCAAATGAAGATTATACCGATTTCTACTTCAAAATAATCTTCTTTGTGGAGTTGTTTCATTTCATCTTCTGCAGGTCGAGAACTACGCTTAGATATTTTCCACCTCTTGCAGTGCTGATAAACTGCACAACTATAACACTCACCACCATCAACGGCTACAATAATGTTATGATGCTCTTGAATATTAACCTCACTCTTCAGATGATCCTTTTTGTCTTCTTCCTACTTGTTGAGCAGCATATTCAGAACTAGGGAGCAAAAGGAATGAGTAACGAGTATTGTCCTTCTTTCAATAAACCCAGAATGCTTTTCTATGGAGGTTATGATGTCAGTTGGGAAAAGACCTTGCCACCTATTTGGACCTATTTCACAAACTGGTTCGATTATAACCACTTCAACGAAGCATAAAAAAGTTTGATCGAAAAAGACTATCAATTATTGTATGGAAGGATGTTGGGCATGAACGACCGCCAGGAAATCCCTGACTTTGATGAGTAATAAGAGGACTCTTCCGAACAGATAGGAGTAGGAAATATGCCGAGCAACGAGATGAATCTGATCAGAGGAGATGTATGATAGTTTGTCATGGTAGTTAAAAATCAATTGGGTTATTTTGGCTCGAGTCGGTAGGTCTTGATGTTGCTATTTTTGTATATTCTCGGTGGAGGCGGCAACATGTGATTGTTGATGTCCTGCATCCTTCTGATGAGTTATCTGAGATATATTTCTATTTTTTAGTAGTTGAGAGGTTCATGGTTGAATATGTTGGTGGTACCGTTGTAGACGACTTTCTCTATTTTTTGAAAGTAGCTCTTGAGAATAAATGATAGCTCTTGCTCTTTCAACAACTTGTGTTCAATCTATTTCATTTGTTTTTTATGATTCTACATTTCCTCATCAAGTCTTTGCTGCAATCTAGATATTTCGTATTACTAATTGACCATTCGATAGGGACTGATGGGTAGTTCATATTATTTCAATGGCTATGAAACAACCATATTGAGGATGTTGCTGATATGGGCCAGTTTGTATATCTTGGTACTCATAGTATAGTATTTATTATTTATGATTCAGTTGAGATCAGAAAATCAATTATCACATCCTCCAGGGTGACTTTCTTTCAGGGGTTACGTCATAGTTGCGGGTCAACATTTTAGGACGTTTGGGTGTTCTACTGAAATGGCTTGCCTTGGTAGCTGATATAGATTTAGATTTCGACCTATTTTTATCTTTGTCTCTGATGTCCATCAACACTTGTCTTCTGGGTGTCCTATTCTCCTTCTCTTCTCTCTCCCTCAAAGCATTTCCAGGATTGGCTATGAAATCCCCAAACAGAGGATGAACAAAGGCTTCCTCCCAACTCATTCTATCTTATTCTTTTCTTTTGAGGCATTTCCTGATGAAATCTTTGGATTGTTCAGAAATTAATGGGTCAAAAATCACAGGTCTATGGTTGATGTTGTTGATGAGCTGAAGTTCGTTAGCTGCAGGCCAGGGAGTGTAGCCATGGAGAAGTTCATAGTAGATCAACCCGACCGACCATAGATCTGACTTGTTGGTGTAGACTTGGTGACTGAGGATCTGAGGAGACATGTAGAGCGGTGTTCCAACTATGGATTTTAGCACCGTGCTGTCACCGTTATCCAAATTTCTAGCAAAACCAAAATCGCTAATTTTGAGTTTTCCATTGCTAATCAATATATTGGCCGGCTTGAGATCTCGATGCATGATATCTAATTTGCAAAGATATTCAAAACCTCTCATGATATCTTTCAGGAAGTTCAATGCTTAAGGTTCTGATAATTTTTTCTTTCTCTTCAAATATCCTCTTAGATCTCCCTCCTTGCAGAACTAGGTGACAATATACATATTGTTGCTGGTCTGATACACATCACATAATTTGACGATGTTCTCATGCGTTAGTTTCTTCATGATCTCGATCTAACAGTGAATACTCTTGAGATTGTATTGATTGGCAAAGATCCGCTTGTCGATGACCTTGACAGCAGCTGGTGTGCCGTCGCTGATGAGTCGGCCAAGGAAGACGGAGGCGTATGAGCCTTTTCCCAAGAGATGGTTCATTGAATAGATGTACTTTTCTATCTTCTTCTCTCCTTCCGACAACTTAGGCTTTAGTTCTAAGTTCATATTCGTTAAAAATAATATAATATCAAAATTTATACAAGGCATTAAAAAATATCTTCATTGTTTTATCTTCCTACTGTATTTTCGATTCAACATTCCTATTATCTCGTTTAACACGCTTCGCTTTCGCTCGTTTTAGACTGAACTTTGAGTGCTGTATATCCTTGCATCATCATTTTAATTTTCCTCGATAGATGTGCATATTGGCAAAGGGTCTAACTTCTTCTCTTGCTCGGAATACTTTCTTGGCTTTTTATTGTGAATCTATATCTTGTTTATCTGCTAAGAACCTTTCCTTAACTTGACTGTTGTCCTGTCTTTTTTGACTGTTGCCACTTGATTTTGAGTGGAAGTTTGATAGCAGTTGTGTCGGGATGGAACTTAACTTGAAGATTTGACACTGATGTCTCGATCAGATTGTTGTTTTTGAGATTTTTCCTCGTAAATGTAAAAATGTTGATTTTCATGGGAACTCTCATTTTATATTTTGAAACTGGCTACACTCTACTCTTTCAGTTTGCTTTTCTGTCCCCTCTGCTTACTTATATTAGATTCTTCCTCTTACTGCTCCTATATGAGCTTGCTCGATTAGAATAGTTTTTTCTTGAGGAAAGGCTTCCTTTCTTTATGAACTGGGATTTGGAGAAATGAATTTTTTGGGCTTTAATCTTCTTTACAGACTTTCTTCAATTTGCCAGCCAATTAATTGAGAACTTTATTGAGACTTTCTGCTTAATCTTGAAGCACTTGATATTTTTTCAGCTAGTTCGCATGAGATAATAAAAACTGAGTGGCTTGCATCATTTCCTCGGCTATTTTATTAGAATTTTATATTTTTACCTTTGATTTATTCTACCTCCTGCCTTCCTACATAATATTCTTACGATCCTAACGAGGAGATTACTTCAATATATCTATTAGAGAACCAGAGTGATGCTGAAAGTTTGATATTTATTCTCTGCCTCGATCTATGCTACCTTGTTTTATGGGGGTTTGTCCTAGACTGATGAATTTGGGAGATACATAGTTAAGCTTAATCTTTACTGTCTTCTGTTCTCTATCCTTTGCTTATTATTTATATTTAGTCTTTACTGTCGTGCTGAGACCTGTAAACTTCCTAGCGACCGTCCTATCTTTAATTGGACTCTGACTATTGCAATATGTTTTGGCAGGTGTGAGCCGTATAGCATCGATGGAGTTACTTTCTCTGACTTATGTTTTGAAATTTTAAAAGAAGGGGTTTCTTTGTCTTTTTTTGAAGGTCAACCTCAAATTATTCTTGATCATCGGCCCTTCGAGTAAACTAAATTTAATATGATAATTATATATAGCCATCTATTGTTGTTAGCTTCAGCAGCATATGTTCATTTGAATAATATATTGACTGTTTGGCACTTCTTTTATAATTAATGGACTAATACCCCTTCTCATACACCAGCTCGAAAAAACTCAAAAGTAGCGCAAGAACCCTCCAATAAAAATCAGCATGCCAAGCTGCTAATCCTAATATCGTTGATCCTAAAGATTACAACCACATCCTTCAGGGCGAAAAAGTGTTCATCGAGCTCTACTATCAAGGCCGAGTCATTGATACTGCATACAACCAATGGGTCAGCGTGATGGGAGGTATTCTCTATAAAAGGCTGCATTCAAAAGTGACAATATTTCTGACAAATGCGGACTAGAATTAGTTTGGCGCCATCAGAGAACGTACCAGAAGATGCTGTCCAAACTGTAAAATTGTTAGCATACTCTGGTTTGAGGAGTGCTTTAAACATAAAGAGAAAGTGCCTTTTGAGGACTTCGAGGTCGAAAAAGAGCTTAATTACAAAATCGAAGAAAGACAAAAAGTTGAGGACGAAAGGCCAAAATATGATGAGGAGGAGGTTGCCTAACTATTGCGAAATATATGTGAAGACACATAGGTCACCTTTCGACAGTATTTCAAATAGAATAAGGGCAAATTTTGCTCTTATGGTCCGAAAAATAAACAAATACCTTCGGAAAATCTACTAAAGGCTCGCTAATTTGACCTTGGACCTCGCATAAAAAAGAAAAATAGCCGCTCAACACATGATGAACTGCGTGGAAATAGCAGACTATCCCTTAACAAAAAAGATTAAGCAAATGTAAAAAAATACGATAAAAAGAAAAAAAAGCCATCATTAAAGAAAGATCAAATCAAATAGGTTGAGAATAAGATAGAAACAAAGTAGGAAGTGATTGAGACTGCAGTTGAAAACATGTAATAAAAATATGAGAAAACTGAGCATGTCAGTATCAACCAACTGATGGAAAAATACCTCAGCAAAAAGTAGCTATAATCATCCCAACAATCAAAAGCAAAAATATTATAAAATGACCCTCCCTTCTCCAAACGCAAAGAATATGCTTCCCCCAAAAAATAATAAAAAGTTATTGATCTTTGCGATGACAACAGTAGCTAAACTGCAGAAATGCCCAGACCGAAACCCTCTAGACTTTCACATAATAACGATCATAAAATAAAATAAGTTCCCTAATTTCCATCTAAATATAAATCTGCACGGGAAAAATCCAAAAAATAATCTCTAAATCAATAGGTCTAATTGCTCAAGCAGTATATAAAAAATCAGCCGAAAACTTCAATTATTTTGATCTCTGATTCTATTACTGTCGCAACCAGTATCGACAGAATTAACTCCAAAAAGAAGCTTCCAAAGGAGCTGACCATAAAACTTGTTCATTTTTCTTTGTATTGGGATTTCATCAATTCTCAAGGAAAAGTTCCTCATTTAGCATACTTTGTGTTCAACCCGAGTAGAATCTCAGACCGACCTCTTTTCTTTGCTCTAAAGACCATCTATCCATCCGCCATCATGATATCTGTTGGCATTCTTGAATAGATTGCCGAGTACAACACAAAGATAAGAAACAACTATCAATACTCAACTGAAGAGAACCCTTCTATCAGACTAAGGAAATTAAAAGAATTGTCTTTGAATGTTGATGAATATGCAATCAAAGGCAAGAAAATCTTATTTATGAACTGCAACATCCCTCTGGATGTTATAAAGGTCATCCTTGACAAATTGTAAGGAATATACATGAGCGAGTCAGCTTATATGAAAGGTGAGGATCCAAACATAATGGTGACAAGTCGTTTTGGTATAAATGACAAAAGGATCAGATACATGAATTAATAATCTTTCTGGAAGATGGTGTTTCCTAACGCTGAGCAGAGAGCTCGTTGATATTTTGCATATACTTGTGTTTCCTTTTATATTCTTTTTTGGCAATTAAATCTTACCAACTTTATTAACCCATATTATTTTTATTCTAGAGCCAATGTCCTCCGATAACCAATCCAACCTCGAGAAACGTTTCAGAACCACTACTGCCTACAAACGCAGTAAACACTATTTCGATATCAACCGTCTTAACAAAATAGAACAAAGATAGGAGCTGTCCAGACGCAAACCATCATAGTATCTAAATTAAACACATCCAATCAAATTCGAGGAGAGTTTTTATAGTTCACAGTTGAAAGTAAAAGAACGTGTGCAGACATAATTAACAAAATGTTCAAGTAAATTTGGTCGAGAAGACGATTAGTTTGACAATTTGTACTCCCTTGAAAAAATGTCAGTTTAATTTTATTTAGACGGAGAGGAAAGACACTCGATATGGAAAAAATGCTATCAAGAAAGCACTACGAACGCAGTTTATAAAAATAGGGCAAAACTGAGTATCATTTCAATAATTTTACTCCCTACAAATTGCCCTCAAAGAATTCGATACAATTCGAAAAGTACTATCCTCCATGTGACAGCATCAAGACCAAAGGTATAAATATACAACTGAAATCCTGCTAGAAATGCAAAAATAGAGAAGGATAAATGAACTCAATACCCATCATCACCGAACCAGAAGTGGGAAAGGTCAAGGAGAAATTGATATTTGACTAATCGCTGTTTAGAACTTTGGTTGACTTCAAAAAACATGATAAGGAAAAATCAGAAAGAAAGCAAGAGTAGCTTGAAGATTTAGATCTAGATAGGATAAAATTGGGAGAAATGGTAAGTCAAAAACATGCCAACCTCGGCCTGCTATAATTTTACTATGGTGACAACAAATGGAACACCTCCCAAATGGACGCCCGTCTCATGAAGCAAAACGAAGCCTTCCTTAAAGCATACAACAAGTTCCAGAACAAGAAGAAAGATTGGTTGACCGTAAAAAGAAAAACTGATATGATGGAGGGCCGCATCTCTAAAATAGTAGCTCGCAAGCATATCAAAGACGTTAAGGGCTAAATATGTGATTAGATCTATTTTCGGAGGAATTATCTGTGATTTCACTTTTTTTATGCTTATGCTACGCTAATATATTCTAAGAAGAATGGAATGTTCCATATAATGATTAGAAAAAATAGATATTAGCTCAGGGAATCTTCCCCCTTGGTTGACTCCAATAAGTATGAATGTGTCTCGACTGACTCATCTGAATCTCCACGCAGCCTATGTAAAGATTCCTCTTTCCGGCCTCATTACAAATAGAAACTTGAGCTATGTAAGAAGTTTATCGAACATGGATTTTGTCCTTATCGCAACAAGTGTAAGTTTGCCCATGGATCTCATGAACTCCGAAAGAACAATCAGAAAAACAGCCTTTATAAGACCAAATAGTGTGTGGTCTTCTTCAGAGATGGACAGTGCTCCTTCGGAGATCGATGCAACTTTCTGCACAAGAAGAAAAATATCGATCTTGCCGAAAGAGCCAAGAAAATGAGAAGCAATTTCGGTGAGTTTTTTATGAGTTTGAGAGACGAATCGAGACTGCTAGATATTCTTCCTTGATTTAATATGCTCATCTATTCTCTTAACTATCACCTATATTTTAGCGTGTCCTATGCCCATCTAACAGAATCCAAGAGACTTGGCAAAATTCTGATGGTCAAAATATAATTGGCGTTATCTTATCATTATCTTATCGATTTTCGGATATAATCCATATGTGTTATTATATAAAATTATTGAAACCCGAGCATGGCCGAACATCACAACAAAGTCCTCAGATCACCTATCAACACTTCTATCTCGAAAAATCTATATTCCTTTCCGAAAAGCTAACGCTTCTAACCATCCCGATAATCCCCGTATATGTGCCCCTATTCAGCTGCAAAAGATCATACTACAACATCAAAAAAGGAGCACTTGACTCCAGAACCACAAGCTTCGGCTATGACAGCAAAGTAGATTTGATCAACCATGAAGAAGTACCTGCACCTGGTTCATATAACCACAAAGACTATTTTATGAGCAATAGAATGAAGAGAAGCGGATACACTTTTTCGCTTGATAGAAGATAAACATTTTCAAGAGAGCTTGGTAGAAACAGTCCTGGACCCGGTAGGTACTAAAGGGTGTATAACAATTATACTCATTTGTCTTTCTCGATGAGATCGAAATACAAGCCTTTTGAGAATATCGAACGTGTATGAATAAATTTATGAAGGTACCGGGCCCAGGAGATTATGACTGTCCTCCTACTATCGATTCCAAAGGTAACTACTTCAACTCAAAGTACAGGGGTTCTCTTTGTGGAAAAATTGGTAAAGCCTCCAGATTTGATGACG
>Ga0100385_1005178_pt1 | contig 11011 bp, 8 predicted proteins | sample CryGeymeta201509_FD_81543 | JGI IMG/M metagenome (GOLD analysis project Ga0100385, IMG submission 81543) | Groundwater microbial communities from Crystal Geyser aquifers in Utah, USA - Crystal Geyser metaG 2015-09 | ecosystem: Environmental > Aquatic > Deep subsurface > Groundwater | place: USA... | reverse complement strand
TAATGACTAATGGGTAATGACTAATGGGTAATGACTAATGGGTAATGACTAATGGGTAATGACTCATGGGTAATGACTAATGGGTAATGACTAATGGGTAATGACTCATGGGTAATGACTAATGGGTAATGACTCATCCGTCTATTTTTTGCGGAGGTATTTGGCGAATCCGGCGAGTTGTTTGGAGATTTCTAGGCATGCCGCTCGGCGTTCTATTAGGCGTGCTGGGTCGATGAGGTTTAGCCGCGCACCCAACAAATACATACTGCGGACTTCGCCGGTCGAGCCTTTTGCAATGTCTAGGAACCTGGAAAAATCCGCATATGTGCCTCGTTCGGAGCCTTCGGCAATGTTATTCGAGATTGAGATTCCCGCGCGTTTGATCTGGTCACAAAACGAAAAGTCCCGGACTTGAGCGAAATCGGTGTAGATTTCAACGGCAAGATCCTGCGCGTCCTGCCATACCTGCATGTCTTCAAAGTCTTTTAATTTGTCATTTTTCATAGTTACTCATTAGTCATTATTCATTTGTGATTAGTCATTATTCATTAGCGATTAGTCATTATCTGGAAGCCGCTTGCTGGATTTTATATGGCATCCAAGCTGGGGGCTTCCAGATCCGCGATCCGAGCCATGATCCGGCGGCTGGCTTCGAGATAGCGTTCGGGGTGGTCTTTGCCGGGGTCGAGTTCCTCGCTTGTCATCGGGCGGCCATAAGCGATGTGGATGCGGCCACCGATTTTCGGCAGCTTGCGCTGGCGGCCATAGGCTTCGTAGGTGCCGAAGACGCGGGTGGGGATGAGCGTGGCGCCTGACTTGCAGGCGATCATGCCGGCTCCGGCTTTGGGCTCCATCAGTTGGCCGTCCGGCGAGCGGGTGCCCTCCGGGTAGATGGCGACAGCACCGCCGGCTTTGAGCGATTTGAAGATGGCCTTGAGCGATTTGACCTCGGCGTTCTCCCTGGCGACGGGGATGGTGCCGATTTGAACCAAAGCTTGACCAAAAAGGCCCCGGAATAATGTATCGCGGGCGAAGTAGTTGATCTGCCGCTGCAGGCAGGCGCCGATCGCGGGCGGGTCGTAGAAGCTGACATGATTGGCCGCGAAGATGACCGGGCCTTGGCTGGGGACGTTTTCTTTCCCGCTCTGCGTATAGTCGTAGCAGGTGCTGAAATAGCAGTTCGCGATGGAGCGGATGAGTTCGTAGAGCCGCGGATTCGGGATGGAGGACATTGTTTGGAAGGCTGAGGGCGGAGACTTGAAAACTGAGTTTTTTTGAGGGCGGAGACCTGAAACCTGAGACCTGAAAGCTGGAGTTCGGTGTTGTGCGAAGAGCGCGGCAAATTGGAGCGGGTAAATTCAGCCGGATGGAAAACCGCTAATGGACGTTCATTAACGGTTCAATCCATTATTGATTTGTTCGATGATGTGCTCAATCACTTCTTCCAGGGTGCGGGAGCCGGTATCGACGCGGGTGGCGCCCTCCGGGCAAATGAGCGGGGCGTTTTTGCGGGTCGTGTCCATTTTGTCGCGCTCGGCGATGGAGTCGGTCTGACCTTCTTTGGCGCGGCGGGCAGCGCGGGTGGCTGCGTCGGCTTCGAGGAAAAAGCGGTGGTCGGCATCCGGGAAGATCACCGAGCCGATGTCGCGGCCCTCCATGATCAACCCGGCAAATCCGGCATCGCGGGCGACACTGGCCTGGCCGCGCTGATAGCCGAAGAGAGCCTGCCGCACGGTCGGCACAGCCGCGAATGTGGACACTGCGGCATTGACCTCCGGCGAACGGATCCCGGCATCGTCGGGGACCTTGCCATCCACGCTCAAACGTGCGCTGCGGCCATCGAGCCGGGTTGCCAACTGGACTTGCGCCAGTGCGGCAGCGAGGTCGTCCTCCACCGAGACGCCTTTGGCCAGCAGGGCATAGGTCAGCGTGCGGTAGTGCGCTCCGGTATCGACGTGCATCAGGTTGAGCCGTTCGGCCAGGGCCCTGGAGGTGCTGGATTTGCCCACGGCGGCACCGCCGTCGATGGCGATAATTTTAAAAGGAGAAATCGGTTCGGACATGGCACGGATCAAAGCCGGATCTTTGCCTGCGGACAAGACCCTAATGCGATGAAGTAAGCTGGACCGAATGGCCTAACTTCAGGTAATTAAGCGTAGTCACAGCGCTTATAGCCCTGTGACCCGGCAGCGGCTGAGCGAGATCGTTTGCACTTGCGGGCAGCCGGCTGAAGCAGGCTGCCTACCTTAATTACCCTGGCCCCGCGCGGGGAGCTTTGCAATTCGCTGAGAACTGTGTAGGCATCTCGCTCCATGTGGGTTCTCTCAACACGTTTTTGCTGTGCACTTTTCACCTGTATGTTTTTTGGCGGACGTTGCGCTGCGGCGGGCACAGTCATCGAGCTGGAGCCTTACAAAGTAAAAGCCACCCGGCTGGAAGCGACGCTCCCGGAAGTGCCGGCGGCGGTCTCGGTGGTGGATCAGGCGACCATTCAGCAGGCTTCGGCCCAGCTCTCGCTCAACGAAGCGCTGCAAACCGTGCCGGGAGTTTTTGCGCTCAACCCTTACAACTTCGCGCAGGACAGCCGCATCGCGATCCGCGGCTTTGGGGCGCGCTCGGACTTCGGGATTCGCGGCGTGCGGATCGTAGTCGATGGGATTCCGGCGACGCTGCCGGACGGGCAGTCGGGCGTGGATGGTATCGATCTGGGTTCGGCGGCGAGCATTGAGGTGATCCGCAGCGCGGCAGCCTCGATCTATGGCCCGGCCTCCGGCGGGGTGATCCGCATCGAGACCGAGGACGCGCCGGAGCGGCCCTTTGCCGAAACGCGCCTCACGGCGGGCGATTATGGCCTGTTTAAGAGTCAGTTCAAAGCCGGCTGGGCGGACGGCCCCTGGAATGTGCTCGTGAGCAGCAGCTCCCTCGACTACGAAGGCTACCGCAACAACAGCCATACCCGCAACACCGCGCTGAACGCCAAACTCCGCTATGCTTTTGAGAGCGGCGCGGAGCTGACCACTGTCATCAATGTGATCGACTACCCGCTGCAGGACGATCCGGGTGGGCTGACGGCGGCGGAAGCGGCGGCCAATCCCCGTCAGGCCCGAGCCACCAATCTGCAATACGACAGCGGCGAGCGCGTGCGGCAGGAAAAGCTCGGTTTCGCCTGGCGTCAGCCACTGGCGGAGGCGCATGAGCTGCGCCTGCATGGCTTTGCGGTGCAGCGGGACTTTGCCAACAAGCTGCCCTTTCAGAGTGGCGGTCAGGTTGGTTTTGAACGGCTTTATTTCGGCGGCGGGGCGAGCTACGCCTATGATCAGGAACCATTGCGTCTGGTGGCGGGCATCGAACTCGGGCATCAGGATGATGCGCGAAAAAACTACGACAATTTGAACGGCAGGCCGGGCCCGCTGGATCTGGACCAGGACGAGCGGGTGCTGAATTTCGGCAGCTATTTGACCGGTGAGCTGGTGCTGCCGGGCCACCTGACCCTCAACGCGGCGCTGCGCTACGATGTAGTGCGCTTCGACGTGGCGGATCATTTTCTCTCCGATGGGGATGATTCCGGCACACTTACTTTCCGTGAGCTCAGCCCGACGGCGGGCCTGCGCTGGCAAGCGCATCCGCAACTCACGCTCTACGGAAATGTCGCCACCTCCTTTGAGACCCCCACCACGACCGAGTTCGACAATCCAAGCGGGGGCGGGTTTAATCCTGCGTTGGGTGCAGAGCAGGCGCTTAGCTTTGAGCTCGGTGCAAAAGGCAGCTTGCCCGATCTGCCCGGGCGACCGGTCTTTGACCTGGCCCTCTTTACGATCGAGGTGGACGACGCACTGGTGCCCTACGAGCTGGCGGCGTTTCCCGGACGCGAATTTTTCCGCAATGCCGGGTCCAGCCGCAAAAATGGTGCCGAGGCCGCGCTCCGTATTTTTCCGGCGGCGCACTTGTCGGCAACCCTCAGCTACACGTATTCGGATTTTCAATACAAGGAATTTGTGGCAGCAGGCAACGATTTCAGCGGTAACCGCCTGCCCGGTGTGCCGCAGCATTTTGGGAATGTGCAATTCCGCTACGTCGGTCCAGCCGGGCTCGCGCTGCGCTGGAATACCCGCATCGTCGGCGCACTGCAGGCCGACGATGCCAACACGACGGAGATCAGCGCTTACAGCTTTTCCGATCTGCGGATAAGTTGGGAGCGTGAATTCGGCGACTGGAACGTCGCGGGCTTTGCCGGAGTGAACAATGTTTTTGATCAGGCCTATTCGGCCAACATCCGCATCAATGCCTTCGGCGGGCGCTATTACGAACCCGCACCCGAACGCAACCTTTACGCCGGACTGCGGCTGCGCTACTGGTTCGGGGCACAGCCTTAGCTGTGCGCTCACCCTGCCAGCAGGAACTCGAAATCTTGCTTGGTGATGAGGGGGCCTTTTTTGCGGGCGGCGGCGGGGTCTTCCACCACGGCTTGGAAGAGCTTTTGTTTGCGCGCTTTGAGCGTCATGATTTTTTCTTCGATCGAGTCGCGCATCAAGAGGCGGTGGATGAAGACCGTTTGCTGCTGTCCGATGCGGTGGGCGCGGTCGCTGGCCTGGTTTTCCACGGCCGGGTTCCACCAGGGGTCGAGGTGGATGACGTGGCTGGCACGGGTGAGGTTGAGCCCGGTGCCTCCCGCTTTCAGGCTGATGAGGAAAATGCCGGGCGTATCGCTGTTTTGAAATTGATCGACGGCCTTGCCGCGTGCCTTGGCGGGAGTGCTGCCATCCAGCCGCAACGGGCGGTGTCCGGCTTGTTTGAGCGTCTTTTCCAGCTGGTCGAGCGCCTTGACGAACTGGGAAAAGACCAACACGGAGTGGCCCTCCTCATTGAGTTCAAGCAGTTGGTCGAGCAGGTGCTGCATCTTGGGCGCCGGCTGCTGGAGTGTGTGCCCCAGCAAGGCGGGGGAGATGCAGAGCTGGCGCAGCTTGGTCAGGGCCGCCAGGGCGCAGATCCCGGCGCGCGCCTGGGTCTGCTCGCGGTAGGCGGTTTCGACCTCTTCGCGCAATTCGGCCACGATGCGGGTGTAGATACTGCGCTGCTCCTCGTTCATCTCCAGGTGGATGTCTGCTTCGACCTTGGGCGGTAGCTCCTTCAGGATGGCATCCTTGGTGCGGCGCAGCAGGAAGGGGCGCGCCCGGTGGAGCGGACGCTCGTCGCCGTTGCGGAGTGCTTCGTCAAACTGTTTGCGCGTGCCCATCAGACCGGGCAGGGCCAGATCCATGATGGAGTGAAACTCGCCGGGGTGGTTCTCCATCGGCGTGCCGGTGAGGCAGAGTGTGAAGCCGCGGCTGAGGCGACGGGCGGCGGTGGCGCGGCGCGAGCGGTGGTTTTTCAACGCCTGGGCTTCGTCGAAAATGACAAGATCGAAATCCCGTCCCTCAAAGGCCTCGCTGTCGCGCCAGAGCAGGTCGTAGGAGGTGAGCATGAGCTCATGTGAGTCGAGCATGGCCGTCTCGCGCTCGGCTCCGCTGTAGCAGGCCACGCTCAGACTGGGCAGGAAGCGGGCCGCCTCACTCTGCCAATTGAAGAGCAGGCTGGTGGGCAGCACGGCCAGGGCGCGCAGGGGCGCTTTGCGGGAAGACTTTGCCTTAAGGTAGGCGAGAAATGCCAGGGCTTGCAGGGTCTTGCCCAGGCCCATGTCGTCAGCCATGCAGGCACCGAGGCGATGTTGATACAGGAAGACCAGCCACTCGAAGCCGAGTTGCTGGTAGGGGCGCAGTTCGGCGTGCAGCGTTTTTGGCAGGCGCTGTCTGGGGATGCGTTCAAAAGTCCGCAGGCTTTCGTAGAGTGCCTCGGCCTCCGGCGGTAGCTGCACGGACAGTCCGCTGGCACGCAGGGCGATCCAGTCCAGCAGGTGGAGCCGGTGGACGGGCCCGGTGCTGCCTGCGTGGCTCGCACCGAAGGTCTCGATCATCGCCGCGAACGCATCGCTCTGCTCGATGCGGGGCAAAAGCAAGCTACCGTCTTCGCCTTCCAGCACCAGCTTGCCCGCCAGCAGGCGTTCCCAATCCTCCGGCGGAATATCCAGGCCCTCGCAGCGCACAGTGGGCTTGAGTTCAAACCAGTCCGTCTCGCGGGTGGACTCGATCAGCAATTCCACCACGGTCGGACGCATCCGGGTGATGCTTTCATCGATCCGCAGGGTGATGCCCCAGCGCTCGCACAGGTCCGACAGCTCATTCAACAACTCACCACCGGCACTCACCTCGATGGCATCCAGGCGGGTACCGAAAATTAGCTGGAAGTGACTGTGCCGGTAAAGGGTGGCCGTGAGCGCCAGCAGGGCGGGCAGCGGCAACTGCACCGGATGCCAGGCGACAGGGGATTCTTCCTCCATGACGTCCTCGTCAAGACAGAGCGGGACGCAGCTATCCTTGGCGCGACAGTAGTCCTGCTCGATGTGCTGGAGGAATTTCCTGACCGCCTGCTTATGTTCCGGTTTCTCGAAGACAGCGCTTTGGGCGGTCTTCTGGATAAAGTCCTGGCGCGCCTTTTGGCTGGGAATACCTGCCAAACCAGCGGCAGCTTCGAGGAGCTCCTCGCTGCGGGCGCGGCGCCCCAGTAGCCGTTGGGACTCCTGCGCATGCTCCATGAGCTTGGTCATGAAATCAGCAAAGATGCGATAGACCAGGACGTTTTGTTCATCGACTTGAGCCTCAATGCTGGCCGAGTATCCCGAACGATGCGGAGTACAGATGCGCTGTAGTTCGAGTGTCAGTGCAAGTGCTTTTGCCGGGGCGCTCGCGTCGATTGTTTTCGCTGGAGGCCCGGCATCCGGGTGCAGGCAAAAATCACACTGGCGGTAGAGGCGGCGCTCGCTGTGTCCCAGCCGGACGGTGCACTCATTGACGTAATCGATCGGCCATTCGTGCGACTTGCGGCTGAACGAGGAAAAGCCTTCCTCCATACTGATGTAGGCGTTTTGGAGGCTCTGAGTGCGCTGCTCGTCAAGGTAAGCGATCCGGCCATCGCGCAGAATGTAATGCTTGGCGTCCAGGCTGGCCAGGATGTCCGGGTGATTGATGGACTCCGCAATTTCCTCGATGCGCACAATGTTTCTGCGCGTATCAGCCGCAAAGCGGAGTCGTGCCCCAACGGCAACCAACTCCGGCTTGAGCGGGATGAAATCACCCTCCGGGCTTTCCGCTTCCAGCTGCATATTCCGGCTGTCGCGCACGAAATCGACCAGCACTCTGAGCTTGTCCCGCAAGTCGTGCATGGGCAGCTCCAGGGTGTTGCGTGCCAGTCGCCGCATTTCACCGTAGGGGTTGATGGCTTGGATGATGTCCTCGCCCAAGGCAGTATTGCCTTCGAGATAAGGGGTCGCGCTCTGCAGACCACGCAAGCGGATGCGGTTCAGCTTCTTCCTTTTCTTTTTCCCGCACTGGTCGATCCCGGCCGCCAGCCGCCCGACGTTCTCCGTCAACGGGGCAAGCGACAGAAAATTGTGTTCGCGGAACAGATAGTCAAGTGCCGCCAGCACCGCCAGCGCATGGGTGCACAGGGCTGCCTTATCCGTGCGGGCACAGCCGCAGTCGAAAGAGGGGCTGTCGCCACCCGGCTCGACCCAGACGCGCGTGCCATAGATCTTGCCATCCTCTACCGCAGCTTCAAATCCGAACTGGTCGGGCAGCGGTTTAAGGTCGGTCACCTTGCCTTCGATGAAAAGCAAGGCGCCGTCCTGCTTGAGACCCCGGGGAACCGGCAGACGTTTGAAATAATCCAGCGGCAAACCACCCCAACCCGGATATTGACTGATAAAACTTTCTTCTGGCACATAGCACTGCATCAAGTTCCAGCCTCACTGGCTACTGCTGCTTGCCAAGCAGAAAAATAAGCCAGTGACATGATCAGGCATGTAAATATCTTTGCAATGGCGCGCCGTTCAATATCCGGAGGTATGGAGTCGATTTTCTTTGATACGTCGTCGAAAAACGCAACATGACACATCGAAATTACTGCTTAGTGGATCAAAGCTTTTCAAACAGCGCGAGTGGCGAGGTTGTTTTTCTGGCCATGTTGCGCGAGCGGGGGCAACGGCCGCTGCAAGTCGGCGGCTTTCTGCTGGATCTTGGCTGCATGGGGGTAAACAGACGCTTTTTATACCGAAGTCGAGCGCGCGGAGCTGGAGGCGTTTAAAGAAGACGCGTTTTGCCGTGGCTACCGGGAGGAATCGGCTGCCTGGGGCCGCAAACTGATCGATAACGCATTGGCTTACGCAAAATCGCTCGGCCTCAAGGTGCATGGTGATTACAAAAAAGCCGCGCGCGTGCTGGGCGGTGTGCGGGCGGCTGATTGTGATACGGTCTTTCATTTCGGGCGGGACGGAAAGCCTTTCTACGTCCAAGGGAATCATTCTGACGATACGGCCCGCCGCGTTATGGATCACCTCACGCGAAAGCTTGGTCAGCATGGCTTCAACTTCCTGGTCGAAGCAACGACCGCGTTGTCCGATACCCTCGAAGACCGCATCGAATACTTTCTGCGTGAAGCCCGGACCGGGCCGGGTCGTTCGCGCGCTTCCTACCTCAAAAAAATAAGGGACTGGCAAAATATAATTAGTATGTGACCTCATTGTAAGAGTATATTTAAGCTGCGAGAATAAGTTGAATAAAGGTGTATACTTTCTTGTCGGTGAAGCCGGGGCATTTCATCTGAATGGGTGAGATTCTAGCGTTAGTGCTCAAAAGGCACATTAATAGACGCCCACGCATGTTACGCACAATAGCATGTAGCATTACCTGAAGGGACGCAGGATCGTGCCGCATTTTACCTCTCATCCGGCGTCCCTTCAGGACGCGGATATTTTTTGTCTCTTTTCACCGGGGTTGAAACCCCGGCCTTTGGTCCGGTGTGCCTTCAGCACGGGGACATACCTATGCGACAAAGCGATGTGACGGGCACATTCTCGACCGGGGTAAAACACCCGTGCCCTTTTCCGGCGCTGTTTGAGCCGCCAGCATAGCCTCAGAACTTCATCTAAAAGAAGAGAATCCAAACGAAGAAGATCAGGAAAAAGAGATTTTTGAAGAAGATTTTTGAAGAAGATCAGCAGAATAAACCACTTTCAGACCGCCGGTTCTACGCCACTTTTAAATCTCCGCAGACATCAGACACTTGAACCCCGTTTCGAGCCAGGCCGTTTGGGCGCTTCCTACCTTATCCTTATCCTTGCCTTTTTTAGCCAGCACCGCTTGTTGTCGGGAATGTCTCTGCCGCTGCATGCACTTCGCTTTGAGAACCCCGGCGCACCGGCGTTGGTGCTGCTGCACGGCCTGCTGGGTTCGTCGCGCAACTGGACCACCATCGGGCGGGCGCTGCAGGGCCGCTTCGATGTGCATGCACTGGATCTGCGCAACCATGGGCAATCGCCGCATGCGGAGGCGATGCGCTGGTCGGAGCTTTGCGGGGATCTGGAGGCCTACCTGGAGTGCCAAGGGCTCAGCCGGATCCAGTTGATCGGTCACAGTTTGGGCGGGAAGGTGGCGATGCGCTTTGCCTGCCAATTTCCGGAAATTGTTGAAAAACTGGTTATCGTGGACATCGCGGCCAAGGCCTATCCACCCTATCACGACCAGGAATTCCGGGCCATGAAAGCAGTGGCGGTGGGCGAACTCGGCAGCCGCAAAGAGGCCGAGGCGGCCCTCGAACCGCTGGTCGCCGACTGGGCGATGCGCCAGTTTTTACTGACCAATTTGGTGCGGGATGAGGCGACCGGAGCCTTCCGCTGGCAGGCTAACATTCAGGCCCTGCATGCCAGTCTGCCGCACATCCGGCAAAATTCATTACTGGCAACAGATCGCTACCACGGCCCGACACTGCTGGTGCGTGGTGCCAAATCCGACTTTATCGAAGACGGTGATGTCGAGGAAATGTTGCACTGGTTCGCCAGGTTGCAAGCAGTGGTGGTGCCGAAAGCCGGGCACAACGTGCATGTGGAAAACCGTGCGGGCTTCCTGACTGCCCTGGATGCTGTTCTCCAGGAGAAGTAAAGCTTGGCATAACCGATCGAAACAATAGCGCGAGATCACAGCCCCGGTTGAGTTCAATGCAATTGTTCTTACGGAGACTTGACACAAATTACGATTAGGTTTTTTACGAGAATTGCCAACTAGCCAAACGAATTCAAACCATCAAACTACCAATCGTATGTCATTAACTAACCTGATTTCTTTTCCCTCTCTCCAACGTTTATTTTTAACCGTATGCACTGGTGTAGCTGCTGCGACCGTATCGGCGCAAACCGCGACGCAAATCCATCTCTCCCTGCCGAGCTCCGGTGCAGGCACACCTTTCTCTGTCGATACCGTCGGACGACATCAATCCAATCACTTGCTCAGTCGCTCCACTGTGCATAACGGAAATATTGCTGAGGCCAGCAACACCACCAACTGGGACTTGAATCCGGGCACAGGTAGCATGCAAATTTCGAGTCAAAGCCAATACCAGGGGTGGGTAGGCAGCGGTGTGTCACTCGACACCCGCTATGGTTTCGGACTCTTCGATACATTCACTATCAACGCAGGCAACAGCGGATTTGCGTTTGGAGATGACGTTGCGCTCAACCTATCGCTTTCCATCCAGGTCGCAGCTCAGACCGATGGATTAAATGCTCAGACGGCCGGCAATTGGCTTAAGTTTACCCTCCAGCAGCGCAATCCCATTCCCGGCTTCCTGGGCCTCACCTATAGTCAAGAACTCCTTTCACTCGATTATCAGGTGGGGGTTTATAATTTCACGGAAAAGGCAATCATCAATGGCGTCACCCAGTTCGACAACACCGTTGCTTATGCGAACGGACAGGGCAACGAGGCAGATGTTTACAACTTTAACGTCACTTTAAACGGAAAAGTCGGTGAGACCGTGGAACTGGGGATGCTATTCGGCGACTTCACCGCGAATGTTTACGACTACTCGATCGAAAATCTATCTGAGGGAACCCGTCAGAACATAGGCAACGCACAGGAAAACTACG
>Ga0100385_1005175_pt1 | contig 11015 bp, 12 predicted proteins | sample CryGeymeta201509_FD_81543 | JGI IMG/M metagenome (GOLD analysis project Ga0100385, IMG submission 81543) | Groundwater microbial communities from Crystal Geyser aquifers in Utah, USA - Crystal Geyser metaG 2015-09 | ecosystem: Environmental > Aquatic > Deep subsurface > Groundwater | place: USA... | reverse complement strand
TACTGTTGAGGCCATAGTTAGAAATATTTTGATAGAACATGATAGCTGACTGATTGGCTGTACTCCAACTACTACATTCGTTTCCTTTCTTAGGTTTTTCTATCTATCGACGTAAATAGCATATCATCAGGTCTTTTTCTTGAATTATCTCTACCAATTTTTTATTTTTGAATTTTTCAGTTTCAACCACTCTCAAGCATTATTTTCTTATTCTTTCGAGCTCTTGCTACAAGGCTTTATTGATTCTTTCTTGCCTGAGCACCTCTTGAACAGTTTCTTCTAATCTTGCTTTGTACTCGATCGGATCTCCTAGTCCTCGATTTGTAAGCTCAAGCTTTTCCTGTGCTAGTTTTTCATAGGATCCTTTTAGTCTTTTGTACTAAGATTTAACTGCCATCAGCTCACCATACAGTGCGCCAATATTTTGTTTATTTTTATCCTCGTTCTTACTGCTACTCTTGTCTGTGCATCGTGAGTATGATCGAATGAGTTTTTTGCTAGACTGATGATTTTTTCCATCCTTTCGGGAAGGTTTACGGACTTTCTCTTCAGGTTGATGATAGTTTGGCTGAGTAGATTCCTATGTGATATCGTAGCAGAGAGAATTGTACTGCTTGGATTTGAGCTGATTCTATCTAATTTTTTATTTGATGTGAGCAAGGTCGCAGGCTGGTCTAGAAAGAGCCTCAATAGTGACTGATTTCATATTATAATTAACGGGTAGATAGTTATAAGATTATCAATAGGTTCTCTCAGCAATCATTGAAACCCATAATTTATTCTTAAATCTCTCCAGATCTCCTTTTATTTTCACATCAAAGGTCATTTCTGTATCTCCGATATGTGAAATTCTGATAGCAGAGATGGCCACATTTTGGAGACAACGATCTGCTATGTTTTATGGATCTTCTCCTCCCTATGCTTCTACATTACTAAGACACTTACTTTAAGAATCGATTATGGCTATTCCGGTTTTGTTGATTCTTTCAGTCCGTACATCTACTAATCTTACGTAGGGAGGACGGTGTTCCTCTTCCATGATCTCATAAAGTACGATCTCCTAAAGAGGCATTTTCTCTGTGATTTATGTCTACTTTCCAATGAATGCTTTGACTTTGGGTGTTTTTGGCAATTTAAGTAAATTATCGATGCCTTCCATTTTGGGAGCCACTTCTTTCTGCAACTCCGGGCAGTTTCTTGAAATAAATCCTGATAGATCCGGGTTATCGATGATGAGAACGTGTGTGATATCGAATACTTTGAACAGATCAACCAACATCTATTTGATGTTCCTTTTGTCGTCTGATATACGAGGGCATTGGACTATCAGGCCTGAAGCAAAACTGTTGATCTCTTCTTTGGAACCTTTTAATTTTACTCCTTAAAGCTAGGTGTTAAGCCTTTTGTTGATGTGCTTAGCCAGAGTTTTGGCTGATTCAACAAAAGAAAAGTTCCTGATACGTCGATTTCCATAAACCATACTGAGTCTTTGACAATGGCGATATGGTTCGTCTTCTGTGGTGACTTTGTACTCATAGATGCATGTACCGATCGAGCCATCCAAAAATAGAGAATTATCAAGATCGAGGTCTACATAAAGAGGCTTCATGTTCATTTTTCCTGCCCATGTTAGAAGTAATCTTGACGAATATGCCAGCCCGCTGTTTTATCCGCCAACAATGGCCAACCTAGGACCCTTGATAAATTTCTCTTGAGCCAACCGGCGAGCTAGGGTCAGTTAGTAGTGCAAATGGAAGTATTTGACGATAGGGCTTTCAGGGATATGGCTATTGAGTGTGATATCAAGCCAATCCTCGCTGCTTCTACTATTCTTATCCTCTGGCCATTCTGCTTCAATTTCGCAGCCCTCCCAGGTGAAGATGAGGACGATACAAGGCATGTTGAACTTGAGAGGATAATGTTTTTTCAGCTGCATTCCCAGTATTTATGCTTATCCCGTGATAAGACTCAGTTTTAGTTGATCAAGAGTAGCTGAGTCGACTTCCTGGATCATGTATGTATGGCAGGCAGGTATGATAATGCGTTGGATCTTGTTCTCTTTTTAATTTTACATGATTATAATGCATCAAAGTACCATGTTCATTATTGAAAAGGCCCCTCCAGGAAAAGCATCCAATGTTCGTTTCTGGGACAGTTGTTTGCTTTTGGACTTTGAAATGGTAATTGCAGATTTGTTGAAATAACGTGATAATGTAAGTGTGACGTCAATCTAATCGAAAGAGAAGCATATCATTTAGTAAATTCCGGTTATATAATGACGTTGACATAATAATTAAAAATGAATTCAAGAGCCCCTGAGATCTAAGCCCTTTCCAGACAGCCATGCATCGAAGAAAGACCTGCCAAGTTCAAAAAAAACAGCAGTCTTTCTAGTATCAAAACTACCGCCGATTTTTACATCGAGTAGGAAACCGTGTGCAGGAAAGTCAGTCTCTCTCAGAAACAGATGTTTATTGAGCTGATTACCCTTGAAAACTTCAATATGAAAGAGGTATTTGTTTTTTCTAATTTAGGCTGCAAAACTCGTCAACATCAGTTATAGCACTGCTAAAAAAGTGTTTTCCAGGTTTAGAAGAACGCTAAAATCTAAATCTTCAGCAATCGAGGCCCAGCAAACCTGCAGGGTAGTTTGCGGTTACAAAGAAGTCCCATCGGGCAGACAGGAAACAGAAGGAGCGACGATAGTCTAATTGGTTTCAACAGTTGCTGGTCGGGAACAATTGGATCTTTTCCTCGACTCTCCATTCTCCAAGCATTGATATTACTACTCTTATCAATCAAAATCTCTCGTTCGATTGCCTATCTATGTTTCTGCCTTATTCTTGCTCACTCTTGATCTCGTGTACATCTTGGTACCTCATTTCTTGTATATTTTACACACATATAATAATTCTACCTCATTCCATAACATTAACTTAGTTTTGTAACAGTAGAAGAACTCCTGCTGCTGATTTTGATGAATTGAGCGAGAGGATATTGAAAGCCTTGTGCATATTATTATTTTTAATTGAGACAAGAGGATGTGGTTGGGAAGGACCATATTAAAGGGCGCTAAGAGGTGGCCAGGCACCTACTGGTTTTCTTCCAAAAAGAAAGATCTTTATGGTAGGTCATGATAGATATAGGGTAGAAATACTGGGAGTGAGCAGGACAGCTACACAAAATGACATCAAGAAAGCTTACTTCAAATTAGCACAAACTCACCACCCTGATAAAAACCCCAGTCCTGACGCCAAGGACAAATTTGCATAAATCAACAAGTACTATTTGACCTATCCAGTGCCTACGAAACCTTATCTGATAGTAACAAGAGGCAGATGTACGATCAGACGGGATCCACTGAAGACAATCCTTATGCTGGCTTCGAGAATGAGGATATCTTCAATGCTTTTCGAGGTGGCTTTGGAGGGGGTAGAAGGGGTAACGTCAACCAAGATGATATCAATTCCATGTTCGAGGATATCTTCGGTGGTGCTTTTGGAGGAGGAAACAGAAGAGGTCGCAGAAGAGGTGGTTTCGAAGAAGGAGTAGGCGACGAGGATATTGTAGTTAAGGTCTAGTTGGACTTTAACTAGGCAGTCAATGGCACGTCAAAGGTAGCTTTGTTGGAAAGTAGACTCTAGAATATCCAAAACGTAGCACTTGTGGCACTTGCAAGGGAAGCAAATCCAAACCTGGCACTAAACCTCAGAAATGTCAGAGCTGCCATGGGACAGGTTTCATGACCTTCCAGCAAGGCATTATGATGATGCGAATGGAGTGTGAGCGATGCCATGGCTAGGGAAATATAATATCCACTCCTTGCACTACGTGCCAAGGCCAGGGAGTCTAGAATATCAAGACCAGAGAGGAAATAAAGTTTCCCAGAGGAATTGATAACAATGCTCAGCTCAAGTTCAGAGGAAAGGGACATCAGTCTGGGGATCTCATTGTGCAGGTGGTTGTCAAGAGTCATCCCAAGTTTGTGCGTCAAGGAAATGATGTGATCTATTAGCAAGAACTACCAGTCATTGATGCTATTCTCGGTATATAGATTCCCGTCCCTACGATATACGGATAGTCCAAGAAATTGAAGATTCCTGCTGGCACTCAAAATGGTGACAAGATAAAGATGAATCGTGAGGGTTTTTACCGGCTCAACAGCACTGATAAGGGCAACCAGGTTGTCGTAATTAAGATAAAGATTCCCTCTAAGCTGACCGACGAAGAATCTGACCTCTACCGAAAGTTGAGAGAGATAGCCAAATGATATATGTAATCTATGGGTCAAACATTATAATGTCATCATTCGTGTGATAATAATGACCAGGGAAGTGTCGCTTGATGATATCAGGAAAAAATTCAATCAATTGGGAACTAAGGACGATGAGGATGCAGCCAATGTTCCTACCTTCGCTATTGTCAACGAGAAAGCAGAGCAACAATTATTACAAATAAATCTTACCCCTGCTAGCATGATCTACGTAAGAGCAAACAAAGTATACGCAAATAGCCGTAAAATAAAGACCAAAAAAGTTAAAAATAACAAAGTAGCAGACTTCTTTAACATCTTCAACGGCAAGGAACCCGTTAAAATGCTTATTAATGATACCCCAGCTCTCTACATACTCGGCTGCAAACATCACCATAAACAGGGGCATATTTTTATTCTCGACCTTGGTGTTTACCGAGAAAGTTTCTACTACAACTAGGGGTACTTAATAGCCAGTAGAATTGAGCCTCAGGATAAACAGAAGCATCCTTTAGGAGCCAGCTTTAGGATGCTCTAGTATAAGGAAAAATATGACAATATATTCGAGGCCCTCGATATGGGTCATTAGTCAGTTGTCTTGCAAGCAGGTAATTACAGATAAATATAGATTCGGTGATTATTGAGAAGTTTTTAGCAGAAGAGGAGGAATTTTGTCTATATTAGAAGGAAAATATCATAGCATTCAGCAGATCAGTGAAGATGCAAATTTTGAAAGGAAATGTAGTAAAAGCCTAAGGCCCAGGCTGGTTGTTTTTCCAGACTTCTTCGACTGTATCTTCAGCCCGCAAAAGAACAAATTCTTATGCTAAATTGATCATGGTTCTAGCACTTGTGATGATGGTACTTGAGACAGTACTCGCCATGATGATATGATTGCATTTCGACTTACTATAAACAATAATAGAATCATAATAGGATGGAACACATCGAGGAGATCCTAGCTCGACATCATATATCACCAGCTTCCAGCAATCGGGCCAGCATCAGGTTGAGAAAGTACATGAACCCTGTTGAGTTCGCTCTCAATCAGAAATAAATATACACTCGCAGTAACTGGTACACTCCTCATGTGAGTCCAAAAAAATAAAGCATATTTCAGACTACCATTTCCTAATTTAAAGTCAAACACAAAGCTAGCTAAGGATACGTCAAGAGGAATGCAAGGAACATGTATGATTATGCCAACCAAGAGCAAAAAGAATGCTCTCTCAGATAAACCAAGAAATAGTTTTCCATGACCATTTATCCCAATGACAACAAACCCAATAACTATTCGTTATAGCATAGATCAAGAACTCTTGACAAGTTAAGTCAAAAGTAAGAATTTCAACTTAAGGCCAATCGATTTCCCATCATGAGGCAAAAATAATCCAAAAGGAATCAGCTCGTCAAGTCGCTCAAGAAGCAAGGATGTATTGCTCCATAATTGTAATTTTTGCTAAAAAAGAAGCAAAATTCGCTGTTATAACAGTAAAAAAAGCAGTCCTTGGTTCCAGCTGAGCTTTAAAAAATAGGCCTGAGAAAAACGAAGAAAAGCGACATTTGTGGCTGGGATGGTGGGGACTCTTTTTAAGACTGATTTATATATGTGCCCTCCAAATATCAAACCTTCCAATATAAAGAGTCTCAGTCACGATGACAACACGTAGCAACTCACGCAAAAACACAACTCTCTTCGAGGTTCGCTCTCTGGACAAGGGAGAGAAACACTATGAGCAATATCGCATCGGCAATCAGCTTGGCAAGGGAGGGTTCGCCAATGTCTATGAGATATGCAAAGTCCATTAAAAATTCCAAAATGCTGTCAAAATCATCTTAAAGACCGACAAACATGGAAAGCTGGACCCCTACATATTAGAAAAGGTATAGTTGAAGCGATTCAGGTCAAATCAGAGGTGAGTCTAATGAAGGCGGCAGCCCTAAATAATGAGGGAGTCGTACAGTACAGGCATCACTTTGGCGATGGAAGCGCCACTTACATCATTATGGAATTCTGCCCTCTTGGAGTATCTCATTAGGCTATTTAGGATCTCAGCTCCATGATGAAAAAGAGGAAGACCCTCACCTAACCAGAGATCCGCTTCTTTATGGCCCAGCTGGTACCGATCCTGGTAAAACTTAAGGAAAGTAACATTATTCACCGAGAGTACTCCTCTATAAATGCAGTATCAAACCAGGGAATCTTTTCCTCACCAAATAAATGAGGCTCAAACTGGGAGACTTCGGCCTTGCCACTTTCAACGATTAAAACTTTAGGAAGAAGATGAATGTATGTGGAACTCCAAACTATCTTGCTCCCGAGGTGCTTGAAAGGAGAGGATATAGCTTTTAGGTTGACTTGTGGGCGATTGGTATCATAATGTATGAAAATATATAGCTAGGTACACGATGCTAATGGGAATTCCTCCTTTCGAAGCAAAAACTTGCAATGAAACCTATTAAAACATCAAAAAATGTCAGGTTAAGTATAAAGCTCATTATCCTATTTCTTAGGAAGCCAAAATGCTAATTGGATAAATTTTGAAGCGTGACCCGAAAAAGCGCATTTCTCTTGACAAAATCATGAGCCATCCTTTCATGTCCAACTTTAGAATACCAGATAAGCTGTAAACTGAATGGATGAGCATCCCTCCTCCTCCTCATTTCATCAAAAAGTACTCAAGAAAGATATCTGTCAAAAAATAGTCTGTGGATGACCTCAGTTTGAAATTGTAGTCAATTAACGTGAGCCTCACAAGGCTAGACAGACCTAAGACTATCAATATTGAGGCCATAAAATCAGCTTCCAAGAAAGATTCTTCTCTCAAAAAGGAGAAACATCAATACCGAGCAACTTATCGGTATTGTCCAAGGAGAGACGTTCAATAAATTCATCAAGACATCCTTGTGACACCTTAAAAGAAGGTAGAAATTAAGAAAGAGGAATAGTGTATGAATAAAGATGTTGATCATACCCTAAGTCGCTTGGAAACTTCTGTTTCTCTCAAGAAAAGAGCAAAAACTAGCACTGACGAGGAATTCTAGCCTCAGAAGAAATTCAAGTTCAACTTTCAGCCAATTGAAGAGCAAACAATCAAAAAAGAATAAGAAGGAAGCAGGCCTCTCTTCAAAATCTATCCTCTGTAACCTTAGATCCAAACACTTTATCCCTCACCTTTTCTCAAAGAAGACGATCTTGCCAAAATGATCCTTGAAGCCTACAAAACCAAAATTTGTGGACCGTCCGAGCTCCAGGCTCGATATTCAAACTTCCGAAGAAAAAGCCTTCAATATGACGATATTAACAAATAAGATATGCTTCAACAGAAAAAGATGGTTTGGTACTAGATTACTAAAAACAACGACTTGGTATACCAACTAAACAGCAAGTAATGGGGGATATGCTTTGCCGATGGAAGTCAGATTTTGCGTTCTAACCCTCAGTAACATTCACTATATTTAGCAAAATCAAGTATATTAGTAGCACAGGATAAAATAGCGACGGAAATATCCTACATCATGCTAAATACTACAAGAAACTAGCCTTACTGACGGACTATCGCCTCAAAATAGGCAATAAGGTTCAGAAAAATATTCAGCTATAATGTGCAGATGACGTTCATATTGATTCATATACCAAAGTCGGCTCCATCCTGATTATAAAGTACAGCAATAACAACATCCATTTCCTCATGGAAGAAGGTCACGAAATACTGGTGAATCTTAGGGAGCAATACATTTTATATGAGAACATGGAAAAGAGCTAGCATTATAAACTGCCACTGAATCAACTCATAAATACATAATCCACATTCGTGAATAATTATATGGCAGCGTTGAAGGGGTTTTACGAAGCTACAAAATCACACATACACTATTTCCCCATTTCAACAGTTGACAAGCTCTCTTGCATGAGGGATGAAAGATGGAGAGGTTGGCTTCCTACATAGCTGAGGGAGGAGGTCTGTGTGGGCCAAAGTGGGAAATCTATTTGGGAATGATATTTCATAATTTAGTGATGATTTTGACTCGTATTATTGACGCGTACTAAGAATGTTGATATAAGTGGCGTAATTATGACGAGTTGTTAACATAATAAATACAATGACTGAAAGAGTGTATGTGACTGACATGAAAGAGCAGCACGTCGACCAGGTGGCCGACCTACTTGTCAAGAGCTTCATGACTCTCAACAATATCTGGAAAAAGCACGACCACTCTTACTAGGAGTTGTGTCCCGTCATTCGATCAAAAGTCCTACCATCTGTGGCTGCACAGTGGTCGTATGTACTACTCCCAATAATATAGATCTTAATGAAAGACGATAAATTGATTGGTGTCTCCATTCTCTGCGACATCCTTGACTATATGCAAGCCCCATCCATGCCTACCAACCTGGAACTCTTTTCCAAATTAGGAAAAACAGGTAAAGTTCTTGAAAGCAAACTTGACCTGAGCGGCCTGAAGAAAGGTGATGCAGGATATGGCCCCTATGCAGTTATTGATCCCATTGAGGCCAGTAAAGGATATTCGCTCAAATTCTGGTGGGAAGCACTTGCTTTGGGAAAGTTGGCAGGATGGAAGTACTACTACTCAAGAATCTCGAGCCCTGTTTCTCTTAAGATGCTTTTGAAGCTGGGAGCATAGATCGTTGCTGAGGCTAGTGTTGAAGGAGAAGAAAACTAAAAGATATGGATGATCCGATTGGATATGAGAAAGCCTTGGCCTACTTACTCGATGCTTGAGGCCATGACTCGCAAGCAGGCTCAGCCCAAAGCTTCTCTCTGATATTTTCTTATTTATTATATCCTTCAATCAGTAATATTACCAGAAAATCAACAAAAAATCAGTATCGTATCAATGGACACTTTTTACAATAACATCTCCCTCCCTTGTTTCCTCCAAATCTACCTTCAATTAGTTGGCTAAATGTAGAACCACTACCATTATGCTGGCATAACTAAGTCCGATATCAATCTGGCTGAGTAGAATATGCCCTTTCTAATAGACGAATTGACACAATTTCTACTTGACATCACGAATGTTCCTCAGAGTTCCCTGATTGGAAAAAATATATTATCCTTGAGAGCTAAAACCATTTTGAGAAGATTTACCTGCACTTACTAGAGGGATCAGATCCATGACATCTTATTATTATTTAATTTCATGCTCAATATCTAATGCCTGAGTCTCAAAATTGTCAGAAAAACCTCCAAGAAAACCTGATTGCCTTTTGTGACCTTTTGGATGGGTTTGCGCTGGGGCCACGTGAGCAAACAATCGAAGAAAAGGATCACTAAATTATCATAATTTTACATGTTTTTAGCCAAGATGTTTTTGTCTAAGTATTTTTTATGAACAGGATAAGAGTCAGCGATAGGCCGAAGGATATCTTTCCTGGTGCATTTTTATCCGTCGAGGAAATCTAACTCAAATTCGTCAGCATTATTTCTTGTCTGCTTTTTACCTCCTTTCTTGTTCTGTTTTGTAGTTTTCTTTCTCTGGAGCTTCATTCCCTTAAACTAAAGTTCCCAAGGAGTCAGATCATCAGCGCTGTCAAGTCTTGGGGCACTCATAAATAATTGAGGCCGACTCAATTGTTAAGAAACAGGATATTGAGTGGTTTAGTCTTCATATCCCTTGCCAAAAGCATCTTCTGATAGCTGTGAAAGCTGTGTGATGTCTGCTTGAGGCATTGAAAAATGGGACTCTTCGAATTGTACGCTGTTTTCCAGAAGACCTCCTCTAATATCGAATTGATTTTCTCTCATAGCTAATTCCATATCAAAATTTTAAACAGAAATCTTTCCTTCAACCAGCTCTGATCTATTATTTTATTTCAAAAAAAAACCAAGTAGAGAGAATGTTTAATTGTTTTGAGCCAAAAAGTTCGTTTTTTTGATATCTTCCTTGACAAAGCGAGGCATGTGCCCTGTTTAATAAGCGTTATCCACTTATCCTGTCAAGGATTATAGTGAAAATGAATTTTTCTGACTAAAAGATTTATCTAAAGCTTGGCTTTCTTTGAAAGTTAGGTAATTTTCTTAATCGCTGAAGAATTTAGTTTGAAGGTTGGCCCCGGTCTGAATGTATATAGACTTACTTAGAATACATTTAGAAAAAGGCTTTTTAATGAGTCAGAATCAAAAGCCTGAAGACGTTTGTTGAACATCGGATCCATCTTTTGATTAGAATGGATTTTTTTGATGTTGATCTTTTCAGGTTATTCACAATTTTCACTGGCAAATTCATAGGATAGGATGTCATTTGTCGACCCTAACTATGACATATTTATTCTCAAAATGGCGCCTCTTTGTTTTCTACTCCTTTAATCAGGCTATTCATCAGTAGAAGAAGTGCTATTCGTTCCAAAGCGAACCAAACTGTCAAACATGCGATTGGTTCCTTGAAAGACATGCTCAACTCTCTTGTCGTAAATGCCCATTGATGCTGCAAGTAGCTACGAAGAGAACTTCCAGAACCTCATATTTTAATCCTCTGCCAGCTGTGAATCTACGACCTTAATAGGCACATCAAATGCATTCCCAGGGTTTATTTTCTAGCTATCGACAGATGTACCCCTTTCCTGGCAAGCTCCAAAATACTTTGGATTCGCCTTTCTTCATCAGGACTGATGCGCATCGTATCGTTGGACGCTCTGAGATAGTCATCGTAGTTCTAGATATCATTCCAGCTATCGTAAGACTGTGGATTCATGCTAGCCTGTGAATGCTTTGTTATGATGCTGGCCTGCGAGGAACCT
>Ga0100385_1005161_pt1 | contig 11035 bp, 10 predicted proteins | sample CryGeymeta201509_FD_81543 | JGI IMG/M metagenome (GOLD analysis project Ga0100385, IMG submission 81543) | Groundwater microbial communities from Crystal Geyser aquifers in Utah, USA - Crystal Geyser metaG 2015-09 | ecosystem: Environmental > Aquatic > Deep subsurface > Groundwater | place: USA... | reverse complement strand
AGATTTGCTTCTCTATGTTTAGCTTGAATCCTCTCTGCCTTGCTAATCTTTTCTTTAACTCAGGGTCAGTGCAGCAGTTAACCTCCACTTTGTAGTCTAAGTTCATTCCCTTCTTCATCTGTAGTGAACAACCTTCTAAATAGGCGCACATCCCGTGTATCATCTTTTCACAACAGCTACAGTTTAACATGAGACCTTCTTTTTTATGACAGAAAGTACAGGCTTGAGGCTGTTGAGGAGGCTCGATATACTATCCGTAACATGTTTACTCTTCCATTGTCCATAGCTTATGCAGATAGAGACAATAGTTGTGGGCAAAGCGATGAGGAGCTTTATTAGTAACTGTGAGTATCATGAGCCCTTTTTACCTTTCCCTGTGGCATATGTAGCAGTAACTTGACTGTTTCTTTTCTGCATTACTTGTTCTTCCATACCTGCATCGATGACATCTGTTATCCATTCTCTGACAACCTCGATGCACCCGAATCTGACATTCAGGACAGTTAACGATCGGATTTGAAAGTTACGATATATCGCTGAGGCAAGCAGAGCAGGGAGTTCTGAGTAAATAAGCCGCTTTCTTGGAATTTCGAGGTTTCTTTTTTTGAGTATATTTTTTAAATTAGCCGACCGAAGTTATTTTATCGAAACTCGTTTAGAAAAAGTCGTTGTCCTCATAGTACTAGATACCTTTATGATAATTTAGAAAGTCTATTGCTTCTTCGCTGAAAGAGTGCTCGATATTTTTTATAACAAGAGCCTTTGAATATTCGTTTTTCAATTAATTGGCGCGAATTTATTTGTTCTCGTTCTGGCAATCAAACAGTAAGTCATCCACCCTGTCAAGCTGCCTAATTCCTTTGAATATGTCAACCTCAATTTCGGTGTTTAACTTACAAAGGCTCAGTAGTTCCAAGAGAACACGATCCAGTTACACAGGTCCATAGTCGTTCATTTCGCCGTAGTGACTTACAAACGTGACTATCTAACTCATAATTTACGGTCGTCTGGAGAGCAAGCAGAGTTAACTCTGGCTCAGCAGTCGATGGTGAGCTAGGAAATGATGCCTTTAGCTTGTACTGGAGATGTCTCTAAGGAAGGGAAGGAAAAGTTTTGTCCCCTTGTGGAGGTTAGCCAGTCCGATTCTGCTGATTATCGGGTCTTCCCCTGCTCCCTTAATCAAACTTTTGTAAGCCTAATAATTGGGGAAAACTGCTTATTTATGGTCCTGGTAACAATTCAGTGTTTCATTCTTGATAATACTGCTGACATGGATATTGCTCTTGTATTTTTTTCTGAAGTGATTCAGGATTTCGTATTTTGGCTTATTGAAGTAGTAAGATACTTTTGTAAGCAGTTAAGACATCGTGGATGGATTTTTATGACGGTGCTTGGTAATTTTGCCTTGCTTTTTATGATGTTTTTTTCTTATTTTTTTCTTCTGCTGTTGGGTCTTCGAATAGCTTGATGATTTATGCTCTTCTTGGGGCTCTAGGCTATTTTGTTCTTGCTAGAAAGACATGTTTTCTTATGAATGTTCCATCAATTTAATTTTATAAAATTCCTAGCTGCAGATTTTGCACTTATAGTTGTTCAAAAAATGCCAGCACTCCTTCATAAATCTTGTTTACTCTTCTTCTACAGGATAGGGAATGAAATTGATCTTCAACTGATTTTTATTTCCAAGAAGTAATTTTTCTGATTTTCTGATGTTTTTGGACCATCAAAGTCCTTTTAAAGGGGAATAAAGCAGAAAAGGATTCAATGTTCTGGTACTTAACACATCTTACTGAAAAATGGTTGTTATTTTTGATGACAAAACAAATATATCTTCCACAATGATCAATCTTGAAACTTCAAGTGAGCAGACATTAATTTGAATGTCGAAGCCGCTTTAGATATTAGACAAAAATAGATTATCACATTTTTTGTGCAAGCTAGATTGACTGTTCTTTTAGCAAAAAGAGTCCTTCTAGTTGCTGAAATTTCATGCGTTAATTGAAACTTCCTGACGTCTAAGACCCAACAGAAAAAGAATATTTTTACAAACATTCCGTTGATGGATTTAATTGTTTCACTATCGTTGGATATTTTGAGGTGATTGCTTGAAAAAAGTGGTATTTGATATTTTCAACAGCATGAATAGTAATCATTCGCCCAAATCTTCTCGTACCAAGCCTTGGTTTTTTTACTTTGTTACTCTTCAAGTTACACAAGCCACTATCTTTATAGGTGTCATTGTACCTTCCACTCTCTTCAACATAGATGGCTGTTCTAAAGTTGTGAATGAGACCCTGTGAATAGGGATTTGATCTCACCTTGGAAAGATAATTGCATTTCGATCTTTTCACCAATTCTCTGGTGGTAATATTAGTTCCGAGGAGGTATGTGTGGAACCCCAAGAGTCCTCCAGCAAAAGCAACGTAAAGCATCATGAAAAAGCTAAAAATACAGAAAACTCCATATTATTGGCTGTAAGATCCATCAGCTAGCTCATAAGAATAATAGGAAGTAGAAGCAAAAAGCTGAATATAGACCTACTTACGATATAAAAGGTAAGAGTAGCTTGGAGAGTGTGTGTAAGGAGTAGGAGCCAAAATTTACAGTGATTCTTCTCCCCAACACAGGCACCAATCCAGGGGCAATGATGATCGTACTTTCTCACACAGCGACCACACTAATAGCAATGTTTGGATCTATTCTTCCTTCTGCAATTACAAAGTTAGCAATAGTTGTCCTTCGTTCTGCTGTAGTTCAGGAGTTAGTTTTAATCGATAGAAGAAGAAGTTTCAAAGCCTGGATCTTTCCCTGTGGTAAGCATTAGGTGTGTGTTTGCAAGCAGAAGGGCAGCAAATGGAATAGCGTAGAGGGGTTGATGCTTGAGGAGGTTATCGTATTTGTAAAGAATAAGGATGACGATTGCCTTGACGACGAAGTAGACTAATAGGCATGTGAAGGCGTTTGTTTCAGCTTTGATTTTGGCCTTTCTCTGCCTCTATAATTATTAATTGACATTCATTCCTTTCTATAAAATACCAAGCCTGATTAATTATAAAATCATTTTAAATAATAAGTTTCGAAAAGAGATGGGCTGTACCTAAAGCGATACTGTTGAAAATGGAGGTCTCAAAACTCAACTTAGTCGAGTAAAGTTTGCCTGTGATATCCGAAAGCAAAGAGCCTCAGATGAGCTTAATAAAAATTAGAAACAGCTCAGCCTATAATTTATTAAACCTCCACATAGCCGAAGTACAGCTGTATAAAAGGTCATGATTCAAGGAAATTCTCGAATTTTCAGATAGAGTCTTCGTAATGCATGAATAAAATTTAGTCTACCTTTTCCTGGAAAACGAAAGTAAGATTGTCCTAGAACGAGCCGGGATCTTAAGCAACTAAAGAGACTTAGAAAGAGTAAAAGAATCCATCAATTCGCTGCTTTATGCTTCTACATTCATGAAATTCGAGTAGCTTTAAAAATTTGTATTCATGTTCAGAAGTCGCTTTGTGGACTATCCGAAACCAAAGGTAAGCATAGTAGGACGAAGGATTCTGACATAACTAATGGTCTGCTTAAAGAAGCAAAACATAACTAAATAGGGATGAAGACTTAGCTTTAATATATTTTTCAGTACAGTCTCAATCATGGCATATCTATGGAGCACATAAACTCAATCGGCCACAATTACAAATACGGAGCTGAACAGCAAGTATGATGTGTATCTCTTTCAAAAAGTGATCAGTAGTATAAACTTATATTTTTGCACTGATTAATAGGATGGGAACCAGCATGAAAGAGCCAGTTGAAGCTTCCAGTTCTAAAAAGGTCCGAAAAAATACATTCAACTTTCAGTCGTCTAAAAGACATGTTAGCCTCACTCCCAATGATTAGTACAAAGTGTTTGTCCATAAGCCAAGACCTGTGAGCCAAATATCAAGACTAAAAGGAAACTATTAGCCATTAGTTATTTCAAAGCAATAGAGGTTGCACAAACGTGAAGAGTAGGAAGATACCCCAGTATTCAAACCGGCATACTAGGACAAATACTTGGAGTTAAACCTCACTAACAAGACAGGTAAAAACGTAAATAAATCGAAAGAGATAGAAAGAATTATATCTGAAGCTAGTTAACTTGAAGACAGCCACTTTTTTTTACCTTCAATCTTGTCAGGTAAAAATTCCTTTGGTCAAATGCAGAAAGAATCGATCATCCGGGTATAGGATGAGCTTGACCTTTGCATTGATTCTAAGGTATAGAAAGTAAGTCAATAACTGTTCTCACAATTTCCCCCAGTCATCAATTCAAATATTATTGAAGATGGAGAGACAAGAAAGAAAACAGTTGAAAAAAAATAGACCAGAAAAGAGAATATTTTACTCTAGAGAATGATCAAGTAGCACAAAAGGCCTGAAAATTTATTACAAAAATATCTTCCCAAATCCAAAAAGCCATCAAAAAATATTAATCATCACAAAGTCACTGACTCAGAAGGGCAAATTAATAAAATGAGGTACTCGTAACAGAATGAATACTTCCAAGTTGAAAACCCTGAGCAAAACTTGGGCAAAAGTGTGGAAAAATACTATGTAAACTGGAAGAAAAGGGAAAGTAGTCGTAAAAAACAAAACTTTAAAGGAGCTCCCAAAACTCCCAAAAATCAAAGTGAACCATCATAATACTACTAATTGAGCAGCAAGTATGCTCAGTCCCCAAAGATAGAGTCAGATATAAACAATCAAAAGAAAGTGAAGCTATCAGAGTTGGCGAGACAGAGGAGAAGACATAGATCCAGCAAACTATTCAAATCGAACCAAGCTTCAAGAATTAGTTTTACTAGTATTAGAAGCCAGGAGAGCACGAGAAAAACAACAATACACGTCATACACTTTTGAAGAACACATAGTGAATGATTCAGTGTTTCAATATCACTACACTTTTCTCTTTTTTGAGGGAACCTTTTTCTCTGATTCGATTATTTCAAAAGCCTAGGCATAATACTAGTTGATATTGAAGTTGAACTTTTCGGCTAGGAAGCAGTAAACAGTGACTTTGAATAATTTTGTTGTCTATTTTCTATTCTCTTGCATATAGCCTTTCAGAGTTTTGAATTGGTTTGTCTTCTCCACAAAACTTGCTACTCTTACAGTCACTTTTTCGATCTCGGTAGCCCTCCTATTTTCAGCCTTCAGCTGCTCAAACTGAATATCCTTAATTTATCTCCAGATGAAGTCGTAGAGAATTATGAACTCATGAAGAACCTCCGAGTGCTTCAACTCAAGCATGATCTTGATGAACTGCCTGACCTCCATCAAATTTTATGGTTGGTTATATTATTCAAACAATTCTTTAAGGTGCTTGCAATGTGACTGCTCAATCTCCTTTACAACATTGATTTAATTTTAGGGCTGTTCATTTCGACCAGGAAACATGAAGCCACCCTCATACTAAATGTCTTTCTTTTTGATCTTTCTGTCGCAACTACTTTATGCTTCTTTTTATGCCTTCAGCTTTTTAGATGGCTTGTTCTGGTAGACATATTGTGTTTAATATGCGATGAGAGTGATTCGATGCTCCGTCCAAAACTATTTTATGTCTTTGACTTATTCTGCTTGTTCAGACATCATCACCACTTTGTAGTGAGTATAATAATAGTTAGCAATTCGACAGTAAACAAATAGGAATTGATTCATTAGAGTACAATCGAACAGAGATATTATCAATATTTCCCATAACGATGCTTTGATGTGATTGGGGCCTCTATATTCTGAAGGCTGTTCACTAATGATATCCTCTTCTCGCTCACAGCAACCTTGTTTATCCTGTGCTTCAAACTAGGCACAAGTAACATTTTATCCAGAACTTTTTTGCTGCTTGTCTCCTTGCCCTTTGATAGCTTCACCAATTTTCTCTATTTTGGCTCAATCACTGGTTGCTTTTTATTCCCAATAACCATGATGTCAAATGCATCAATTAAATTGACTATTTTCTATCTCAACCGGTCATACTAGACTTTAGGAAGGTCATTATCAACAGACTAGCAGTCAGAATTGCCCTAACTAAATCTGTCACTTTAACATTCTTATTCCTAGATGGCTGCAATCTATTTGGGGTTGACCATAACAGTTCTCTTTTTAAGGTTTCTTATCGGATTCAAATATGTTCTGCTGAGGGGACTACTTTAGGTCTATCTTATAATCTAAAATTAGGCATTTTAAATTGAGTTTTCTTTCAGAGTTTAAGCAAATGAATTGTCATTTTTTTTCAGCTTCTTTTGCTTGCGTTTCAGAGCATTACCCTCAGTGACTATTATCTTTTCAACTATCTGCTTAAAAGCTTCAGCAATTTTATATCCCACTTCTTTCCATTTATTTATTGTGAAAGGATGGTCTTGATGATAAATATCTCGATAAATTCCCAGAGATGATTCAACCGTGTAACAGTAGGGAATGTAAGAGAGCATAAAAGCCCTGGCTGTTGCCTTTTTCACGGACGCCACCTTGAACAAACATGATTTCATTCGAAATAGCTAAGTCTTTTGCTGAAGTATTCTAGGAAGAATTTTAGCCTTCTCGTATTTGATACTCCAAATGTCATACTCAGGGCCATAGAAAAAGACATTTTTCTTAACAGAATGCCCATGGAAGTCAAGGAAGTAGGTCACCTTGTACTTTTGATCATACTTCAGTCTCTTTATGAATCCTTTGAGTTAACTGACTTCTGGAATTAGATCCTGATGCTTTGTCCTAAACATTCGATTTAAATCCTTTCCGGACAAGCTCGTTCGATAGTTGCCAAAAATGACTCCGTCTGGATTCAGCATAGGAATGACTTTGAATACAACATGTTTTCTCATTTATCTGGCATCCTCAGAAAGAATGTATTTGAGAAATCCCTCCACAACATAACTGCCATTTGATTAGCCAGGATGGATCCTTCCGATGCTCACTAAGCACATCTTCTGATCGTTGCTGACCGATGAATCTGTGACTGTCAGGAGAGGAATATCGATCCCTGAAAGAGAACTTGCGAATTTTTATTCAGAAAGAATCGTTTCTAGATGAAGGGAGTATTTACCAAAGCAATTGTAGCTTTTCTTTAAGCCTAAAATGACATTCTTAAGCTGGCTGAACGTATAGGGAGGGCTGTATGCGAAAGAGACTTAATCATTTTCGTTTTCGAAGGTGTATTCGAAAGAAAGGCAGTAATTGTTTTAAAAATTGTTGACTCTTTTCACAATGCCATTGAATTATTTTTCCTGGTCTTGTTCGTTCAGGTGAAGACGGGTATAGGACAAGTTTTAGCCAGCTTGATGCCACCCAGGTCCTCCGTGCTCTTTATCATATTTTGATAAAACATAAGGCTTCATTCCCTGAATAAGAACAACTATTACTCGCTCGTAAAGAGTTTTGGCTTTTCTGTTGTTGCATATGTTCAATTTGATTTTATCCCTACTCTTGTTGCGGATTGTAAAATAAAACCACTGCATGTGCCCACAGGTGTTCGTGTCAGGCCGGAGGAATAAATTGTATTCGTTTTCTCCCACCTGAATGACTAAATCGAGGTTTCCACTCTCGAAATGACTATTAAAGGTGAGATTAGATCGTTTGATATTTGGGTTCATTCCATCAAAATATCTACTCCTGTTGGAAGCTTGCTCTTCAAAGGAAAGCTATTTTTGAATATACTTCGGAATGTCCTCGGTAGTGATGCCAAATTTGAGAATGTATTAGTGAGAAATATGCTCGTGGAACATCAGAGAATTAGTGTACCTGGAGCCTGAATTACAACAATAGTACCAATGTAAACAATTTTATGAATTTCATCTTCGTAGTAGTCCAGCAACTGTGCAGTTAATGGAGATTTATATTTGAGAATGATCGGTGAGGGAATTTTAATATTCTTAGGCTTCCACCCCGTGATGAGATCAGGAATAAGAGAATACATTTTTGGTCCTTTGAGATCACTGCATTTGCTCAAAGCGTCTGAACGCGACAGATCACTTTCATCATTTTCTATACTATTCATTTTCTATATTGAGTTAGCTATAGAATCTTAAAAGAAGTAGAGCATCATGCATGGCCGTGTAATTTATTCAGAGAATCCATTAGCTTTCCCAACTCCAATGATTTCTTGCTATTCATGTCTCCTTTTACCCTTGCCGCGTATGTCTGTACTGCTCTCAGTTACTATAACCTCTCTTCCAGCCCGTGACACCTTTCGCTCAATTCTTGATTTTCAGCCAATACCTCACTAGAGACAGCTGACAATTACTCTACTCTTGCTCCGAGTTTGTTAATCTCTTCACTGTAAAGCTTGACCTGTTTATTTTTCTCCTTTAATTTTTAGGTCCTCATCAGGATCTAACTTTCGTAAGTGCTCATTTTCTATTAAGCACAACTAAATTTGGTGGTCAATTCAGCTATCTCCAGTTTTTTTCCTTATATCTTTTCCTTTAAATCTTCAATAGTGTGCTTGAGAGAGTCTGCTTCTTTAAGCCAAAGAGCCTTTTCGTCAAGATGTTTTTCTTTGATCTGTTGGATCTATGCCATCAAAAGATTATTTTATTCCTTCAAAGTCTATGCCAGCCTTAAAATTTTCTCATTGTCCTGCTACACATTTTTCATTTCTTCCATCTTTTTGTTCCCAGTATTGATTGCTTTTTCCTTCTTAGCAAGCTCTGATTTCATCTTTTCAAGCTCGCTGTTTTGCTTCTTTAGAAGGGCTTCATAGTCACAAAAGTACTTTGTTTTCGTTAATCTTATTTGGCATACTAGTTTAACTTCTCCTCGGTTGCCAGTGTCAATTTCTTAAGCTAGTTCTTATGATTTACGATGTCGTCTTCTTGCCTTTTGAGCTTTTTCTTCAATCCAGATGTATTTTCCTTCAAAACGGCTACTTATTTGGCGAGAGATTATTTTTCGTTACTGATTCTCTCATTGTCCTGGTAGAGTGTCTTTACTGTTTCTCTCAAAATCGAAATTTCATCAGATTTTTGTGCCAACCTTTTATCCAGGTGGGAGCACTAATTTTTCATATCTTTGAAATTTATCTTGGCCACTTCAGCTTCTTTGAGCTACAGCTCAAGAATCTATATTTGTTCTTTCTGAGATTTGAGCTTGACTGAGGCTCGGTCGATCTTGATGATAGCAGGTATACGACGGAGATGAGGTGTGGCTCAATGGAGGGTGTATCGTACTATTATCCTATTCTTTGGTGAATCTCCAGCATGAATGCTTTATCTTTGTACAATTACATTTGACGATCGATAGGTATTATTCCAAAGAGTTTTGACTTAAACTGACTTGCATTTGAACTTAATTATAAACAATAACCCAAACCTATTCTGAGCCAAATGTAGAAAAATTACACAATATCAAATGCCCCCTTATCAATCTCAGACAGTATATTAATCAAAAAAATGCTATTTGGGGATATATTATAATTGAATAAAATTATTAGGATGAAGCGATTGACTGCAGAGGAGCTAAGAAAGCTAATGCCTGTCTTCGAATGGGAGAATTACCGAACATCAGAAGATAAGATCGAGTATATTCATGATCTCGTTCTGGTGGCCCTCCATAAGCGAAAAATAACTCAAAACAAGCTTTGTATGAACGAGCTCATCGAAATAATGGCACACTTACAAATTCCTTTAAAGACGCATCAAATGAGTCAGCTTTATCTTTATGGCACGTATCAACGTTATGAAAACCTGGCAGAAACTAAGAAAAAGATAATGGCGATCTTGAATCAAGAAAAAAAGAAAGTAGATCCAAAAGCAGTAGCGTAGTGGATCCACGAAAAAATAGAGAAAAGGGAAATCAACATTCAGTTCAGAAAAAGAGTAATGAGCGTAAATCCTGAAAACAAAAGGTCAGAAAAAGGGGAGAGAAAGCTATAAAAGCTTCCCACTCTTATTGGAAATTCATCAGAAAAATTGCAGGAAGAGCTAAAATACTTGATTGAAATATTTGAGGAGATGTAGAGAGAAAGACAAAATAGTGGATTGATTCCAATCAACGATGAAAATGAAGAGAATGAGGTCTAGGTTCCTTACACACATATTCCCTATGATCCAGAGCTCTACGATTTGAATAACAAACTTTGTAAGCTGAGAATTCATGCTGAGGATAGACTCGCTCGGATAATTTAGCTTGCGAGAGACGATGTTCGGATCAGAAAAAAACTAGAAGATGCAATTTAAAGATTTCAAAAGGCGAGGATTGAGGCAAATTAAAAAATAGGAAGAATGGGGGCGATGAAAGCTCAGAAGAGGCTTCAGGAAAAAAAAGAAAGGGAGCATAAAAAAATCCGGCAGCTTCAGTTAGGCTAGAATGAAGATTTAGTGCATGCTTCTCATTTGTACGCGCTGCTAACTCTTCCATAAATCCGACCCAACCGCCTGATAATTTGACTGTTTACCTCCTATGTAAGTGATTAATGATTAATATTCAATATTGATATATGTAAAAATTCAAAGAAAACCTAAACAAACTAAATGGAATGATAATCAGGCACTCAGACATGACATATGACCTCAAATATGATGTGACTCGAATCATAAACGAAGTGCTCCAGGAAGAAAACGCAAACAAGCATAAAATAAGCAAGCTAATCACCTAGCAGCTTAACAGCAAATATCCAACAGGATGGATCTGCCTTATCGGTCTCAACTTTATCGCTAATATCAGCCATGAGCCCAGAACATTCCTCAGAGCCACCAACGAATAAAGCATTTTTCTTATTTACAAGGCAAACTCTTGACATGATATTATTCAAAAGTATGTCAAAACTGTCAAATATTTCAATCAATATTAACATTTTATTTTCGAGAGCTTCGAGTTTAAGGACCCCTTCGAATCGGTCTCATGAGGTTTCTCTCATTGACTTATTCCATCTAATTGGCCACATCATCTTAGCCGTCATCACTCTCGTAGTTTTTCCCTTGCTTTTCAGATTCGTCTTTTACTTTACAGATTTTTGTCTTTATTGATATCATGTTTTCTATGCTCTTAGTTGTCTACTCAGATGAATCT
>Ga0100385_1005151_pt1 | contig 11058 bp, 12 predicted proteins | sample CryGeymeta201509_FD_81543 | JGI IMG/M metagenome (GOLD analysis project Ga0100385, IMG submission 81543) | Groundwater microbial communities from Crystal Geyser aquifers in Utah, USA - Crystal Geyser metaG 2015-09 | ecosystem: Environmental > Aquatic > Deep subsurface > Groundwater | place: USA... | reverse complement strand
TAAACTAATCCTGAAAGATCAGTTGGAACCCAAGTTGTTCCATTCCACTGCATCACTTGCCCTACACCTGCTCCCATCGAAGAAAGATGATTAGCGCCAATTTCGCCATCACCAATTTTTGAAGCAGTCACACTTCCATCAACAAGATTAAAAGTAACAGCAACAGAAGTTGCTCCATATGAAGTTTCAATGACTAAGTTTAATATCGAATTAAGAGCGAGCATCACCGCACTTGGTGCTGATAAAACTAAATTTGATCCATCATTTGAAATCACCGAAAGATTTTGTGAGTCTATTTTTACCGAAGAAAGGCTCAAAAAATTTGAACCAGATATTTTGAGTTGATCATTTTCTAAAGTTATATTTGAAACTAGTGGAGATGGCTTTTGCTGAGACTTTGTATTCTTGATATCAAGAGTCACCTCACCTTTTTCAAGAGGCGAAACACATGAAGACAAAATGAATGTAAAAATCAGTAAAAACCAATACATATCCCCTATTTTATCGGAATAACATAAGTATTCTTTATGTGTACAGAATTTCAAAATCTTACGCGACATGTCTGAGTTAAAGTGTTGGATATTAGCCTATTTTCTATGCTAAAAGTCCAAAAATTGCCGCAATGCAACAAGTGGCATTTTTTTATATAATTATTAAATGAAAAAGCTACTAATCACAATCTTGCTTACATTCTCTTCACTTGCCATCGATCTTGATTATCTTGAATCTAAGGGCTACAAAATTTACCAGATAGAAAGTGGTGAAACACTAGAAGCAATTGCTAATAAACTTTACAAGAAATCAGATTATAAATTTCAAAAAAATTCTGATTTTCAAAAGCTCCTTAAGAAATGGAACTCACACTTGAGTAGGGTCACTAATATTTCGGGACAATATATTTATGTGAATAATCCATATCCGCCATATTTAGAATATAAGTGGGCTCCAGACCTTTATACCGAAGAAAGTGTTGCCATTGCAGATGCAGAATATGATTACGTTGATCGTACATTAGGTGTTCGCTCTGCACCAGTAACAGTTTCAAATCGATTGCCTGCAAATACCTCAACAGCAGTTGTAGCTCCAGCAAAGAAAAGTAACTGGGTTCGCTTTGTTCACGCGACAATATCACAAGGACAATTTATTGATGATATTTCAAATAATAAAGTTAATAGTCAACAAAACTCTCCATTTACGGTTGGTGCTGGTTTTGCTTACCTACCTGAGAATTGGGAAAACTGGTCTCTGGCAAGTTCAATATACTATTCAAATTTGAAAGCTTCCAATATAACCGATGCCTCTCAAACAGTTCAAAACTCTAATCTCAAGCTACCTGCGGAAATCGGAGGGAATATTTATGCTCAACGAAATGTCCCTGGTAAGACATATAATTTCTATGGCGGCCTAGACTATGAGTTATTTAACACTTTAAATTTTCAAGAAATTATCGATGGAGAAACAACGACGCTTGAAAGTCAGAGACAGAAGATACTCTTTCTTACGGCGGGAATGGGTGTTCAGTTTAACTTCTTTAAGCCAACGACAATGAAGCTATCCGTTTCAAATGGTGTTCAAAGTGCCTCTGAGATGAATGGTATGAAATATATGCTTTACTTTAATCAAAAGATGACTAAGAACTTCTGGTATCACGTCTTATATAAGCAGCATTTACTCAAAGAAAATTCACGAGAAGTGAGTATTTCACGTTATGGTATTGGTGTCGGTGTCGCTTTTTAGTGAATTAGAATTGACTTCATTATCTCGTGACAACTATCAACTTCTCCGAACTGATACTTTCCAAGAATCAATTTTAACTTTTTAACACTTGGACTCCCGTGAATATTATCACTTGAAATAGAATGTTGTTCGAGCCAATTAGCTCGAACAAAAGTATTATAAAAAGTTCTCGACTTAAGACTTTGATCAATAAATGATGTCATTTCAGCATCTAAAATTTTTCCTGCATTTACGGAAATTTCTCTTCCCTTAATATTACCAAGATCTCCAATCACCCCAGCGCTCCCTTGAAATGTCAGCGGAACAATCTGATACTTAATATTGTCCATCTTTAATTTTCTAAGGAAGCCAGCGGAGAATCCAATTTTAGGAACTCTTGTCTCTCCAGTCATTCCAGCAAAGTGTCCCTCTGGATAAATATATACTTCTTTAGAATTTCCACTTTTGATTTTGCTTAAAACATCTTCAACTGGATCACTCTCCCCTCCGACCACAATGAGATTAGAATCAGGAACTTGATCAAACAATTTCTGCCTCCACTTCATTCGTGATCGAGCAGCGAAGAGCAACGAATTATCTCGTTGAAGTTCTCCCATAATCATCCCATCCATATCACCTTGCACATGATTTGGAGAAAAAATCGTAACAACATCATTTGGTGTATTTGTTAAATTAGAAAGGTCGTCATAGACTTTAATGTTTACACCTTCAAGCTTCGCCTTCTTTTTAAAATATCTATTGAGAGAGGAAACCGCATCTTTAGGTGCTTTTGATTTCTGTATATAGTATGTGTAAAGAAGATTCACTTTCTCAGGGAGAAGTTTCATCTCTTTGAGAAAACTATCAAATTTTTTAGAAAGTTTATCAATTAATCCTCTAAGTTTAGAATTTAAACTTATCACCGGCTCATGATTCATGAATGAATAGCAGTCGCGAAGAGATTTGAAATATCCTTGCAAATGATCAACTCTCAAAACATCTTTCTTAGCTCCATAATTTTCTTTATTTAAAAAATACTCAGAAAAATGTAGGTCAATTCGCTCCTTATATTTTAGAAGTTCTGCTCGCTTCTCTCTTGAAATATTCTTGGCAATCTGATTAAGTGCCTCTTCAAATTCATTCTTGCTAGAAAGAACCTGATAATCAAAATTATACGCATAGTAATCATCAAGCATCTTTTGATATGAAATATTCTCTTTCTCCCACTCTTTAATATATTTCGAAGAGTTTTCACCGCGCTCATTTAATTCTCTGTAAAGCATATCAAGGGAAAAGCCCTCATCATTAAGACTCTCATACTTTATTTGAATTCTCTTTTCCATCTCGAGTAGTTTTTCTTCAACTTCTTTTAACAATGAACCATCAAATTTAAATTTAACGTCTGAAACTTCTATTTTTCTTGAAATCTTTGTAACCTTACTACGAACACCAAATTTTCTATTTACAAAATTCTCAACGATGTCAGCATTTTCGCTATTTTCAAACAAGTTAATCTCAAAGCGATCGATATTATCGATAAACCTCTCTTCAATTAATGACTCGAGCTCTCGTTGTCGTTGCCCTGGTATTTTTGAGGCCTTAAGATAATTTGCATCGATTGCAAAAACTACTTTATCATTTGTTTCACTGAGAATTTTTTCCACTTCGCTGATCATTTCATTATCAATGCTTTCAAAACTTGAATAAAAAACATGCGCTTTTTTAACAATATTGGAAATATCACTATCATAGAGCTCAATAAGTTCTTTAATTTCTTCACTGCTATAAATTAATCGAGACTTTTTCCAGAGTTCCTCTTTTTGCTCCTTTGTTAAGTCCTTATTCTCTTTTAGAACGACTCTGACCAGATGTTCAAGGAAACCTTCCGATGACTGACTCCATGTAAATTGTATATTTTGAGTATCTTCATATAGAGGCAGATAGAGATTGGGAACAAGCTCTTTTATTTGCTTCATATAAGTAAGGTAGTAAAGAGTGAAGAAATTTTTTTTCGCCTGCATCGTTTCGTTTGAAGGAAACTCATAGAGTTTATTCTTAACTATTAAATCGATGACTTCAGGTTCGAGATAGGCAGATGGAATTTCTCCGTTCTTAAGCATCTCCTTCACCCTACTCGATGAAATGGCCTTTGCCTTTACATCTAAGAATTCAACTTTACTAGCGAGTTGATTATCTTTGAAGTTGATATTTGCTAAGCTATCATCATCAAGGCGACGAGCAACATATCTTTTTACAAATTCGAGGTCTCCAAAAAGATCATCACTTTTTTCTAAGACATCTGCTCCCATGACTTGATAGATGTCTGCGCCCGTTTTTTGATGAAGATTTTGCACAAATTTTCTCTTACCTTCTAAAGGTTCTGCAGCGATCTCCACTTCAACATCGAGATGATATTTTTCAATAGATTTTTTAATTAATTCAATTCTTTCTGCAATCGATGCAGAGTAGTCTTTATTTGAGAGTGAATTGACTTGAATGTGGATTTTATCCAGAGAAAGGTCTTTCACACTTGCAAGAACTATACTCATATGTCCTTTAGTGAAAGGATCAAACGATCCAATAAAGACTCCCTCTCTTCTCTCTTGTGAGGCGAGATTTCTTCCCACTGGATTTTGATATATCAGCAGGGCTGAGATGATAAGAAAGACAATGGCAAAGAAAGGTTTCTTATTCAATCGTGCCTCGACCTTCGCTGATATTGATATCTTTACTTGTCCAGCTTTCCCATAAAGGATTTTGCTTTCCACTCATGGCGTCTTTTCTTAGTTGTTCATAGTCAATAAGAGGATTTAAAGTATTTCCTTCTTGATTGAATACCTTCTTTGATAATTTAAATTTGATGAAAGACCTCTCACCATCCTCTGTTGCGACTCCCATTCGGTGGACACCGTAGGCATCAATCAAAGAGATGACATAGGGTTGTCCATAAACAACTTTCTTCATATCTGCGAGTTCATCAAAACTCTCGAGGGCCTTCGCATATTCTATATTATCAATATTAAATGGATGGTTGAAAAATTCAGTTGGAACATTATCCGAGACCATGACTGTGTGATCGATTGTGGCATCCTCAATATGATTCTCAACTTGATAGCCATCCACATGGGCGCCGGTCCTCTTGCCCGCAACGACATCATCACCGACACTTTTTCCAAGTCTTGCCTGTGTATTTGACTTTACGACCTTGCCCTGGTGAATACTTACGTAGACATGATAGTCGTCATAGTCAGAAAAATTCTTTCTAAAAAACTCATCTGCTAATATCGCTGCTTCTTCAAACTGTTTTAACTCTTTAGGAAATAGAAAATTACCACCTGGAAGTTTAGAAACCATCATTCGAACATTTTGACCGTAGTTTGTTTCTACTTCCTTCATGACTCCATCGACTTTAAATAGTGGTCTAACGGGATTTCCATTTCGATCAGCAACATCGAGTAATTTGACATGATGAATTTTTGAAAATTCTTTCTGATTGCGCAGTGTCGCCACAGGCACAGGTAGATTCACTCGGTGAAGATTTTCGATATCCCACTTTCTCTGTCCTGGGGAAATAGTTCGAAGCGTATTTCTTTGTCCTTCACTAAGCCTTACCCAGTCGCGCTCTTCAAGCTTCCATCCCGGAGCTAATTTCTTAGTACCAATGATCCCAAGACCTTTAGAATTTGTAATTTCAAAACTTGAAATTGCTGAGAAGCAATTTTCAAGGCCAATTGAGGATGGAGTTCTATTAAGTGTGCTCGCACAGGAAGTTAATAGAAAAGCTAAAATGAATAATTGAATAGACTTCATTTCTAGCTATTCGGAAGACTGAGTTAAATGCTTAAGTAATAAGTATAAGTTAATGTACTATCGGTAACTTATTAGAATAATTGATTTACCAGGGTAACGAAACAAACAAGCAATACGAGTTGGATTGTTAAATTCATCTATGCCTCTCAAAAAAATATGTGTGGGTAAATTTTAAAATTCTCTTCTCAATAGGTCAATCATTTGACTTGTCATAAAGTATGAATCTAAGTAAAAAAGACAAGTTAAGGATTATTTTATGTACTGCCCATCTTGCAACGCACAAGAAACAAAAGTTATCGACTCTCGTCACTTGAGTGATGGTCTCGCCGTTAGAAGAAGACGCGAATGCCTCGATTGTGGAAAGCGTTTTACGACCTATGAAAAATTACAATTGCAGATGCCAGTCATTGTAAAGAATGATAAAAGACGTGAACCGTATAATCGTGAAAAGATAAGTAAAGGTATTTACAAGGCCTCTCAAAAACGTCCTGTAACAACATCTGATCTTAACCGATTAATTGATGAGATAGAGCGATCCCTGGCCGAGAATTACCCAGGAGAAGTATCCGCAAAAGTCGTTGGTGAAGTTACCATGCAAAAACTTTATCAGCTTGATCCTGTAGCATATGTAAGATTTGCTTCATTTTACTGGAACTTTAAAGACATCAACGGATTCGTAGACAGTTTACAAAAAAGTATTGAAAAAATAAGTATTAGCAAAGGAAAACATGGTGAACCCGGCCAACTTCAGCAATAAGACAACAGCAAGAGAGTATGCTTTTAAATTTATTTATCGTTTATTTCTTGATGATTTCTCAGAAGAAAAAGACTCAATCGTGACTGAAGATGCAAAGTTCACTGATGCTATTATTGAGTTTGAAGAAAGTTATATCAAAGAAGATGAAGAACATATTGGAAATGGATTGAACCCATCAATTCAAAATCATGGCCAAAAACTGATCAAGGGTTTTCTAACAGAAGAGAAAACGATCCTTGGAACAATTGAAAAGAACCTTAATAAAAGAGCTCTTTCTTCAATTGGTACGATCGAAAAAGCAGTACTAAGCCTTGGGGCTTATGAAATTCTTTTTGAAGAGACTCCTAAGAAAGTTGTTCTTAACGAGTATATTAATCTTGTTAAAAAATTTGGTACAAAGGAATCTTCTTCTTTTGTTAACGGTGTTTTGGATAAGATAAAGAAGTAATGGTGTCTAAAGAACTTGAAGATAAAATCTTAGATTCTATTGATGACAATTGTTTGGGCGTTATTTGGTTCACTGCTGAGCCAATTACAACGGTAACGCCGGTTCATCATACATTCAACTATCTCGTCGATGGAAGAATTTCGATATTTATAGAACATTCAAAAATCAGTGAAATAAATCTTGGTGTAAATAATTATTTTATTACATCAAACTTCAAGAAACCTTTTATTATCTTTAATTCTAATATTAAGAATGAGTTTTCAAAGAATGATTTTGAGGATTTTAAGATGATACTTGAAAAGCTAGACAACACTGAGAACAAGAAATTATTCGTTGTTTACCCAAATAACTATAAAGTTCCCGATGTTATCTCTAAGAGTAAATTCGAGATCGAAACCCTTGCCTACTAAGGCAAGGCCCCAATATATGTAACCCAAGACTCACAGTTTTCTTCAACGGTAGCACGATAGAACTCACCATCACCTTCTCCGTCTTCGTCTGTTCCTTCCCAGTAAGTTATAACATCACTAAACCCAGCATCAAATAAAGCGTCACGAATTTCGCCAATACTCCAATGTCTCCAGTCATACTTGAAAACCTTATCGTACTTAACGCCGTCTTCATGTGTTTGAAAATGGATATAGTACATAACCTCTTCAGTCAGAGGATTATACTTATCGCAATCCCAAAAATAGGTATGATTCTCATGTTCAGTTTCTTCGACGAGTTCTTGGCGCGCTTCTGTTCCACCAAAAATATCAAGAAAGAACATCCCGTTCTTATCAAGTCCCTCTCTTACCATTTTAAAATATTCAACTAATGTATTTCTACTTTTGAAAATAAAATATGAGAAATTAAAGGCCACAACAACTTCTGATTTAAAATCTCTCTTGCTAAGAACATTGCCTTCGATATATTTCATTCGAGATTTTTGCTCTTCATTTAGTTTTGAGTAATGTGTTTTCTTACCATAAGTTATAGGCTCAGGATCAAGATCGATGGCCCATCCAAGGTGATTCTTACTTTGTTTAACCCAGTCACAAGTCATGGCAGCAGTACCACCAAAATCTTCTCTAAGAGTCAGAGGTAGCCTCTTGTATGTTTTCTTGTATTCTTTGTTAATAAAGTCAATATCAGCATCATGATTTTGGACTGTTCCTTCATAAAGCTGGTATTTTAATTCCAATGGAATTTTCGCCATTTTTAATATCCCTTGTATGATTTAACTTCTTTGATTGTAGAATTGTAACGCATATTTATTAGATTTTTAACCTTAAATCTCAAATCATTTGTCATATAAACTGACCTTGCAAGTTCAATAAAGTCTTGGTCAAACTCATTGGCAGATTCTTTATCTCGTATATCATCTTCAATCAGCCATAATTTATGATTTATTTTCCTCAGCTCTTCCTTTAAATCAGTTAAATCGATAAGATTAAGTGATTCTAATTTCTCATTTAGCTTATCTAATTCATTACTAATGAGAATTTGCTTAGCATCATCTTTAATCTTGTCTTTCTTAATCTCAAGAATAGTTATTTTATCAATCAACTCTCCAAGAGATACCGAGCATTCAATTATCATGGAATATCCTTATATTGTATTTCTAAAATCTCATATTCAGCTTCGCCATTTGGAGATTTAACTGTGACATCATCTCCTACAGACTTACCAAGAAGTGCTTTCGCCACAGGTGATAGCCAACTAACTTTTCCTTCAGAGGGCATACTCTCATCAACCCCAACAATGGCGAAGGTCTTCTCTATTCCCTCTTCGCTTGAAACAAGAACTGTTGCACCAAACTGTACCTTCTCACTGGAAATATCGACGGGGTTAATCACGACAGCATCATCGATTCGAGAGTTTAAAAATCTTATTCTTCGATCTATTTCCCTAAGCTTCTTCTTTCCATAAATATAATCAGCATTTTCTGAACGATCTCCAAGCGATGCTGCCCACTTTACTATCTCAGTCGTCTTTGGCCTTTCCTCTTTGATCAAGAGGTCAAGTTCATCGACGAGCTTTTGAAAGCCAATATGAGTTATATAATTATTCTTTTTCTGATTCATAGAATTTCAAGATACCTTGAACACCATCTTCGACAATATCCAATACTTGCTCAAAACCATCTCGCCCACTCCAGTAAGGATCTGGCACTTCGATAACATCGGAACTTGAACAGAATTCACAAAATAACTTCACCTTAGACTTATATTTTCCATCTATATCAAGCTTTAAAATATTTTCGCGGTTTGATTTATCCATCGCAAGAATTAAATCAAATTCTTCAAAATCATTAACAGTAAATTTACGAGAGAGACTATCGAGCTCATAACCACGAGCATGTGAGAACCGTCTCATTCTCTCATCAGGAAGTTCACCATCATGTTGACCAGAAGTCCCTGCTGAATCGATAAGAAATTGACCTTGGAGATTAAGTCTAGAGATTTCACTTTCCATCACCCCATGAGCAGCAGGCGACCTACAAATATTTCCTAAGCAGACGAATAGAATTTTTTTCATAATTTCTCCGCCATTAGTATATACTTGTATTGCTAGAAATGAAAACACGAGGACAGATGATGGCCGTTTTAAATGTTATAAAAATGGGTAATCCAATACTAAGAGAAGAAGCTAAAGAATTTACAAAAGAAGAAATATTATCCGATGAAACAACTCAGCTAATTCAGGATCTCTACGACACCATGAAAGCAGAGGGAGGAATTGGTATTGCCGCGCCACAAGTAGGAATAAGTCGAAGTGTGGCCTTAATTAATATCGAAGATGGACAATCAAGATATTCAGATGCCCAAGAATTTCCTCTACTGAAGATTTTTAATCCAAAAATAAAAGTTCTCGATGAGACAAGCCAAGGTTTTTGGGAAGGATGTCTCTCCGTGCCCGGTCTTAGAGGCTATGTTGAACGTCCAAGAAAAGTAGAAATTAGTTTTTTAAACGAAAAAGCTGAGCCACAAATTATTGAAGTTGAGGATTTTCTAGCGACAGTCTTTCAACACGAGCTTGATCATCTCTTTGGAAAACTCTATGTTGATCGAATCAAGGATATTACTCTACTTTCATACGATGATGAACTTAGTCAAGTTCTCTCTAAGTAGTTTTTCGATCTTTAAGAAAGTACATACTTAAGAAAATTGTACAGGCCCCAATTGATTCGTATAATTCAAGACTTCGATTATATATTATTCCGTCGAGCACCAGTGCAATAGCCGGGACAAAGAAAGTCACCGTTGAAGCCTTTACTGCTCCAAACTCTGAAATTAAACGATAGAAAATAATAAAAGCAAAGCACGTCGAAAATAGTGATAGATAAATAATACTCCAAAAAGCTGAAGGATTTAAAATTTTAGAAATATCTGGAGATCCATCAACAATGAACACAAGAAGTGTTAGTAATATAACAGAGGATGTTTGCTGAATAATTGTGTTCTTGCTACCAAGAATATATTTATGACCACTTAATAAAGTTTTATTTAAGTTGATTCCTACCGCATATGATATTGCCATAAACATAATCGAAATTAGTCCATAAATCTCCATATCATTTCCAGAGAAATGAATCTTTGGATAAAAAATTACCACAATTCCGGTAATACCAAGAGTAAGCCCTAGAAGTTTAAGCTTTGTAACTTCGTGGGAACCTTTAAAAAAGAGTATTCCAATAATCATCGTCCATAAAGGAACAGTTCCGTTAATAATTGCAGCTAAACTTGGCGAGGTATACATCTCTCCCCAAAAAAGAAAGGCAAACGGAATACCTATTGAGCAAAGACCAGCAATTGAAGAATTAAAAATCTCCTTCTTTGCAAACTGATTTTTAAAATCAAAATCTAATTTTCTTATATAAATGATGATGAGAAATATTAAAGAAAAAAGCACACGATAAAACGCCGATGTAAAAGATGGGACCTCACCAATTAGGTTCTTTATGGCCACAAATGAGCCTCCCCAAAAAAGAGCAAGAAGAGCAAAGAACAGGTAATTAATCATATAGCTTCCATGACAAGTAATTAAATTTATTGAAAACCACAGCTTTCCACTCAACTATTAAAGTGCTTTTACCGAAAAGAGTAAAGCATATTGTGAAGTGGAGGATATTTTGAACTCAAAAGTACAATTTAAATGGTTTATTTTATTTCTAGGTGTCGCGTATACCAACTACCTGGCCTACGATAATTTCTTTCGACCTGAAATGAAAGGCCACTGGGAAAGTAAATCTCTTAATAAAACAGCGAGAACACCAGCTTCTCTTGACCTATCAACATTGCCAGCGGCAAGTCAATTTGAGGACTATTTTCAATTTGATACT
>Ga0100385_1005149_pt1 | contig 11060 bp, 14 predicted proteins | sample CryGeymeta201509_FD_81543 | JGI IMG/M metagenome (GOLD analysis project Ga0100385, IMG submission 81543) | Groundwater microbial communities from Crystal Geyser aquifers in Utah, USA - Crystal Geyser metaG 2015-09 | ecosystem: Environmental > Aquatic > Deep subsurface > Groundwater | place: USA... | reverse complement strand
TGCAGTTATTTATGACGACATTAGATAGGTTTATAGACGAAACAAGTATTTCGTAGACAAGGAGCTTGCAGACTAGTTTGACAAAGGGGTTGATAACATAATGGGAGAATTATCAAGCAAACTGAGCTCATCTTCTGTTTAGTAGTAGGACAATAGTAGCATTGTTAGTTGTAGATATGCCCTTATCGACATTTGCTTCGTGAAGCTTATCACATATTTTTACCACTTTGATCGAAATATCGCCTCCATTCTGGAAAGAATTCACGACAATGTTGCCGAAACATTCAGAAATATGAGTGATATTCTCCAATCTGCTATGAACCGCAGCAAATCCTAAATTGCTAATGTAGCTGTAAAGAAAGAGGACCTTTACAAGAAATAAATCAAGAGGCTCAAAGGCATACAAGAGAATCATCTCACTGAACTTTCTCACTTGGAGAGCAAGAATGCCTAACTTCTTGACAAGCTAACTAAGCTCAGCAAAAATAACATTCTTGAGACTACGGTCAACACTATAATTCAGAAAAGAGGCCGTTCTCCTGGCAGAGGAATCACTCCTCTAAAGACAAACAAGAATATTAGTAACAACCTCAAGGAACAAATCGATGCAACAGAGCTATCAATCAGGTTTAACAAATCCCTGACATTGCACCAACTCAAGGAAGTCATTAACTAGATCTATACCAGTAAAAATAAACACAATGCTATCTGTCTTGAAGCTGGAGCACCGATGGAGACTCTTTAATCGCATATGTATACTTTCCTAAATCAGAAGTATGGGCTGAAGCCAATTACTGTGGAATGGGCAATGACCATCGTCAATGGCATAAAAAAATATGGCTATGATGATGCATAGATAGCTGCGTTTGGAAAAATGCTCAGAAATTAGCTGGAGGAAGATTTTGTGGATGTACTCAAAAAAGCCAAGGTCCAGGTCAGAACAGCGATCAGAAAATTCAAAGGAGAAGATCCTCAGCAAATCAGCACTCACTAATGTGAATAAATTTTGCTAATATGTGGTTTCAAAAGAGATGCCATCGACAGCATGGTAAGTAGGATTACCTCATAGCAAAAAAATCAAGGATTTGTTCAGCCTTCGCAGTTAGAGCAATTAGTTCTTGAGTATAGTTTGCGAAAACACTGTTAAAAAACGAAAAGCGTGACAACCACTTTCCGTCAAGTTGATGTTGACGAAGATGGCATCATAAACCACGAACAACTTTATGTTCTGGTTGAGAAGTTGAACATTAAAGGAGATGTTGATGCCGAATAGTTGACGTAAGCTGTGGATCCTTTCAATACAAACGTGCTCACCTACTCGCATTTATTGGAGTGTATGCAAAGAATGGCTATTTTCAAGGAGGCATTTGAGTGATTTTAGCCCTTGGATTCTTGCTCTATCATCAGAACTAAAATTAAAAACATTTGAAGTTGATAAATGTACAGCAATCATTTATTCTTTAGGACAGAACCTTCAGCCATAAAATCTTGGTAGCTAATGCCAAATAATTCTGAAAAAGCAGGAGGAGGGGCTCCTCCATTGGCTTAATTGTATCGATTGGCATACATCCTGCTGTGCTGATCACAAGCAGTCAGGCAGTGATTTTTGTGGTCTTTGTCCATTTTCAGGCAAGGCTAAGAGCACTTTTCATATGCTTATTTCATTTGCTTGTAGACATCTCGAGTGTTGGTCTGAGCTTGCGACATATAATTACTATGTTTATTATATGGCCGTCCCATTTATTCAAATTGGACAGTGTGGAAACCAAGTAGGTTCTGCTTTTTATTCCATGATGCATCAAGAAGCACTCAAGGCGTCGCCTGCTCATCAATCTCTTCTCCAACAATTTTTTACAGAGCAGCAAGCCAAAGCGCTTTTAGTAGATATGGAGCCAAAAGTTGTGAATCGATGTCTGGCAAAAGGGGGGTATTGGAAGTACAATCCATAACTCAGTTTGGTCAGATAGGAAGGGTCAGGAAACAACTGGGCATATGGCTGTTACGTTCATGGGCCGAAGGTCAAAGAAGACTTGGAGAATGTATTAAGAAAGTTGGTGGAGCCATAGGATTACATAAACATGTTTGTTCAACTTCAAAGCATGGCAGGAGGAACGGGCTCAGGATTGGGTACTTACATTTTGAGTCTTATGGACAAAATATTTCCAAAAACTCCGAAAGTAGTTTGCTGTGTAATGCCTCATCATTCAGGATAAGTAATTTTACAGGCCTACAATGCCAGTTTGAGTTTAGGAAGCGTTTATGGTCTAGCAGACGGTGTATTTCTGATCGAGAACGATATAATGAACAAAATGTGTGTGGATCAGCTCAACATCAAAAAACCCCAGCTTTAAAATATCAACAAAGAAATATCAAGAGTCCTAACATCCTTTTTCTTCCCTGCAGTTAACCATACAGTTGGACAAATACACTCCATTTAGCAGAATGCTCTGCATTATGGAAGATAGCTATGCGAACATGTATTCTTTGACAATCGATACAAATTGGCTGGATTGAAGTGTGCTCCATACTGCTAACTTGGCTCTGAAGCTTTCAATGGAGATAGTTGGCAAGCAATCGAAAATCAGCTTTTTTTAAGGCCTAAACCTTTTCGTTCGAAGATTTATGTCGCTAGAGGTATGGATGCTACGGTTGGCCCTCACGGAATCAGAACTATATCTGATAAGCATCAATTAGGAGGCTATAATCGCAGCGGAGTTGTTGTCGAAAATGGCCTGAGTTGTGCAGTCAATATATAGAAAATCATGTAAAGAGCATATAGCATGCTTGGCCAAGGAGCATATATTTATCAATACAGCAAATTCGGTCTAGAAAGTGATCAACTTGAACAATGCCTGGCAACAATGTAGCAAATAGTGAATAATTATAAAATGCTGAAATGATTGTTTGCAGTTAAAAAAATAAAATCACTTTCGTTGAATCTGCATAAACTGCTTAGCCTCCGCTATTATAGCTTTCTTTTCTGTGAGGAGAGTTTGATATTCATGCTGAAGATCTCCCCAAAACTCACTTCTATTGCGAGTGCGAACTGCTGGAAAAATGGGTCCTGAATTTCGAGGTTCTTTACTCTAAAGGCGTTGGACATCTATTGCTATACGAATTCGTTTTCCATTTTATTTTTTCTCCAGCGATCTGAATTTAAATGGTTATATTTTTGTGACACTTTTAGTCTATCTTAACCCTAAAATTCCTCTTTTGAAGTCATGGGTGCTTCCATGTTTCACCAAACTCTGAGATCTGATTGAATCCAAGCCAACCTTTTCCATTGGGGAAAGAACGTTCCGAGCTTCTTCTTGCCTCTTGGGGGAAATTGATGGTGGGTTTGATTTTAGAGTAGAACGATAGTGAGATCTTTTTGGTTTTTCTATAACTTTGATATCCACGAGACCTATTTTTGAGGCTACTGAAGGGGAGAGAAAAGTTTAGGCTTTCTCTGCTGGGCTAAGCTCATCACCTTAGGGATCAGAATCTGAACCTGAAGACTACTCCTATTCTGGCTATCGTTTTCTGATCATTTATTATTTAATCTGACTTCTAACTGTGGCCCAATTCACAACTCCATTAGTTCGGAATGTATCTGCGTGCACAGTAAGCATCAAGCTATTTCCTAGCTATCTCAACTATTCAGGTGTGAATGCTTTGAAACCAGTTGGAGTTCTGTAGCCAAAATAAGATGTTTAAAGGGTGATTGCTTTACGATTGGTCAGCAATGCTCCGAAATAGCCTCGGGCTGTCTCCCTTCTGAACATTGAAATTCCAAATCTACATTCTTCGAAGGCAAACATATTTGTAATTTTTGACATCAGCCAAGAGAAGATACGAGATTAGACTTAATCTCCTGATTTACAACAATACATGAATGAGCCAAGTTTTCGACTGTGGCCATGCAAATCCAGAAAATATTCGATCTCATATCCCTCACAGATAAGTTCGTTGACTAAATTTCTAATGGCGGTCACAATAGGAAAAAGAGTGGGATTAGCATTTTTCGACCATTTTCGATTGCAATCAGATCCTGATATATCACATCGTGAGTTGCCGTATATAACTCCATCAATGTTAACCATAGGCACTATCTTAAAAATATATTTCTTTAGCAACTATTAACTTTATTTTTTATCTTCCAATAAGCTACTGAGTACACCCTCAGCCACCCATGAGCTCACCACTTCTGATGGATGTTGCCTCGCTATGATCACAACAATCTTTTTGCGGCCAGCCTCTTCTTTTCTATCTCTTTTTGAAGTGACTGTTATCAGAGGACAGTCGTTCCCCGAAATACTTTTGGCGAGCGAACCTCTCCTGTAATATATGTTGCTCCGGTTCTTTATCTTGTTTTATAGCTAATTTATGAACTTCAGGAGATGAGAATAAGTGTAGGGGCATGCAGATGCTATGATAAGAAGATCATTTGGATGTTTTTGATCAATAGTGAAGCTCATATTACTATATCTTTCGTTTCCTTTTTCAGTCTAAATAGACAAATGACTACTTTGAGGATATCCCCTTTGTTGTAACTAATGTTACGGCCTTCCATTCTCCATCCTTTCCTCTATTGAAGCGAATAAACAGCAGGTTTCATTCCGTGATTAAAAAAAGAAAATACTTTTTGCAGATTGACAATGTGAAATAGAAGAGGACCAGGTTCAACTGAGTATATTTTGAAATTGAACCAATTCGCATACCCTTTGGTGTTGATATCATTTTGCAGAACAAGAGTGAACTATCTAGGCTGCTAATTATCTGCTTTTGAGAAGGCGAACATCAGGTTACCATTTTCATAGGCGGAGTCAAACACTATAGGTTGTCGGAATTGTGAAAGACGTTAATATTACTACGTAAGAGTATTTTATGTGAGATTTCTGGCCATGAGAGATGTAGTTTAGCTTAAGAAAGCCATGTCAACTACGTGAGTCGCGATTAGCCATTAATTATTGTAGTTTTTACGCTGAAATTCAGCTCTTAATATTTTTCCCTTCCTTTCGCTTTCTTCAAGCTTATTATTCTGATATTTCATATAGTTGCACTTGTAGAGACCTGACACAATGAAGCGTTTCCACAAGTTGCTCTAACCACTTGGAAGTTAAAGCCGACCTTGCTTTTAAAAGTTTATCGGCATAGACAACAGTGGTGCTTAAAGTAGTTAGGGGTAAGTTAGATCAACCTTGAGACCTCTGAGAAGGACTTTAGGCTTTTGATGATCTATATTAACCTTTGAAAGGAGTGGTTTTGCTTATGGGATTTTGAAGTATAAATTGGTTTATCTTTGTCTATCTTTTTATTTGCTCGCCAGGTGCTATAGCTAGTTTTATTAGAAGCCTTAAGGCACTGTTTACTGCTCCATTTACTACAATATGTTATAATATTTGTTTATAAGAGATGACGATGATATAGATGAAGCCTCCTCCGATCAAGAACAAAGAGGCGGCTATTGTTCAAATCACAGCAGATCAGATCCTCAAAGATGCCTAAATCCACAGACCAATAGCATTGCGACCTCCCGTCCAAAGGATCATGGACGAGAAAGAACTTCATGTCTACAAGCAAGAGAAAAGGAGATAGTTCGAGGATAAGCTGAGAAGGCAAAGATATAACTTGTCGATATGGGTGAGATATGGACAGTGGGAATAAAACCTCAAAGAATATGCCCGCGCCAGATCAATTTTTTAGAGAGCTCTATAAATTGATTACACGAACAAGAGTTTATGGCTGAAGTATGCTGAGATGGAGATGAAGAACAAATTTGTGAATCATGCCCGTAATGTATGGGAAAGAGCCATTTACTACCTCCCCCGGGAGGATCAATTTTGGTTCAAATATGCCTATATGGAGTAGCTGATTGGGGAATATACCAAAGCTCGCGATGTATTCACAAGGTGGATGGAATGGAGTCCTGGAGAAAAAGCTTGGATGGCCTTCATTAAATTTTAGGAAAGAATGGGAGAACCAGAAAATGCCAAAGCTGTTTTATATCAGTATCTAGAGGCGTACCCTCATCTTGATACCTATATCAAAGTTGCCAAGTTTGAGTTCAGAAACAGAAACAAAGAAGCTGCCAGACATATATTTGAGAGAGTCATTACTGAGTTAGGTGTAGATGCCTTGCAAGAGAATTATTTCATTGAGTTTGCTAAATTCGAAATCAAGCAGAGATAGTATGAGAGAGCCAGACAAATCTTCAAGTTTGGCTTGAGGCACATTCCTAAGGAACAAGCCAAAAAACTCTATGAAATGTACATAAACTTCGAGAAGGAGCACGGTTCCCAGGAATAAATTGACGAGGTTGTCCTAGGAGAGAGGAGAAATATCTACAAAGACCAAGTCGCCAAGAACCCTCTAAACTATGATGCCTGGCTCAACTTAATCTTCCTGGAAGAAGCAACCAAAAAGATCGACAGGATCAGAGAAGTTTACCAAACAGCTATTCAGCAAAAACCGCCAGCTGAGGAAAAACGCTTTTGGAGAAGATACATGTACATATGGTATAACTATGCTCTCTTTGAGGAAGAAATCGCTCAGGATCTCACCAAAGCAGAAGCTGTTTACACTCAGGCCATAGCTCTGGTTCCCCATAAAAAATTTACTTTTGGCAAACTATGGATCTTCTATGCCAATTTCTGCCTAAGATGCAACGATCTCTAGAAAGCCAGAAAGACCTACGGAAGAGCTATTGGCCTCAATCCCAAAGAAAAGGTCTTCAAAGCCTATATTGAGATGGAGGAGCACCTCTGCCAACTTGACAGAGTGAGAATGATCTATGAAAAATACTGCGAAAAGTTTGCAAATTTGCCTGGACCCTGGATCAACTATGCCAACTTTGAACTCACCCTTGAAGAAACCGAAAGATGCCAACAAATATTGAGGATAGCTCAGCAACTGCGAGTGGAAGGAGTCCCTGATCCAGAAGAATTCATAGCTGCTGCTCAGGCTGAGTAAGAAGCTGAATAAGATGAATGATAGATGCTATTGATGCAAATCAACACTGTTTGGTGGCACTGGGCCTGTTTCTCATTTTGCTGAGTTGTTCCATTATCTAATTTTTTCTTTGAGCCAACACGTTCTGCAGTTAATTCTTTCCCTGACTATATTCCTGATCATTTTTGTACAAATCGATTTCCCTCACTATATTGGCCCAGATATGATTTTCGATTTCAATCATGTTGTCTTTATTGAGTCCTTTCAAATTCTTCCCCAATCTCCTGTCACACAGCATTCGATCAAGGACTGATTTCAGGATAGTTTTCTAAGTAGCTAAAAATGTACCAGACACACACTTTGGAAAATATGTTTGTTAGAAAACTATTATACATTGTTAACACCCTGATATTGAAGCAAATCTTGATATCGTTTGCTTTTCTGGATCATATGCTGAAGAAAGAGTTAGACTTCACTGTCAAGACAGGGTGGCAGCTCGGGATCCGAGTTTTCAGAGCGGAGATGGTTGTGTGAAGGCCTAGATTTGATAATAAACTTCTGTGAGCCCTGGCTGCGACTGTTTTTTGATACTTCCATTACGACGTTATGCTATTATATTTTTCCATTAAATTCCAACATGATTTTCCGATTCCAAACTTGAGTCTAATTCACTAATAACATAAAGGAAGAAATCATCAAATCTAGTGGAGAATATCAATTGCAGCATCTTTTCTTTTTAGGATCATCACTGTTGGCTTTTTAGGTCGAGTGAGGGACAGATTACTTCGATAGTGCTATCGATTGGTTGAATTTCTTGGCATCTACTAATTCCCTATACTCTTATCTTTCGTGGTAGCGTTTTACCATGCTCGATTCCATCATCTAGAAAAACTATATTACTAAAGGTGCTACTTTATCTACATTGGTGCCTTCCTTCGAACTGACCTACAGCCAGCCATTTAGATACCCACTGTTCTTCATGAACTCCAGAGCTTCGCTTTCTTACATTAATCTGAATCGATCTTTATTTTACAAAGGGGAGATATCAACTTTAGTCCTCACTGCAAACACGATCACCTCCTCAGAGGCATACTACTGTATTTCGTTCAGATAGGAATTGAGGCTTTTATTAAGCTCTTTGGGGTTACAGTAAGCAATTACGATGCAGCATGCTTGATTGTAGAATGACTTCACAAGTGATTTGAAACTTTATTGTCCTGCCTATCATGAAATGAGAGGTACTGTGTCCCAGATTTGCAAGTTGTATAGTTAATCATCTCGATTGATGACTTTTGAGTGAAATTAAATGCCAACTGTAACTGCATACAATTTGCTAAAAACACCCTTGATATATCGAATTGCCAAGGAAGTTTTTCCAACGGCTCGTTAGCCCACCACAACTACTTTGAAGGTACTTCTTCTGTCCATGATATCTGTGTGAACTGATAATTCCTTTGACATTTGATGATGCTTATCAAATAATTAAATAGGAGATCGAATAAATAAGCTTGATACGATGGGGTCAACTTACAATTAATTTATAATGTTCAGACACCTATCTCCCAAAATAAATTATCAGGAAAAACCTCAACCAATTAAAAATAACAACCGACCAACTGCCACCACCAACAACCCGCCTAAAGCTAATGTTTCAGATGGGAAGTCATAAATTAATCCTCCGACCAAGCAGATAAAAAATCTCAACAGTTTTCTTGCTACAAAAGCAAGTTCACCTCAAAGTAATACAAATAAAATAAACAAACCTCAGTCGGTGATTGTAAAGCAAGCCAACAATAGTACTGATAGCTCTAAGATACCTCTGATATATCAGAAGAGAATCAGTGCATTTGATGACTATTATTAAAAAAAGCCAAAACCACATCATATTAAGTCTAATAAAAAGGATGCGTCTGTTTCAGGATAAAGCTATCAAAGCGAAGGGTATGTTCCATTCAAAAAAAATGTTTCCAAAGGAGGACCAAAATCGATTGATTAAAAAGTTGACACCAAATCGAAAAATATTGTGACGGCAACTTTAAATAATGCCAAAAATCCGAGAGGAGACTTCAAATCTCCCAATAGTGCGAAATCAAAGCAGCCTGAGACCGATTATAAGTTGAAACGGATTATATCCTTCGGCAGCAAGCAACCAGCCGGGACGAGAGTTTTATCAAATGAAAGGAGTATTTCTAACAAACAAAAATTAGACTCAAACAAGGAGGCTAGAATACCAGTTAGTCCTCAACATAATCCAAAGGGAAACAGCTATAATTTAGCCAATATAAGAAAGAGTGATGGTACTCAAAGACATAAATTTTCCTTCCGCAATGTTCCCAAATAAAAAAACAACAACAATGGTCACGCTTTAAATAAACCCATACATAATTTCAAGTCAACTCCTTTCCTCAATAAATTTCCCCTGAGTAGTTCTAATGAGTTTTCATCGGATGATATAAAAAAAGAGTCAAAATCAAACCTCTAACCTCTCCTATCAACTTTGAGAAAAGAGGAAAGTAAATTGAAAGGTGAAAGGTCCAAGAAATCTTATTCATTTAACAAGGGATAAATGTTTATGAATTTAAAGAAAAGACAAGAGCAGCATACTCATTTATGCAAAGAACTCAACACTCTTGGCATCAGAACATAGTTAAAGTTATTTACTTAATAGGGATAAAACTCAATAGAGCTGCTGTTAGTGAACAAAATGGTCTAAACTAGGAACACCACTATATTTTTAGTCTATCACAAGCCAACGCACTCTGTCTATTGCCTCAAGAAAGTCAACATAAAGGAACTTCCTCGGCATCAATTGGTAAACTTGATAAACTAACACAAGATTCATCAATTTTGCAGACATCCACATATTGTTCGTCATTTTGTTTCTGCTTTTGATTCTCACAACCTGTATGAAATGATGGAGCTGATGTAAGAAGGAACTTTGGGAAATCAACTTAAAAAATAGATCCTCGATAACATGTCTGAGCAAAATACTCTGAAGGCAAAGATCAACGAAAGCATTACTTCACAAATTTCCAAAGTAAACAAGATCAAAAGGATTCTTTACTAAATCATTTCTGCGTTGAAATATTTGCACGATAGAGGGATCGTCCACCGCGACATCAAGCCAGACAACATCTTCATATCTCATGTAGCTGATGAAATTATTCAGAATACTTACAAATTGGGAGATTTGGGAAGTGCCTCGTACAATGGCTCACAAGAGCATGTGGGAACTCTGGACTATGTTGCTCCATAGATTCTCAGCCTGCAGGATTATACCAAATCTGTGGATATATGGTCACTTGGGTGCATAGCATATGAGCTGAATGTGGGTAGACCTCCATTTTTCCATATCAGCCCTGATGAAACCAAAAGGCTAATAACTGAGGTACCTTTTGCCTTAAGAAGATTCAATACGATAAATCCCTAATTAGCGACAGTTAGTTGCGTTCTTTGATTGATCACATGCTAGTCAAATCCTCAGATCGTTGGAATTGCGAACAGTTACTGAATCATATATTTTTCACAAGTGTGAAGTCGTAGATCTATAAACTGTGATTGTGATAATATTATTATATTCGTTGGATGAGTCTAGGCAAACATAACTCGGTGACATCGGATACCAAAGCCACCCGCTCATTTCATCAATCGCTAGCGGGACATCAAAAGCTGGCACAACAGCTTATGCAATCGGAACAAAGCTAGTTACAGTTCCTTCGCAGGAAAAATGCACAACTGCAATAAAGAGTGTCCAAAATGATGCAGCATGTATCGGAACTTGAGGCTAACAAGATCGAGCTTTTGGGTACAAGTGAACCTAGTTAGCATTAAACTAGAAGTATGTGCTTGTTATCAACGAGTACTATCGAAGGATAGCTCCTGGAAAGGAGAATAAGAGTGGTGGAAACGAAAAGTCATTGCTGGAAGGGCTAGAGAAAGATCATCGCAATCTAGTCAAGCACTGCTTGGTGATGGAGAAGTAAATAAAGTAAGATTATGCCTATGAAGGAATTACATCAAATAAATGGATAAATTCAACGAAATGAAGTCCCATCTGCACTCTGTCAATCATTCTAGCACAAAGTATGTCTACTTTCATTTAGGGAACTTATTGAGGAGCTGAGGAG
>Ga0100385_1005140_pt1 | contig 11070 bp, 11 predicted proteins | sample CryGeymeta201509_FD_81543 | JGI IMG/M metagenome (GOLD analysis project Ga0100385, IMG submission 81543) | Groundwater microbial communities from Crystal Geyser aquifers in Utah, USA - Crystal Geyser metaG 2015-09 | ecosystem: Environmental > Aquatic > Deep subsurface > Groundwater | place: USA... | reverse complement strand
ATGAATGGAAGTAAATAATTTCTCACTAAAGGCACCTACTAACAGTAAAACTATTTATAGTCTAGCTGCTAAATAACAATAAAAGATGAAAAACAAATATTGTTTTATCTTAAAGATCAATAAGTTGAAAAGGCTAAATTTCAAGCATTTTTATGGCAATACCAATTAAGACAAGTGATCCAGAAACTGTCGCGATGGATGCATATTTTGAAGATACTTTCTTCGCCAGATAAAGGCCGAGTAGTGTCGACAAGAAAGCCGAGATCCCAATGGATAAGATATATGGGCCAATTGAATCTTTTGTGACGCCGAGACCTACTCCAACTCCAAGAGCGTCAAGACTTGTGGCAAAGGAGACCACTAAAATTTTAAAGAAACTATGAAAGTTCTTTTTTTCTTCCTCTCGGTGATCTGAATCCTTCGTCCTAAATTCAACAATTCCTTCATAGAGCATATGAAGTGCGACTGCCATTAAGAGAGAAAATGCAATCCAATGATCGATATCGGCAAATCTTGAAATCACCTTTGATCCGGCCATTGCTCCAACTAGAGAAGAGAGGGCCTCTGCTCCGCCTGAAGCACACGCAAATTTTAGCGCGTCTTTAAAAGTAAATGGACGAAAGCCCATGGCCAGTGCTGCTGAAAATGAATCAGCACTAAGAATAATACCGATTAAAATAATTCCTAACATCTATGCAAAACCAACTCTAAATTTACGGTTTTTAATTTTACCATTTTGAAGTTTAGAAACGACAAGTTCGGCATGCTCTTTCTTTATGGCAATGAAACTTACAATATTTGAGATACTAATATCTCCAACAATATCAGCTCCAAGCTTTGTCTCGCCAACAATGGCCCCAAGAATATCACCAGGTCTTAACTTATCTTTCTTTCCCCCTGCTATATAAATCGTCTGCATTTTTGGACGAACAAGGTATTCAACATGATCAAAGTCTTCGAGCTTTATCACCTTGAAGCTCTTCTTCTTAGAGTCTTCAATTCTTTCTAATTTTTGAACTTCATATGAAACACTAAAAGTTACTGCGACACCTTGATTTCCGGCACGCCCAGTTCGCCCGATTCGGTGGGTATAGACCTCCGGATCATCAGTAATATCGTAGTTAACAACTAAAGGAAGTTCTTTAATATCAATACCTCTGGCCGCGACATCTGTCGCGACAAGGATAGAAAGACTATTGTTTGAAAACATCGCAAGTGTTGCAGTTCTCTCATTCTGTTCTAAATCACCATGGATACTTAAAGAAGCAATTCCTTTATCTTGTAAGAAGCTTGAGACATCATCAGAGGTCTTCTTCGTCTTACAAAAAATAATAGCGCGCTCAGGCTGAATATCACCCAAGACTTTTAGGAGAGCTTTATTCTTTTCTTTATGCGACTCAAGCTCATAAACAATTTCTTCAATTGATGCTTCTTCATGCTCAATATCGACCTTAACCTCTACTGGCTCATTTAAAATATCGCGGCTCAGATCGACAATTTCCTCTGGAAATGTAGCCGAGAAAAGCATTGCCTGGTGATCAATTTCATCGAGGTAGAAATTTATCTTTGTGATATCATCAATGAATCCCATATCGAGCATACGATCGGCCTCATCAAGAACAAAACTATTTACCTGTGAAATATTAAGAGTCTTTTTTCTTAGAAGTCTCAATACTCTCCCAGGAGTACCAACGATAATGTGGGCTCCGTGAGAAAGTGATTTCTCTTGGTGATACTCAGAAGTTCCACCAGAAATTGTAAGAACTTTGAGATTCTTCGTCATACGAGCGAGACGTCGTAATTCTTCGGCAACCTGACTTGCAAGCTCTCTCGTTGGGCAAAGAATTAAGGCCTGAACTCCAAAATTTGGAACATGAATTTTATTTAAAATCCCAAGCCCAAATGCGGCAGTCTTTCCACTACCAGTTTTGGCCATCGCGATAATATCTTTTCCATCCAAAATAACAGGTAGAGAGAGCGCCTGAATTGGCGTCATTTCATGATATTTTAGCTCCTTAAGATTCTTTAGGAGCTCTTTATTTAGTGCTAATTTATTAAATTTATTGTCCATGCCCCTATATAGCACTAAATCAATGCATTGTGCGAATTCTTTTGCACTTGCTAAATAAAAAGGTCTTTTTAATGAGTCATTTCATTATTATAATGTCCAAAAAAGAAGAGGGTGATATATGGGAAGAAAATGGGCGAACATCGAAAAGAAAAAAGGTGCCGCAGACAAGTTAAAGAGTCAAATCTATACAAAGATACTTTTCGAAGTAACTAAAGCTGTAAAATCGGGAGGGGAAGATGCTGGTTCAAACTTTCTCTTAAAAGTTGCTTTAGAAAAATGTAAGAAGAATAACGTTCCAAAAGATAATATCGATAAAGCAATCAAGAAAGGTCTTGGTGGTGATAACGATGGTTATCAAGATATCACTTACGAAGGTTACGGACCAAATGGTGTTGGTGTTTTCATCGAAGCCTCGACTAATAATGTCACAAGAACTGTTGCCAATGTTAGAAACTATTTCAAGAAAGCTGGTGGTTCACTTGGAACTACAGGTTCTCTTCAATTTGTTTTTGATAGAAAAGCAGTATTCGAAGTTCCAGTTGGTGATATTGATGAAGATGAGTTTACTCTAGAGATGATTGATGCTGGCGCAGAAGATATTGAAGTTGAAGATGGTTATTTTTGCATTACAGGTCCAATGGAAGTTTTCGGTGCAGTAACAAAGAAGCTCGAAGAGATTGGAATCCAACCAGAAGAAGCTTCACTTGAGCAAGTTCCAACAACGTTTAAAGAAGTTGATGATGAAACTTACCTAACAATTATGAAACTTGTGGATAATCTTGAGTCTGATGAAGACGTTATCAAGGTTTATCATAATATTGAATTCGATGAGAGATTTAACAACCTCTAGTCATTTTCTTTTTGTTGAGCGTTGAGAAGTCTCACATAGAGCTTCTCAACTTTCTCTCTTGCCCATGGAGTTTTTCTTAGAAACTTCAAGCTCGACTGAATACTTGGATCTACGATAAAGCAGTTGATCTTAACAATCTGACCAAGTTCTTCAAAGCCCATCTGATCAACAAGCTCTTCCACAATTGCCTTTAAACTTTTACCATGTAATGGATTATTTTTTTGTTCTGTCATAAATTCCTATAAGAAAGTTGTTCCAAGTCCTATCAGCGCACCAAATACTCCACCCCAAACAACTAGCCATCCTAAATGCTCACGAATCATTTCTTGGATTATTTCTTTAACCATAACTGGAGTTAGTTCACTAAGTCGTCCATCAACCATCTCCTCAACACTCTTTGAGATTCCACTACTCTCCTCACCTTTTTGAGTTAGGTTAGAAATGAAGTTTTCATCACGAAGCATATCTCCAATAATTTCCTTAAATTTCTCTTCAAACTGAGGTCTTAAAGGTTCGAGAGCTGCTTCTCCACCAAACATTGCAAGCATTCCACCAAACTGAGAGTTCATAATAGCACTCTTTAACTTTGAGAACACTTGGTCAAAGTCAATTGCGTTCATCACTGTTTCTTCTTCAATTTTAATAAGGCTCTGCGAATTACTCTGCATGAATTTTTCAAAATTTTCTTTAGTAAAGAACTGATTCATCATAAGATTTCTAATTCCTTGCTTAAACTCAGTGAATCTCTCAGTCACAATTCCAGAGCCATAGAGTCCAGGAACTTTTTCAAATAACATATGTATTGCAAGCCAGTTTGTAATGGCCCCAGAAAAAGCGTAAAGACCCATTGTTCTTATATTTTGCCCATATATCGGTGATAAGTAACCTACTCCAATCAAAGCAATTGAAAGTATATTTGTAACCAAACTCTTATTCATTCCATTTTCCTTTTCTTCGTAATCGCTGCGACAGTTATTTTAAATTCATCGAGATCTTCACTCGTTGCAAAGCTTGGATCCTCCTGCATTTTTTTTTCAAATCGTTCTAATAGCGCAACTGCTGGGGAATTGATCTTAAATGATGCTCCCTCAGAAATTGACTCAACCTTTCTCCACTGAAGCTCATCTAAGATATTAAAGAATGTTTCCTTAACTGGAGCTCTCTCTAATTCTTGCTCAATGACGATGAGCAGATCCCACCAGTCATTTCTCTTATACCTTCTAATTATTTCCATAAGAATTTATAGCATTAATTTCTATCTTTTGAAATATTTCGTGAGATCAATATTGAAGTGACGTAAACAACCAAGAATAAGAAGAACGGCTGCACCTTCATCCAGATTTCCGATAAATGGAATATTATCAGGAATTAACTCAATAATTCCTGCTGTGGGATTAAGGATGTAAATGAGTCCTAGGATACCACCAAGAACGGCTACAATTGTTTTGATTCTCTCTTTATTCATGAGTGAGCGCCTCTATTTATTTTTTATAGCGTTTCAATCCAATCTTTTACACTTTGAAGATCTTCTTCAGTGATTATAGCATTATTTCCAGGTGGCATTGCCATATTTTCACTTTCTCCACTCATTCGTAGGTAAAACTCACTACTTAGGGGAGAGCCAGCTTTCACTAATCCTGAACTGATCAGGCTTTTTGCAACATCTTTCGAGTCACCGATAAAGTTACTGTGGCATGAAATACAATGGCGTCCAAGTACTGTTTTTTGTACTTTCCTAAATTTTTGAATCGATTTTTCTGACAATGTAACTTCTGTTACAGTACCAGTTATATCACTTCCAGCTTCACCTCGAGCAAGAACCATTACTGTTTTATTCTTATCATCCACAAAGTAAATCTCTCCCTCAGTTCCAACTTCAAGTCCAACCGGTGCACCCTTCGCTCGAACTCCTTCAACAAGATCCCACCCGAAAACGAGCTCTTCAAAAGAGTCCAACGAGTTCGAACCTTCAATATCGACAGCAATCACTCGTTGACCAGTTGGCTTATACCCATGTAAAGAAACTAGTGCCTTTCCTCGAAGCTCTGGAAACATGTCTCCATCATAAATCCTGGCATCAAGTGGAGCAGAATGTGGAGGCAAGAGTCCCATTGGCTCGAGGTAGTTTGAGCAATCGATTTTAGGAACCCTTCGATTAAAGAAAGTTCGACGATAATTTTCGTTAAGCTTTCCTCTTTCATAACAGTATGGCCATCCATAGTGACCATCTTTAACAATCAAATTGATTTCTTCATTCGGTCCATCTTCGTCACTAAAGTCCATACCATTATTAAATTGAATAATATCACCAAAATTATTTTCAATAAGACCCATTGAATTTCGAAGGCCATAAGCAAGATTTCCAATAAACATAGCTTTGCCATCTTTAAGAGAATATTCTCTGAGAACGGCTTCGTCCTTAGACTCAAGACATGGATAAGTAGGTCTTCCCTTATCATCTAAGCATTGATCAGAAGGTGCACCAACATTGACGATAATATGATTCGCTTTTGTAATTATAAACTCAGTAAGGGGATGTTTTCCCTCAATTGGAAGATTTGAAATAATGACTTCTTTTGTCTCGTTAGGGGCATCGATAGAAAATCTAAAAATCTGATGGGCCTCACCAACATAAATTAGGCCATCATGACCAACTCTTAGGCCATGAGGAAGGTTAAGCCCGGTGAAAAGCTTTGTTAGTTGCCCTTCATCTTTGGGTTTAGAGAGATCTAGTAACCATAAGATACCGCGATTTCTATTCCAATTCACCATGTCCGTGATTAAAAATAATGCCTTACTTACTTGTACTATCTTTCGAGGCTTTAAGAGCCCCTCTCCCTTATCAACTACAAGTCCAATACAATTATCCTCTCTTGCTCCGATAGAAACGCTGCTAAAGCCATGACATTTTTTATCATGATTTAGGAAATAGTCAGATGACCATGAGAAGTTTGCAAGTAAGCATAGCAGTAGGAAGAGTTGTTTCATGCTATAGAATATATATTTGCTCAAGATTAATCTCAATAAAGTTGAAATATCTTCAACTTTATTGCCAATATGTCGAAAAACTAGACAGATTTGAATGACAAAGGAATATCTAAGTGACGATTATCGAACTTCTCGACAAGTATCCATGGCCTGACAATATTGGAAGAAAAGAACAAGTGATCGAACACCTTATTTGCATCCCTGTTCAAAGTAACCTACTTACTCTTTGGTCATGGCTTGCAGACACTTCGAGAGTAAATCGATATCTCGGGATGGCCGAGAGAAATGAATTTGAAGAAAATGGAAGCCTTGTCGTTGAAACGAAAAGTCTTGGAATACCACAAAAGTGGATTGAGCACCCATGGCGCTGGGTTCGAGGCGAAAGTATCGTCCTCGACCGAGATTATATTGTTGGTTTTGCAAAGAAAAACCATAGTATCTTCTATTTTGAAAATGGTAATATTTATATCTACATGGGTTTCATTCCAAGTGGCTTCTTTTCGAGTCTAATCTTTAAATTTGGTCTCAAAAAAATTATGGCCAAGATTGCTCATATCGTTTTAATGATGGATCAGGATGCAAAGAAAGGGTTGGAACTACCACATTTCTTTGAGCAAAATGATTTCAAAATATCAATGTATCAAAAACAAATTCTTCATCAGCGCTTGAAGAATGCGATTAGCCTAGGCCTTGATACTCAAATTGCCTCGAGACTTGAAAAGTTAATCATAGAAAGTGATGAGCTTGATCTCTTCAGACTGAAAGCAAAAGAGATTGCCTACAAGTGGCAACTCAACGAAAAAGAAATTATAAAAAGTTTCTTACTCGCCTCTCACTGTAAAGTATTTGATATTAGCTGGGATATCATTTGTCCATCTTGTCACGGACCACGCACGGAAAGTGCACGCCTCATTGACCTCTTAAAGTTTGATGATTGTAGTGCATGCAAAATAAGCTTTGAAACAAACTTTGAAAGGGCGATTGAAGTCATTTTTAAAATTAATCCCGATATCAGAGAAATCAAAGAGTTAAAATTCTGTGCCGCCGAACCTGCGAAAAAGAAGAAAATATACGCGCAATGGGATATACCTAAAGACGAGACATTAACTCAGGAAGTGTCGCTTAATGAAGGTTCATATCTCGTCAGGGATACATCATCAGTTTCAGGACTTAGACTAAACATTTCAAAAACTGGTCGACTTAAAGACGCTCATTGGCAAAAAGATAAAGAACAGACATATGACGTTTCAAGTACTTTTAATATTCACATTGAAAACTCGTACTCCGAAAAAAAAATATTTGTCTTGGAAAAAATAGAAGTTGATCCTTTCTTTCTACAACCTTCGGAAGTTTTCTCTCTTGCTGAGTTTCGAAATTTTTTTAAAGATGAGAAAATTGGAAATGGTGTCCAGCTATACCTTGGTGACCAAGTTGTTCTCTTCACAGATATCATTTCGTCAACAAAGCTTTATGAAAAATCAGGAGATAAGTCAGCCTATCTACAAGTAAAATCTCACTTTGATGATGTCTTCCGCATCTTTGGAGAGCAAGAAGGAGTTATCGTTAAAACAATTGGAGATGCTGTCATGGCTTCATTTCCTAGTCCATCACATGCACTAAGAGCAACAAAAGATCTTCATCAATTCTTCGATCTAAAGCATACGCACTACGATTTTGACTTAAGAGTTTCCGCTCATATCGGTAAGGCGATTGGTGTAAATCAAAATACAGGCGTTGATTACTTTGGAAATACTGTCAATGTTTCAGCAAAACTACAAGCACTTGCTAACGAGCAACAGCTAGCTGTCAGTGAAGTATTTTTTAATTATTTACGCGATGAAGATTTACAAGATTTTGATATCGAAAAAACTTCGTTGAAGATAGCGGGAAAAGCCGAACCGACAAGAGCGGTTCGACTAACATTAAAATTATCTAATTAGTGACCACCAAGAATTTTATCAATCTCTTCCGGGTTATCATGGATACCGAATCTGTCAATAATCGTTCGACTCGCTTGATTAAGTCCTTTGATTTCAACTTGTGCCCCCTCCTTACGAAGTTTGATAACTGCCTTATCAAGGGCCGCGACTGCTGAGATATCCCAAAAATGAGCCATCTCCAAGTCAATCATGATATTCTTTGTAATGTTGGTGTAATCAAACATATTTACAAAACGATCTGAAGAATTAAAAAAGACTTGTCCATGAATGATATATTTTGTTGTTTCAGTTGCATCGTCTTTCTCAGTCACAACATACATAAAGTGACTTATTTTATTAGCAAAGAATAATGAAGCAAGTAATACTCCAGCAAAGACACCGTAAGCAAGATTATGTGTCCAAACAACAACAATAACAGTTGTCAGCATGACGATATTTGTTGAAACAGGATATACTTTTAAATTCTTAAATGAAGACCAATTAAATGTTCCAATGGAAACCATGATCATTACAGCAACTAATGCCGCCATTGGAATCATTGAGATCCAACCACTTAAGAAAACGACCATGATAAGTAGCATGACACCAGCAAACATTGTCGACAGTCTTCCTCGACCACCAGACTTAACGTTAATAACAGATTGGCCTATCATCGCACAACCGGCCATCCCACCAAGGAAGCCTGTAATAATATTAGCAATTCCTTGCCCCTTACATTCTCTATTTCCATCTGATGTTGTTTCAGTTAGGTCATCGACAATTGTTGCCGTCATCAGAGTTTCAAGTAAACCAACAACTGTTAAACCTGCCGCATATGGAAAAATGATCATTAATGTATCAAGAGTGAATGGAATTTTTGGAATTAGAAAAATTGGTAACGCGTCAGGAAGTTTTCCCATATCTCCAACAGTTCTAATGTCTAAACCAAGGTAATTTGATAGACCAGTCAAGACAAGAATACAAACTAAAGGAGAAGGAATTATTTTTCCAATTTTTGGAACTAGTGGAAAGAGATAAATTATTCCAAGGCCGAATGCGGTCATCGCATAAACATGCCAACTAACATTGGTTAACTCTGGAAGCTGTGCCATAAAAATTAATATAGCAAGAGCATTAACAAAACCAGTGACAACTGATTTTGAAACAAAGCTCATGAGACTTCCAAGTTTCAAATAGCCTGCGATTATCTGCAAAACACCTGTCAATATCGTTGTTGCAAAAAGATACTCAAGGCCATAGTTTTTTACCAATGTAACCATTAATAGGGCCATCGCACCGGTTGCCGCGGAGATCATCCCTGGACGCCCACCGACAATGGCAATTGTGACTGCAATTGAGAATGATGCATAAAGTCCGACCTTAGGATCAACGCCTGCAATAATCGAAAACGCAATAGCTTCAGGAATTAGCGCCAGAGCAACAACGAGTCCAGATAGAATATCGCCACGAATATTACCTAACCAATCTTTTTTCTTTGATAAAAAAATCATAAATCTCCTGAATTTAATTGAACTATCAATTTATGTGATAAGTCAGATGTTGTCCACTTTAACTAGCTCCTTTCAGTGGACTAAATAAAAGAAATTAAGCTATGATATTTTAATGAGTGACCTAAAATACAAACATGATAATCCCATTCTCTTAGGCGTGAAACATTCCATCCAAAAGGATATTTATTTTTTCTTTCTTGAGGCCAGTTGGATAAAACTATTCGCACTTGTTCTTACTCTTTATATTTTCTCTAATTTGGTTTTTGCTAAAATTTACACCATTATACCAAGAGCAATAAACAACCTTGAAGTTGTCGATTTCCAAACGGCGTTCTTCTTCAGTGTCCAAACAATGTCGACAATTGGCTACGGTCAATTATCTCCAACAGGAAACTTATCTAATTTATTAGTTACATTTGAAGCTGCTTTTGGACTTATTGGTGTTGCCTTAGTAACTGGTTTAATGTTCGCAAAAATCTCAAAACCTTATGCTAAAATTAGATTTAGCAAGAATTTAATTTATTCTAAATTTGATGGTCAGTACTGTTTAAGTTTTCGTATTGGTAATATTAGAGGAAATGATATTCTCGAAGCAAAAACTAATGTAGCGGCTCTTTTTGATGAAATAACAAGTGAGGGACATTCTGTTCGAAGAATTCATGACTTAAATCTTAAGCGAACTCATACTCCATTTTTTAAGTTAACATGGTCAATTTTTCATCCAATAGATGAATCCTCCCCCTTTATAAATTTTGATGAAGCCTTAAAGAAACTAAGGGCCATCGTCATTACCATTACTGGGCATGATGGTACTTTTTCGACAACAGTGTACAGTAGAATGGCCTATACAAAATCAGATATTGTAAAAGATCATTACTTTAAAGATGTGATGCAAGACCTACCTGACGGTAGGCTACAGATAAACTATGAGGACTTTGATTCTCTACAAACCTAGCGCCTTTCCCTCTCCTCGCGGATCAGAGACCCCAATAAGATGACCATTTTCATTTACGATCGCTTGGATCCGACATCCAAGATTTCTCTCTTCAACTTTGTGTCCCATCTTTTCAAGACTTTCTCTTGTTTTTGAATCTAGTGCTCCCTCATCAAATCTTATATAATGAGGCTTCCATTGATGATGATAACGGGCCGTTGCAACAGCATCATATAAAGGTTGGTCATATTCAAAGTAGTTTAAAATTGTCTGCATTACACAAGTCAAGATCCTCGTACCGCTCGGTGTACCAACGGCCATGACTGGCTTATCATTATCAAAAACAATCGTAGGAGACATCGAACTAAGTGGTCTCTTACCTGGTTCAACAAGATTTTTTTCTCCGCCCACAGCTCCAAAAATATTTTGTGCACCAACTTTGTTTGCAAAATCATCCATCTCATTATTTAGTACGATTCCTGTTCCCTCGGCAACGAGACCTGAACCAAAATAACCATTGATTGTTTGAGTTGAAACAACAACATTCCCCTCGTTATCCATAATAGAAAAATGTGTCGTATGATCTGGTTCAAATGAGGGAGCATCACCTGCACTTATCTCATTTTCAGCGAAGGCCGTGCTCTCATTAATTTTTTCAGACAATTTCTTTGCATATTCCTTATTTGTTAATCCACCAATTGGGACCTTCACAAAATCGCTATCCCCCAGATATTTTGCACGATCAGCAAAAGCAAGTTCCATTGCTGAAGAAACAAGGTGAATGGATTTTGGATGAT
>Ga0100385_1005134_pt1 | contig 11077 bp, 9 predicted proteins | sample CryGeymeta201509_FD_81543 | JGI IMG/M metagenome (GOLD analysis project Ga0100385, IMG submission 81543) | Groundwater microbial communities from Crystal Geyser aquifers in Utah, USA - Crystal Geyser metaG 2015-09 | ecosystem: Environmental > Aquatic > Deep subsurface > Groundwater | place: USA... | reverse complement strand
AGATCGAAATCATATCTGGCGTGTATAAAACTCACAATAAAACAATAACTTTCTTTAGCATTAAAAATTTCTATTCCATATTCTCCTTTTACAATTGCTTTATCTCCGGGTAAAATTGGAATATAATCAATATAATCATATCTACATAAAATATCATTTTTAGATCCATTAATATGAAGTTTAAAAAACATCATATCTGCTCCAATTTCATTAGCGACAAATGTAATAGAACCAATAAGTTCTAATTTTACTCCAAATACAGGAACATCTTCTTCACATTTATTAAAATTAAAAGATATAGTACCTTCATTTGTTTTAATTTCAGACATTTTTTTGTGTTTTTGATTCATTTTTCAATTTAATTTATGTTGTAAGTCTATTTTTTAATTTTTTTTGGTTTTGTTATAATGTAGTTGCTAAAAAAAGGAATATCCAAATTAAAATCATTACTTGTAGATGTTATAACAGGAAACAATTTATTATTTCCAAAACACGAATTATCATTTTTAATTAAATAATAATATAAATGTTGCAAATTTATTGGTTCATTAATATCATTTAATGTTGAGAAAAATACTTTTGTTAAAAATGATCCAGTAGGTGAACTTTTAGTTATTTCATTATAGTTACATGATGAAAGACATATACAAAATGGCATATCTGAATGTTCAACATATGAATTATGAATTGAAGTAGAAATAAGTTTTTTATCTGAACAATTATATATATATGGAAAATGTGTCATATATCCAGAATAACAAGTATCAATTATAAATAAAACTTGTGATAGAGGAGGAATTCCTCTATTTGTCAAATATGAACTTCTATATGGTTTTTTTACAGTATCAGGACTATTAGAATTAGAATTAGGACTATTAGTAATAGAAGATAATTTAATTGTAATAAATGATGATTCGCTTAAAATTTCTTCTTTATAATATACTGCTTTATCTTTAATAATTTTATTTCTGACTTTATATTTAGAATAAATGGGAATTTGCATTTCTCCAGAAGGTGAAATATTATTACGACCAAAAATAATATTAAATATGTCTTTTGTAGTTAAATATTTAAGAACTGTTCCATCATTATCTAATAATATCAAAGCTTGTTCATCTCTTTTTTCTGGAGTAGTAATATTTATTTTTGCTCCATGTCCAGAAATATAAATTAATACTTCTGGTATGTCAATATCATTTTTATAATGTATATCTTCAATATCTCTAATTGTATTTTCAACAAATTGAGACAATTCTCTACATACAAATAAAGAAGAAGGGAATACATTATATTTAATATTACAATCATGACATTCTTTACATATTTCTGGAATATCTGTTATTATAGTTATATTTTTAGATTCAACACCTTTATTTTTACAAAAAATAGTCATCATTTTTAAATCACTTAATGTTCCAGAAAGTTTTGGTATTTTAGAGTCTCCATATTGAGTTCTTGGATATGTAAAACACATTAAAAGTGCATATTTCATTATGGATATTTTTAATTAAAAATAAAAAGAAAAATATTTAACATGAATTATCATCAAATTTATGTCCAGGTTTACCATATAATGTATAAATTTTAAGATTTTTAGTTTTAGAATTATTATAAATTCTATGTTTTGTCCCAAATGGAACAATTACCGATATACCGTCATAAACCAAATTCTTCATATTTACCATTTAATAACATAAATACTGTTCCAAGTCCACTTTCACATCTTATAAATTGAGTAGAATCATCGTGAATTTCATATGGTATGTCTTTTTCTGGAGGTATTGATTGCAAAATTAATTGTAAATGTGAATCTGTATATACTATTTGTCTTAAACATTCATTTTCTAATGTTTCAGATTCTATATCTAAATGTAAAATATTAGACATTTTAAATAAAAATATTTTTTATATTTTTATTTAAAATGATGTCTGAACAAGGAAAAAAATCAAATACAGAATCACCTGCTAAACCAGCTGCAGGAGCCGCAATTGGTGCAACAACATTAGGTCTTTTAGGTGGAGCAATTGCAGGACCAATTGGATTTATTGCAGGAGCAGGAGTTGGAGGAGTTGGAGGGTATGAAATTGCAAAACCAAAAGAAAAACCAAGTCATGTTAAATTTTTTGAAGATATTGGGTTTTAGTTAAAATAAATTTTTTATATGTGATCACATATAAAACCGTTTATTTGTTTTTCACAATTATTACATATAATTTTTTTTAAACTTTAGAATTAATATTATTTAATAATCTTAACATTTCGCTAGTATTAATAGCCCATTCATCTTCAAATGTAGTTAAATCAGATTTAACCGTATTCAAATCAGATTTAACCGTATTCAAATCAGATTCAACTATATCCAAATCAGATTTTACTGTATTTAAATCAGATTTAACTATATTCAGATCAGATTTAACTACATTTAAATCAGATTTTACTGTATTCAAATCAGATTTTACTGTATTCATATTAATTCTAGATTCATTTCTATATACTGTTGTTTCAGTTTTACTATTTTGAAATTCAGTTCTAAATGCTTGAAATTCACTTACATAATTATCCCAAACACCAACATAATATACTGCTTGTTGATATGTATAAAGTGCAGCAATTACAATAATAAAAACCAAAATTAAAATTAAAATTAATAATCCTAAATTTGTGATTTGATATCCAGTCATTATTTTAATAAATATTTAAATTTAAATATTTTTTTATATTTCAGATAATTCTTTCCCAACCCAATCAATAGTATTTACTCCATTTGCTTCTAAAATTTGATTAATTGTTTGAAAATGACCATTCCCAACAAATGGATTTTTTCCATTTTTAAATGATGATAAATTTGGGTGATCACTTGTTAAAACCATAACTTTATTTGAACTAAATAACAATTTATCTCTTCCTGTTATTAATTTTTGTGATTCATTACCCCATAATACTAAAAAACAATAATCCGTTAATTCAAATAAAATATTTAAAATTTTATAGATGAAAAATTTCCATGCATTATGATGACTTCCAGGATTTCCTTCATTTACAGTTAAACTAGAATTAATTAAAAATACACCTTGTTTTACCCAAAATTCTAAATTTCCAGTTTTAGGACAGTCTCCTTCTGTACGAGAAATTTCTTTGAATATATTTTTAAGCAAAGGTTGAATTGTATCACCATTACATGAAAAAGAAAGACCATTTGCAATTGGAATTCCATTTTTATCTTTTGCATGATAAGGTTCATTTCCAATAATTATAACATGAATATTTTCTGGTCTTATAAGATTGAATACTTTAAATAAATTTTTAGGTTCAGGAAAAACATTAAATCCTAATCTTATTTGAAGATTTATAAATTCTAAAGCTTTTGTTAATTCAGCTTCAGCTTCAGTAAATATATTTTCCCATCCATCAGGATAATTATTTATTTTAAATTCTTCTTTGTGGTAAATAGGTGCATTGAAAGTTAATCGTTTTTCTAATGCTACTCTATTTGGATTGCATTTTTTCGTGTTAATAATTTGTTCATAAGTAATTTGAGTTTCTAAATATTCTTCAAATGTTGGAAATTTTTCCATTAAAATGCTCATTTAAATTTTATTTTTAGTTGATTTTTCAATTATTAAGTATATCATAAATTTCATTATAATTTACAATTTTATTTTTTTCATATGTAATATTGTAAATAACTTCATCTTCAATAATATCAATAACAATAATTTTAGTTTCTCCATTAGTTATAATTGGTAACCCACAAATAAATTTTTTATTGCGTTCTGTAAATACAGGTAAATTTATTTTTTTGTCATTAACTAAAAGTTCTACATCAAATTCATTCGGTAGTTCAAATGGAATTAAACATTCATCTAATGAATTTTTTATTAAATTGTTTTCAAAAAATAATTTATATCTTAGATCAGGAACTGGTCTAAATATACTTTTTAGAATATTTAAAATATAATTAAAGATAACAAATAAAATATTCATTTTAAATAAAAATTTTTATTTAATTTTTAATTTCATTTACATATTTTTAATTCCAATACCTTCCCATTGATTATTAAAATTTAATGTTCCTAACAATTTCTCATTACACATTTCATTTTTAAATTCATTAAGATTAATATTAATACGTGTATCTGGACAGAATGTTGGAAACCAACGTTTATATTGATTAAATAAATCAAATACAGAAATAGTCTTAGATTTATCTTTTGATCCATCATCATTTTCATATTTTACTAAACGTTCTTTAATAAAATTATAGTATGTATCATTGTCAAGTTGATGTTTTTCAGTAGCATCTTTAATAAGTTTAGGAATAATTTTACGAAGTTTAACTTTTTTATATCTATGGAAATCAGAAAACATAATAAATAATTGTGCTTGTGCCAACCCAGGAATTCTTTTTCTAAACTCATCATCTATTGGGAATTTACGTAGTCTAAACTGTTCAGAAATATCAGTAGGCGCATCATAACACCATTCCGAAATATATGGAAAGATAACTTCACGAGAATCATAGGCTTCATCTTTTTCAATAGATGACATTTTTTCGTTTGAAAAAACCATTAATTTAAATCCCATTACTCTAGGGCCACCAGATTGATTCATACCACGCGTAACATATCTGTCATTAGTTGTAAATTTTTTAACTTTTAACTTATCAATCGGTTTATTTTTTCCAGTTTCATTTATAAATGCTAATCTTGCTCCTCTAGCACGATCAAGATGTGGATTTGGACCTGTATCATTTTTATATTTACTGTATGTAATTTCATCAACTGGAAGATCAACACAATAATCTCCCATTGCTGCTTGTAAAATAGCAGCATATTCAGATTTTGATCTATTTTTTTCACCAATTAAATTTCTAAATAATTTTTCATTATTACCTCCTTCTAAATATGAAGATTGATCTATTTCAAAAAAATTTCTCATTTCATCATCTACATGAAGTTGTTTATAATAATGTCTAACAAATTGAACCTGTTTAGTATTTTCAGTATAAGAAATTGGAAATGCAATTCTTGTTGACATAGTGATATAATCTTGAAGTTTTCCAGGTCTATATGTAATTGTTTTATCGTAACATTCTATTACAACATTTGTACAAGCCATAGTTAATAAATTTTCATCCATTTTATTTGTTAAGTTATAATCATACATTTTTGATTGACATCCTACAATAATTCTATCCAAAAACATAGTATCATCTAATTTATCCATTAATTTTTCTATTTCTTTAATTAAACCTGCATGAATTTTTTTCTGATCTGGAGTTTCTTTTGTTTTTCTTTCTTCTTCATATATTTCTTTATGTTCATTGTAAATTTTTTTTAATGTTAGTGAAATTATATTTCGAAATTCTAAATGTCCAACATCTTTAACAAGATATGAACGTTTAAATTGATACCATACTTTATTTTGTGGGTCATAAACAAATTTTGTACATAATACTCGTTCTACTAATTCTGCCATAACCATATTTTTTCCCGTTTTCGCTTTTTCAATTAAAGGTTTATAATATTCCTTTAACCATTCTTCGTACATACTTGGATTATCTTCTTCTGCATAAGCCATTATAGTACGAATATCAAGATATTCGTTTGTACATTTTTCCCAAACAGTATTTAATTCTTCTCTTAAAACTTCATCCTTTGTTAAGTTTAATATAATTTGATATCCATTTTCTGAACCGTTAAAAATGTTATGTGTTGTTTTTATTATTTCATACCAATAATATTTGTATTCTTCTGTAAATCTATTTGGATTTACAAAATTTATTAACTCAATAAATAATTTTTGTTCATCTTTTTGAATAGATATAGCTGTTTCTCGTTTAACATTAATAAATGGAGAAGGTGTATCTCCAATTTTTATAGTATCTGGTATTATTTTACTTAATTTATTCCAAAATTGAACAGATAAAATTAAGGGTAAATTTACTTTTTTATCATTAAATGAAACGTCTTCTAATTGAAGTAAATTTGTTTCGATAAGTCCACTTTGACACGGATCTAATGTTTCATCTGTTTCATATGTTCGATTAAAATAACTGTTCATATAATTCTCATCTATGTCACTTTCTTCATCAATAAAAGAATAAACTGACGTTAAAATTAACGGTGCTGAATTTTGAGTATATTTACATCCATATAATGGTAAATAGTTTTCTGCTTTTTTAATAATATCACACCAATTTGTTATTAATGGTGTTTTATGTAACTTTTTTATAAAATCTTTTTCAATTAAAATATTACACAGTTCTTTTATAACATATGAATTTAAAACATATTTTGGAATTAATGTAAATGGAAATTGAAATCTTATGCTTTGAAACTGTTTATCATCTGATTTCCAAATTGCACTTTCTAAGACAAAACATCTTAATTCACTTGGATTATTAGACCCATCATCATTAATCTTAACAAAACCTATAATGATTTGCTGAATTAAATAACAAATTTCTATTAAAAATGTATGATCATAAAAACAATCACAATCAAAATCTTGAAATGAAAAATTCATTTCTATTATAATAGGTGTATTGTCAGGTATTTTTTCACAAATTGGCAACCCATATTTAGTAGGATCAAAATCATCATCTTTACTATCATTAATATATTTATTTTCTTCCTGATTTGAAAGTTCAAGAAATTCTAAAAAAAATTCATTAAATATAGAAGTGGAAATTTTAAAATCAATATTATATCCGAAATTAGAACAAAATTGTATACCTGTATCAACAAATTTATCGTTCATATTTGTTTTTATTAATGTTATTGATCTTGAAAGCGCCATATTTTTTGAACATTTTTTTCAAACAATTTCATTTTTGATTTAATTATTTATATTTATCAAATGTAAAAAAATTAAATTAACGATAAAATAAACAATTATTTATTTTTTTACCAGGTACTAGATGGTGGATTTGGAAATACTGGAATTGAAAATGTTAAAGTAGATGAATATGTAACTGCCTTTTTTGTTAAGACACTATCTGTCAAAGTAAGAAAATATGGAATATCTACTGTTGGAATTTTACTGCTGTCAAAATACGGGTTAATTTTTATAGATGTTTCAGTAATATTATATGGTTGAGGATATATAACTATAATTTCATTATTTGTCGCTGTTCCAGTTACAAGATTATTTAAATTTAAAGTTAGAACAACAATAATATTTCTATCAAATCCTGTTCCAGTTATAGTTAATTCCATATCTAATGGTTGTGTTCCAGATGGAGTTATAGATGTAATAGTATATGGAAAATTACTATTTGGATGTGGTGCAATTAAATGAGGTTCCATATAAAATGATTTTATTGTTGAATTAGCAAGTGTTGAATTTATGGAAGAAATAGAATTTATAGAATCAAAATATGAAATTGAATTAGTTCTTTTATACATATAATATGAAAATAAACGAGATGAAGATAAAGATAAAATTTGTCGTGTATCTGAAGGTAATATAATAGCAGAACTAGGAATTGATCCGTTTGAAATAGTTGATAATATTTTTGACTTCATGGAATATAAAATATTTGGTAGAATCCCATTAGGTAAATAAATATTTAATGAATTACAACTATCAGTATAAATATAACACATAATCGAAAGATAACTAAATAAAAAAATAATAATAGCATTCCATAATTCTTGATCAGAAATAGTTTCAGAAGAAGGAGTAATTCCATATTTTGTTACAATTGAAAGTTTTAAAGCGTTTGGTTCATTTCTAAGATAATTATATGCTTCAATTGGAAGATAACTTAATGCATATAAATTTACAGAAAAAGTCCCAGAAAAACTTTTGTCATTTAATGCACCTGTATAATGAACATCGATATTATTATTAGCATATAAATCAATTGTTTGTTGATTTATTGGGGGGATTGGAAGTGGATTTGGTGGAGCTGGAGGATTTGGAGGAGGTGTTGGAAACGTGTTATTATATGTTGTTCTAATATTAAGTTTTGATAAAAATCCTTCATACATTGTTAAAAAATCTTGTGGAATTATTGGATTTTTAATAACTTTACCAGTTAAAGAATTACGTATTTGTTCTTTTTGCCAAGGCTGTAACCCTTCTGTATTTTTTGGACTATTAAAAATACTAAGAATATTACTACCTGGTGCATCCCCAATAGTTTGACCTACACCAATTAAAGGTGCAGAGAAAAAATTACCAAATGGACCATTATTTCTATTTCTCACAGGATCTGAATTTAATAAGCTTGTTAATGTTCTTCGTAAAGATGTAATTTGATTTTCAATAGCTTTACTTTCTTTATTAAATTCTTCAATTTGTGCACTTGATATAGATCCATTTTTTACTAATTCTGCAAATGTTTCAGCTCTACTATTTAATTGATTTTCAAGAGAAAGAATTGTTTGTTCTACTGCAAGTTGTTGTGGAGTTGAAGATTGTGATGTTGTTGTAATTCTTCTTCTTTGAGGATTAACTCTACTTGGAAATGTTATAGGTTGTTGGATTGGATCAATAAGTTCAATTTCAGTTCCGATAATTGGAGTTTCTGAAGTTGAAACTAAATTAGTTCCATTTACTACATTTGGAATTGATGGAAATGTAATATTTGTAGCACCTCCACTAGTTGTAAACCCTACATATGATGGCCTTGTATATTCAAGATTTGTTGCAATTACTTTAACTGATTCCGCCAAATTTTGCATATTTAAATTATTTATGTTAACTATTGAGTTTAAAAGCGAAATATTATTCATCCAGTGTTGATTATCAGAACGACCTCTTTTTACTGATGTTCCATTATTACCACATGAAGGTAATGATTTTCCGGAAAAACCATCTTTAAATATTCCATCTGACATTAATGTTGAAAATATAGTTTCTATTTGACTTAGATATCCTGATATAGCCGTTGCTTGACTTGAAGTTAATGTTGGAGTCGTAACAGTTGATAAAACAGAATTTATTTGTGAAATTAATGAATTTAATCTTGTTCCAGCTGGAACTGATGTTGATTGATCAAATGCAGAAAGTGATTGACTAATATTAACACTAATAACACTAATTGTATTTTTAATTGTTGTTGTAGACATTTTCGAAATATTAGTTAAAATTAAATCTATTTGAGGATTTACATAAAAATTTAAATTAGGAACAGGTGGATTTAATTTAAAATTAACTGTTGCTAGTGAAAATGAATTACTACTTCCATATGACGATGCATTTGCTGAAAATTCAGTTATAAAACTCGAATGAATATTGTTACTCATTATTTTAAATAAAAAATAAATTTATTTTTTAATATCTAGAATACATAAAAATATAACCGAGAGAAAAATCTGGATTTTCTTTTTCAGTTATTAACATATCATTACATTCATACCATTTATTATCACGTTTAACGTAAGCATAATAATGACCTCTTTCTGGAGTACCAATATGAAATATAACAGAAACTAAATTTATATTAATGTTATTATTATTTTCTAAAATAGAAATAGTTTCTTGAACTTCAATACTTGTATTATCTTTTTTCATTGAATAACCATTTTCAAATGAAACTTTAAATCTATTTAATGTGACAATAAAAACATCACCTAGTTGTGTAAATTTTTTTTTAAAAATATTATCTTCTGTTTCTTCGAATAGATATTCTATAATTCCATCAACAATACTTGTTTTAATTGAAATTGGCATGATGTCATTTGTTTCTTGTATTATTGATTTATTTCCATTTGAATATGTTATTTCATTATCAATTATAAATTTTTGAACATTTATTTTTAATGGTTCAAATAATGAAATAATAAATTCACTACAATCTATCATATCACCAAAATTATAATCCGGATTTAATTTTCCATAAAATTTAATCATAGATCTACATGATTCTAATACATTTTTTTTAAAACCATATTTAAATAATGATGATACTTCACTATTACCTTCGATAATATTATTAATTATAGATTGACTTGTAAAAAACATTTGAAGTGCAGAATTCATAAAACATGTATTCCCAATATTTGGAAGTCTAGTTAATGAATCAGGTATCTCATTTGATAAGTCTTTTTTTGTAAAATTATCAAATTCGTCATTTTGCGTTAAACTTTTATTTGTATATCTTTGATGTCTGTATCTACTTCCGAAATCATGTCTACTTCCGAAATCATGTCTACTTCCGAAATCATGTCTACTTCCGAAATCATGTCTACTTCCGAAAGCAGGTCTACTTCCGAAATCATGTTTACTTCCGAAATCATGTCTACTTTCAGCAGGTCTACTTCCGAAATCATGTCTACTTCCAAAATCAGGTCTACTTTCAGCAGGTCTACTTTCAGCAGGTCTACTTTCAGCAGGTCTACTTCCAAAAGCAGGTCTACTTCCAAAAGCAGGTCTACTTCCGAAATCATGTCTACTTTCAGAAGGTCTACTTTCAGCAAGTTTACTTTCAGCAAGTTTACTTCCGAAATCATATCTATTCCCTGCTTTTGGGCTATTGCCTGATTCTGGGCTATTGCCTGATTCTGGGCTACTTGAAAAACAACTTTTAAAATTAGATATATCCTCAGGGCTATTCTCAAAATCAGAGCTATTATCAAAATCAGGGCTAAAGCTATTCCTAAGGATAATCTTAGAATTACGGTCAGTCCAATGACTACCCACAATAGGTCGGTAATCAGGTCTTTCTCGGTTAATATCACCACTAGTAAATTTTTTTGTTGATATTTTTTTGGAATCTTCTTCTATTTTATCGGAAAAAATAATCCTATTAGATCGTTCAAAACTTTTCCTATTAGAATTTAAAAAATTAGTAATTTTATTATCTGAATATAATAATAATTCGTCAATATCAACATTAATTTTGGTACTGTATTTTAAGGACAACAAAAAAATAAGTTTTACGGTTTCAAAATTATTGTTTTTAACTGCATCTATAAATAATTGATCATCATTATAATGAATAATTTTTGGAATCATATCTTTAGAATTAACACTAAGAATAAAATTTGCTACATTAAATTTACCATATTCACATGCGGTTCTAAAAAAAATATAGTCATTATAATTAACATCAAAATTATATTT
>Ga0100385_1005100_pt1 | contig 11126 bp, 18 predicted proteins | sample CryGeymeta201509_FD_81543 | JGI IMG/M metagenome (GOLD analysis project Ga0100385, IMG submission 81543) | Groundwater microbial communities from Crystal Geyser aquifers in Utah, USA - Crystal Geyser metaG 2015-09 | ecosystem: Environmental > Aquatic > Deep subsurface > Groundwater | place: USA... | reverse complement strand
TACAACTTTCTCCTACCAAATCAACCTCAACACGATTGCCTTCCTTCCATTAACTCCAATCATTCTTTTTGTCGACTTATTCATATCCTGATCCTAATCCAATTCTCATCCTTTCATTTATTATTTATTCTTCTAAGTTGATGTCAGTTAGTCAATGCTACAGCTTCAACAATAATATAAAGTAATTTAGCTGTTATTGATTGATTGTATGTGATAAATGTAATTTAAAGAATCATTTTAGGCCTCCCCTGCTCATCTTGCAGTCAGGCCTACCCATGACCAGCTCATGCAAATGGCAGTCAACAACTAAATTCGCAACTACTTCAACCAACTCCGGTAGTAGCATCCTATCAACTACGAGCATCTGATCCATACCACCAAAACTTTAAAAACTCTCAATGACGACACTAGAAAAACCGCCATTAGTTATTTCAAAAAAGATGATAACTAATCTTCAGAAGATGACTCTTCCGATGGCGAGAACAAGAATTTAGTGGATCATATGCTTGAGAAAATATCACTTATTGATTACCCCCATGCTGAGCAGGATCGTTCAGCACTCAAAAAAAGATGGTGGACGCAAGAATAAGATGAAAAATTGAAACAACTCGTTGATTAACATGGTGCTCGCAATTGGAAAAGAATAGCAAGTTACTTCGATTAACGTACAGATGTGCAGTGTTTGCATCGTTGGCAGAAAGTTCTCAATCCTAAACTCATCAAAGGACCCTGGGTACATATTTACTGATGCAGACCAAAGAATAAGATGACCTCGTAATGAAATTGGTACTTGAGCATGGACCTAAAAATTGGAGCTTTATTGCTAAAAGTTTACCAGGAAGGATTGGCAAACAATGCAGAGAGAGATGGCACAATCATCTAAATCCTGACATCAGAAAAGAGCGATGGACGGAGGAAGAAGATCAAGCTATTATTGAAGCTCACAAAAAGTAGCTTAGAGTATATGTAGAGTTGGCAACAAATGGGCCCTAATCGCCAAGTGGCTGCCTGGAAGAACCGACAATGCCATCAAGAATCATTGGAATTCAACCATCAAGAGAAAATTAAGAATGAGCAATAACAATTCAGATTCATTTTCTGATGATGGTGTGGCTCAGAGGCTTAATTTCAACACTCCTGAGAAGGACCGAGCCAGTGATTGGCGAGTACCCACCACTGCCGAGGATTGTGCTAGGAGACTCTTTGACAGTAGCAAAAAAAACGGCTAGGTCAAGAATAATATTGTGCTGGTGATGCCCTACTTCTTCTAAAGAGCTGAGCGTATCCCTTCCAGCAACATTCTAGCCTCTATTCAGTCATTGCTGAGCGAGTGATTTCAATCTCCACCCATTCACTTCTATCGCTTTAGTTGTTTATCCTCTCATTTCGGTTTCCAAACTACTTTAGTAACTACTCTTGAGTCATTGTTGATTTTTGAGAGTATTGAGATAAATCAAGTGTTGTTGGTGAGAAAAGGTGTATGTATTTGTGAAAGAATAGGGTTGCTCTGATCAGATTTTGTTATATGTCGAACTTAAATATCTACAAACAGGTTTTGATCGTATTTTAAATTTGATAAATGGACCCGGTGAAAAAAGACGTGTCAACTGCCATTCTTGACCAAAAGAAGGCTCCCAACAAACTGATGGTAAGATAGGCGTTATTCAGGTCGAATAGGCAAATACTGACGAGAACTCCTCGATCCAGCTGAGTCAATCCAAGATGAGTTAGCTCAAGATCTTCAAGGGTGATGCCATTTTCATCAAAGGAAAGAAGAGAAAAGAAACCCTAGTGGTTGCCCTAGTTGATACTAAGCTCTAGGAGGGTAAAATCAGAATGAACAAAACCATCCGTAAAAATCTTAGAGTTCGACTTGGCGATATCGTGCAGATCAAACCAGCAGGAGATGTCCCCAATCTGACTAAAATTCATATTCTCCCTCTTGAGGACACCATCGAAGGAATTTCTGGTGACCTTACCAAAACCTACTTGATTCCTTACTTCAAGGATGCTTACCGACCTGTCAAGAAAGGCGACCTTTTCGTTGTCAGAGGCAACTTCAAGCCAGTCGAATTCAAAGTTGTCGCAACTGAACCTAAATAGTATGGAATCGTTGCACCTAACACCATGCTGTATACTGAAGGAGAGCCGATCAATCGAGAAGACGAGGAAAAACTTGACGACGTGGGTTATGATGATATTGGAGGTTGCAGAAAGCAAATGGCTGCAATTAGAGAAATGATTGAGTTGCCACTCAGACACCCCCAACTTTTCAAAACTCTGGGTGTCAAACCTCCAAGAGGTGTCCTTCTCTACGGACCTCCTGGATCAGGAAAGACTCTCATTGCTAGAGCAGTCGCCAACGAAACTGGAGCTTTCTTCTTCTTGATCAACGGACCCTAAATCATGTCCAAGATGGCTGGTGAAGCCGAAGGAAATCTTAGAAAAGCATTCGAGTAAGCCGAAAAGAACAGTCCTGCTATCATCTTTATTGACGAAATCGACTCAATTGCTCCCAACAGAGAAAAAGTTCACGGTGAGGTCGAAAGAAGAGTTGTCTCTCAAATGCTTACCCTTATGGACGGTCTCAAGGGAAGAGGACATGTTATTGTCATCGCTGCTACCAACAGACCCAATGCTATTGACCCTGCTCTCAGAAGGTTCGGTCGTTTCGATAGAGAAATCGACATTGGTGTCCCTGATGAAATCGGCAGACTCTAAATCTTGAGAATTCACACCAAAAACATGAAACTTTCTGAAGATGTTGATCTCGAAGCTGTTGCCAAGGAAACCCACGGTTTCGTCGGTGCTGATGTTGCCGCCTTGTGCACTGAATCTGCTCTTCAATGTATTCGTGAGAAGATGGACATCATCGATATTGAAGCTGACAAGATTGACACTGCGATCCTTGAAGCCATGTCCGTTACTCAGGAACACTTTAAGTTTGCCATGGGCAGCGTCAATCCTGCCTCTTTGAGAGAAACTCACGTTGAGGTTCCTAACATTAAGTGGGAGGATATCGGTGGTCTTGAAGAAACCAAAAAGCAACTTCAGGAAATGATCCTCTTCCCCATCGAACATCCTGAGAAGTTCCACAAATTCGGTATGCAGCCATCCAAGGGTGTTCTCTTCTACGGTCCTCCTGGATGTGGAAAGACCCTTCTGGCCAAAGCAGTTGCCAACGAATGCAGTGCTAACTTCATCTCCATCAAAGGTCCCGAAATGTTGACCATGTGGTTCGGTGAGAGTGAAGCCAATGTGAGAGATGTCTTCGACAAGGCTAGAGCTGCCTCTCCTTGTGTTCTATTCTTCGACGAATTGGACTCCATCGCTGTCCAAAGAGGAGGTCATTCTGGTGACGCTGGAGGTGCTGGTGACAGAGTTATCAATCAGTTGCTTACTGAGATGGACGGTGTCGGTGCCAAGAAGAACATCTTCATTGTCGGTGCCACCAACAGACCAGAAATCATGGACGAAGCCTTGCTAAGACCCGTACTATTTATGTTATTCAGGGACGTCTTGATCAACTTATTTACATTCCTCTTCCTGATCATCCCTCAAGATTGAGTATCCTCAAGGCTAACCTTCGAAAGACTCCCATCTCCAAGGATGTCGACCTCAATTTCGTTGCCACCCTTACTGATGGCTTCTCAGGTGCTGATATCACCGAAATTTGTCAGAAAGCAGCCAAGTCTGCTGTCAGAGATGTAAAATTATTTTTATTTAGGCCATTGAAGCTGAAGCTAGAATGCAGGCTCTTATTGCCAAGGGAGGTAAGGCTCAAAACTTTGACCCTGTCCCTGAGATCACCAGAAAGCATTTCGAAGAAGGTCTTAGAGGAGCTCGTCGCTCAGTTACTCAGATGGATTTGGAGAAATTTGAGCAATTCAGACGCAAATTTGATCCTAGTTATGTTAGCAAAAACCCTGGCTCTGGAGGTTCACAAATCAAATGGCCCAGTAGTTCAGCTGCCCAAAACCGTCGTGTCTAGTAAGAGGATGATCTCTACAGTTGAATAAATCATTATGATAATACCTTCTATCAACAAATATTCTCTAACCAAAACTTTATCTTCCATTTCTGTTTAGTTCAATTTTATCAGAAAAACCGAAGAATAACTCTTTGTATAAATAATAAGTTGTATGCTGTGTGTCACAAACAATTTTCGAAAAATCAGAAGGCTCCACTATAGCTTTATCAATGCTCTTGCACCCTACAATAGATTAAGATGGACTCTGACTCTATCAATTGTACTTACTTATGCTGCTACCACCAAAGATATATGTTCGGACCTCAATACATATCTAGTCGGCTTCTACCTGATGATGTTAACTCTCAACTATTTCTTACCAAGAGGAGTCGCCAACCATCTTGACGATAATTGTGAAGAAGAGGAAAACCTATTTTCTTTCAATGACTCGGTGGACAGCTCGATGGTAACAGTTGACACAATAATCGATCTCGAACATTCATAAGATAAACCTTTATTACGGGAAATGAATGAAATTCAAATTTGGTAGCGGGCCACCATCGCAATAAGCATTGGCTCGATTTGTAGTTACTTCAAAATGCTAGAAATCGATGTCTTTTGGCCTCTTTTGCTGGTTTATCTCTGCGGACTGGCTTTGTATACTGTCATCAAAATTGTCAAAACCATGAAAAGGTTCGGCTACGATTTATCCGATTTTCAAAAACAAGTCAGCAAATGATATATTTCATGATATGTCTTTAATTATCACTCATCTCTATTTCTTTATCTTATCCTATTGCTGATACTCAGGAACTATGAACTATTGCCTATAACGCCACCAGACGTAAAGAACGCATAAGAGGCCGCCAAGTACGCGGTAGAAATCGTAGTATAATTTGGGGATCTTTTAGTAGCCGAGTGGGATCTTTTCCTGCCGATTTGAGTAGTACGTGTTGACGGACATGGAAATTTTATTGAAGACGTTGAAAAGTGCAACAATCTAGTTACGTTTGTAGGGTGTCGGGTATCCTAAGAGAATTTTGAGAGCTGTTCCGATCCCATAGGTTTGCATTTTGCCGAATACTCGACATTTTTCACAGGAAACACAATTGAGAATCTCCGATATGTTGTGAATATATTTTTGGTATTATCTAACATGTGGGTTGTTTGGTTTGAAAAAACTCAGCGTCTCCTTCTCTTCAGCTGAAAAATCAAAATCCTCCAACAATTTCAATAAATCATTCAGATGAGCCTGAGCTATGATGTCCTCGTTGATTTTGTCAGATTGGACTGTAAAATTTTGTCGTAGGTAGGGACTAGCAGTGATGATGGCTTTGCCCAGAATTCTATACAAAAACATCAGATTTTTTATCCTTTCAGGATGGTCCAAAACCCGCTTTTGATACTCGGTTTAATTGAAATGGAATTTATTGTCCTCGATGCTGGCCCTGAGATCGGCCCATGCGCTTTGAGTATCTGAATGTTTGTAGAATCGACTCAAGTGAGTCGATATGCTGGTATGCAGTCCGCTGATGATTTTGTATAAGATCTTTTCTTAGTTACACATCTGATCAAACATGTTGGGTCCTTTGAAGCAATTTTCCTCATATATGAGCTTCCAGATGTAGGAACCTTTATAGTTGGTGAAAGACTAGATGTTTTGATCGATATCGAAATATTCTCCTCGATCGTTGGCTTCATCTTCAACGTGCCAGGTCCAACCATTGACTCCTGGGCCTCGTTAGTTCTCCCACAAATCTTGAAGTTGTGTATGAGTCTGAACTTTTTCAGTGTTACTCCAAAACTCAGGAATATCCTTCTCATTGCATCGACAAACCGTACAACTTTTACTCTTACATAATTTTTTCATCATTCCTAGTGGGCATTACTCATTGATATTCAATCTGATGATCCGGAAATATTTTGTCTTGACTAATTTTTATAGCAGTCCTGCAGTTTTAAAGTTTGTATCCTGAAGCGGGTCCTATTGAAGTTGAGGAATGCGGTCAAGAATGTAGAAACCTGATGTGAATAAGAGAATTGGTATCAAGACATCGAAAAGATTCATACGTAGTTATTATTATAGAAGACAAAAGTAGAGGAAAATTGAAAATAATCAATATGAGTCTTCATAATCATTGATTTTAAGCTAAAGTGTAGCGGAAGACTGCAGCATTGAATTTACGACGTTACTCCACCTGAGATATTGGATCTTTTTGAGTCTTTTGCTTCTGAAGGCGTTATTTGCGATTCTGGAAATATTTTTTGACATCTATCAATTAGCTAATGCTCTTTTTGGCTGTATTATCTTCGACTAAGGCATCCGAGCTTGCTCTTTATTCATGTATTTGCTCTGCCGGTCTCGCCACACTTCTGCCAGCTTTTCTAAGCTTATCTATTTTTTCAATTTGTCTGACGAGTGTATTATTGAGGAAATTCGTAAACGTTTGTTCTTCCTATATTTATTTCTTCTGTTCCTCCCAATCTCGAAGCCCTTAAATTGTAAAGTTTTCCCAGTGATACTTGGCATTATGCATTTATGTCAACATGGCACTGATTTATCTTTTGGCGATGTCGATATTTCTCTTGTTGTAGACCATACTCTAGCTTGTGGTTTCAACATGTTATTGTTTGACTTTGGCTTGAGTAAAAGTCATAAATCCTTTGGCCATTCGTGCGTAGTAATTCCAGGCAAAGGAAAGTCGTTTTACTATCTTCTAACCTGCATCTTCACAATCCAACCTTCTCTTTTTCATCTCTTAGGTTTAGTTTATCTTATCACCATTTGCATTTTTCGGAGGCGGGAGAGATATTTTAACATTGGGCTGATAAAGAAAAAGTACAAAATTTTTATGATTTCCATATGGTGGCTTGCTTTCGCTTTTATCGGCTCGGTCGAAATGCTATACAAATCTTTCAATAGGCAGTTGCAATGCCTTTTAAGAAATAAGGCAATAATCTTTGAATGGAGCCTCCTGTTCGATTAGTGGTTTGAGAAGGTTTTATATTGATGATTATATTGATTGTTCAACTTAACTTAAGTGCGGCGATTATCTCTACATTTGATACCTGACTCGAATTACAATATATATTAAGTATGAAATTGTAAATAGCAAATAACCTATTGATCAAGTGCCAAAAGAACGTTTTCATATATTGTACATCAATTTGATGTTTATGCTTTTTCATAGATAGCTAGACATATCTTATTTTTGTTCAATAAGTTAGGGTATCAAGTATAATTATTGACAAAAATAAATGGGTAGCGAAAATTCACAACCTAACAAAGCTAAAGCTGGGCATTCTCTCAACAGTCCTCGACAGCCAAATTACGAACAATAAATTGAGGAGCCAATCAGAGAAGTTAGCGACATTGTCATGTCAAGTATTGATGCTAGGATCCAAAATCAAGCCAAGAGGGATCATATAAAACAACTCTTTCAGAATTGTATAAGCAATCCTATTTTCAATAGAGCACTTGGATGCATTATTGGAGCATTGATAGGTGATGCTCTGGGGGCATATTGTGAATTTCACAATAATTTTACTCCTGAGGTTGTTGACAAAACTATGAAGATGTTGGGAGGTGGTACTTTCTCTCTCATCCCTGGACAATTTACCGACGATTCATAGTTGGCTTCTCATCTGCTGAATGGGCTCTTGACCATTGACCCCAGTAAAAAACTCAAAGAGCAGCACTATACAGTCATCAAAAACATAGCAAATGAATATTATGAGTGGCTGAAGAGCCGCCCTTTCGATGTCGGAATCACCACCCGCAAAGGAATACTCAGGATAAAATAACACAAAAAAGAGTATGAAAACAAGAGCTAGGCCTAGCTCTCAGCCATATTTGGACAAATTTTCCAAGAGGTCGGAACAGATAACAAAGAAAGTTAAAGCAATGGATCTCTCATGAGAATTGCTCCCATGGCTGTCCTATTTGCAGTCAGTGGAAGTCATCCCTCATCCCACTAACAATTTATTCGAGGTAATTTATTCTCTATTTAGATTAGATCAGTCTCATGCATGGTAAGGAAGTTATCAAACAGGCTGGTTTTCTGTGGGTCAACATGCTATCTAAAATCATCAATAGAAAAACAGATACAGCAGAGTAATTTAAGAACATTTTGGCAGAAGTAGAAAAATTAGACAAGCACAAAGTGATGGAGGAATGGATCCAAGTCGGTATGCAGAAACATAGAATTCCAGGAAATACAAATATTGGATGGGCCAAGATAGCCTGGACTTATGGAGTGCATGAGTTGAATCGACTGGGTAACAAGACACCACAACTGAATACTGAGTATTTCCGCAAAGTCATGAAAGAAATCATAGGTCAGGGAGGTGACACAGACACTAACGCTGCCATTATGGGAGGTCTTCTCGGTTCCCTAGTCGGATTCACATCTCTACCATACGAGTACATAACAAAGATGATGAGGTTAATTTTCCCTTCTTAGTAGGAAGTCATCATAGAAGCACATCGTCGACCAAGCAAATACGAACCATTTTCTGTACTGGTGAGCACTTTATAATTTATTGATAAGTACAGACAAAGATAGAGCATGGTTGCTCTTTGATTATATATGTTTGGATGAAAAAATACTAAGTTTTTTGGCTGTTTCTTCTTTGAAAGATAATAAATATTTGTTTTTCTATTTCTTCTCAGAAAAATGACCTGGTATATGAACTTCTGTGCACCCTTCGTCCCTAACGACCCGACCATCAACCTCCATCGATACTTCCAAACATCACTGCTAGCAATCTATTCCCTTGTTTACGGACTCATTCATATTTACTACATCTTCTACGGACCGCTCCCACTCGCTCATCGCTAATAACCACCAAGTATTTGACATATCGACTCAGGTAGCCACCGCAAACGCGAGGAAGAGTCAGAAAACAGTTCGAATTTATCTGACAACAAGGAGCTATCAATCAAATTAGAGGAGCATGCAAACGATTCATGCATATAATTGAAGAAAACAGGTACCACCTGGAACCACAGCCACTAGGAAGATTCTCGCAAAGATATCATTGAAAATGTCACCCTCAGCGAAATCTAGCAATACCACTCGATTGTCTATGGGCACTTCGCCATAGCGATAGCGCTTAGCACCATGTACACACCATACTTCTAGCAATCTATTGCTATTTTGCTGTATGCCCTCTTGACCATCCCTCTGATGTTGGCCAACAGCAAAAGGATGGAAAAAACGACTCGTGGGTTCTGGATCAGTACATTTTTAAATTACGTAGTTATGGCTCTTATTTTGTTGTTTTTGTTCACGACCGGTCTTCTCGAAGTTGGGCAGAGCAATTGGGATGTGCTGAACCTCGACTGTTTCGGCAACCTCTATACTCCTCTTTACAATTGATTATATACAAGTCAAAAAATACTATCTCTTCACATTGTTCTTTATATACTTATCAACAATGACTATCAAGAATAAAAAAACACAGCCCAAACGTAGAGTAATGACCAAGCGTTAAAAATTGCAAAAAAGAGTGGCAAGGGTCAACAAGGCTGTTGCGAGGAAGAAAATTGAGCGTCAAGGGAAGAAGAAAAAAGCATCGGCTATTAGGAGAAAATTGCAAGAAGCATAAAATAACGAAATTGTTGAGATGGCTGAGCCACAACTTGAGGAAGGTGAAGAAGGTGGAGCTATCGATGCTGAGCTCAATTTGATGAGCTTGTTGGGAATTACAGGAGAGACTGATGAGAATTAGTGGGAGAAGATTTTGGAGAAAAAATTGAAAGAAGCCGATGAAAAGTCAATAGATAACCCTGAGGTCAAAAGGGTCTATGGAGAAATCGGAAAAATATTCACTAAATATCGCAGTGGAAAAGTACCTAAAGCTTTCAAAATTATACCGAATCTTATTCAATGGAGGGAGGTTCTTGAATTGACAAGACCTGAGAACTGGACCAGTCACGCCATGCTTCAAGCTGTCATCATCTTCTCCTCAAACTTAGATCCAGCCCGAGCTGAATAATTCTATAAACTTTGGCTGGTCCCTGCAGTCAAAAGGGATCTAGCTAGCTCCAAAAAGCTAAATGTTCATCTTTTTTAAGCTTTGAAGAAAGGTCTCTACAAAACTAACGCATGGTTCAAGGGTATTCTCTTCCAGTTCTGTGACGAAAGCACTCTTTTGAGAGAGACCAAGGTCATCGAGTCTCTCATCTCGAAGATGTCGATTCCTGTGATTTCAGCTTCAGTTGCCATGCTCAAGCTCATGTAGATGCCTCCTACCACCTCAGTTATCCATTACCTATCTGCTTTTCTGAACAAACATTATACCCTACCAAAACGTGTGCTCTCCTCTCTCATTCATTACCTCCTATCCTTCGGCAATGTTGAAGGTGAGATGTCGATCGTCTGGCAAGGTCTCCTCCTAACCCTCGCCAAGCAATATGGTCAATGCCTCGACGAAATGCAGAAAAGCAGTTTGTTGGAGTTAGCCAAATAGAAATCTCACAAATTGATGACCCCTGAGATCGTGAAATGTTTGATGTGATTTAATTTGATTTTATACTGTTATTGACCTTGATTTTATAATGCAATAAGAGAAGATGAATGAAGTCTAGAGCTAGGAGCAAATGACCCTCAACTAATCGGCTCCCAAAGATATTAATAAATAACCATAATAAACACCATACAGACCACCTCAGTTAGTGAGGGCAGCGGGTGTAGGAGTGATACTTATCATTTTGGCATTTATTTATCTTGCTTTCGAATTCAACAATAAGAAAAGTTAATTGGCAGGTAGTACGAGTATACTGCAAGCTAAAATAAGTAGGTTAAATGCTAGCATGAGTCAGATAATGCGAACATCTGCTATATTGTCCAAAAATAAACGTAACCCAGACAGCATCGTTCATAATTGGTCAGAACTCTCCTAAAAAATAAATTTCTTCTACCACCAAGCCAATCCTTCAGATCCACAAGCATAGATCGCCTCAGCAGACACCAACTAAACCCTCGAAAACTACGAATGGCGATACTAAGATAATCACCGTTTGCTGGACCTTCTCGACGGCACAACTCAATAAATAGTCATAAGCAAGCGAAACAACAGATATAGAGATATCAGTCGATGGACTCCCTAATTTAAACCGCCACAAATCAGAGGACCTTGGAATAGCACTCAC
>Ga0100385_1005099_pt1 | contig 11129 bp, 8 predicted proteins | sample CryGeymeta201509_FD_81543 | JGI IMG/M metagenome (GOLD analysis project Ga0100385, IMG submission 81543) | Groundwater microbial communities from Crystal Geyser aquifers in Utah, USA - Crystal Geyser metaG 2015-09 | ecosystem: Environmental > Aquatic > Deep subsurface > Groundwater | place: USA... | reverse complement strand
CGAAAATTTATCGTGCTGTTTTCGCATCATTCACCCGCCAAATTGGCTACTGTCCCATTCGCGCACATTCGCGTGAATTCGCGGTTTCAAACACTCCATGAAATTTTGACTGCCGAATTTAGGATGAATCAGCCCGACCACTGCGCCAGCGGCCAGTTGCCGTCCGGCAGGCGCGTGCCCCGGCAGCGTGTCAAAACTGGCTCGGTGATCTCGTAGGCCCAAACCTCACCCAGCGGCTCGCCCTTCATGCTGAAAGCCGCAACCTTGCGGCGGATATACTCGTTTTCCGAGTCCGGGCCTTGCGGGTAGTAGCCTTCCAGTTGGTCCAGCCGCAGGAAATCCTCTGTTGTTGTGAAGCGCAGCACCCAGCCCTGCACCCAGTCGCTGCCCTGCAGGCGCAGGCCCGGATAACCGAGATGCAGATCGTAGAGCGCCCCGCGGATTTTGGCCGGAACCGGCTCGTCCACCAGCCTGCCCGCGCAGAACTCCGGCCAGTAGCGTCCGCCGGGCTGGAGTGTGCCGTAAACGAAGATGGTAAGATCACAGCCGTTGCCGCACCGCTTCATAAAGACAGACCCCGGCCGAGACCGAGACGTTCAGGCAATCCACCGTGCCCGCCATGGGGATACTGACGAGGTGGTCGCACAGGTCGCCGGTCACTTTGCGCAGGCCCCAGCCTTCGCTGCCCAGCACGAAGGCAGTCGGCACGCTCAGGTCTATCGCGTAAAGGTTGCCTTCGCCGCGGTCGGAGGTACCCACGATCTGAATGCCCTGGTCGTGCAACTTGCGCAGCAGCATGCCGATGTTTTTAATTTTGAGAAAGGGCACATCGTCGGCCCCGCCGCAGGAGATGTCACGCACGGTCGGGGTGAGGCCGCAGGCACCTTTGACCGGTGCGAGCACCGCCGTCACGCCCGCACCCGAGGCGGTGCGCAGGCAGGCACCCAGGTTGTGCGGGTCCTGCACGCCTTCGAGCACCAGCAGCAGCGGGTTCTCCGTGCGCTCAATCAGTTCGAACAAATCGTCCTCGTTTTCGATATAGACGACGGCGGCCAACGCGGAGTGCCGGGGTGGTTTCTTGATTTTATGGATGGAGTTTCGGCCCATAGGGAAAATGGTTGAGTATTGAAGTTAAGTGCCGGCGGCGCAGCTTGCGCATGGCATGATCCCGACATGGATGACACGCATGTATATGTGTCGAAGTGCAAACATGTTCCTGGATGATGGATATGGGAAGTAAATTAGTTGCCTGGCCCGCCGGGAGTCGGATCAACTCTGCGCCAGCAAAATGATTGAGCTTGCCGTCACATCTGCACAAAATTCAACCAACTTAGAGAACAGATAGCATGCGACACGTTTTGATCAGAGCTTTTGCCAGCGGCGCACTTTTTTGGGCCGCATCAGGCTGCAGCACCTTTACCGCTACGGAGCGCCAGAACGAAAGTGCGCCAACGACCGCAGCGACCGATTACTACATCCATCCGACCGCAGGACATGACGCGCAAAGTGGCGTCGGGATAAAACAAGCCTGGCGGAGCTTTGCCCCGCTCAACACCACGCGGCTGAATCCGGGAGACCGGGTGCATATCCTGGCTCCGGGCCGCTTCGAGCATAGCCTGCGTATCAATGGTGCCGGCAGCACGACCGCGCCGATCGAGCTGCACTTTGCTCCGGGCCGCTATGATTTCTGGCCGGCCCACGCGCTCCGCAGGAAATTCAATATTTCCAATACCAATGCAGACCCGGACGGGGAGAAAGCGATCGGGATCTTTCTGGACCAGGCCCGGCATGTCCGGATCCATGGCCAGGGGGCTCGGATCGTTGCCCGTGGCAAGATGATCCTGGTCTGTATCGACCGCAGTGAAGACGTGCGGATCACAGATCTGCAATTCGATTATCACCGCCCCACCGTTTCAGAATATCGCGTCACCGCTGCCGCAGGCGATCACTTCGAACTCGAGGTGCATCCGGATTCGCACTACGAAGTTAAAGATGGCCAGCTGACCTGGTTGGGCGAAGGCTGGACGAAAACCGGCAACCTGACTCAGGAGCTCAACCCCGGGACCGATGAAGTCCGCCGCACCCGCATTTCGCTCAAGGATCTAAACATCGAGGAAATCGAGCCTTTCCACCTGCGGGCCACCGGACGGAGTCCGCTGCAGCCGGGCCGCATCTATCAAGTGCGCGACACCTTCCGCGACTACGCCGCAGTCTTTACCCGCCGCAGCAAGGACATCGTTTGGCAGGATGTGCGCTTTTACTTCCTGCACGGCATGGGGCTGGTCAGCCAGTTCAGCGAAAACCTGACCTTTGACCGCGTTTCCATCGCTCCCGATCCGGACAGTGGACGCACCACCGCAGCCTGGGCGGACGGTATTCACGTTTCCAGCTGCCGGGGCAAAGTGTTGATCCGGGATTGCCGCTTCTCCGGTTTGCACGATGACCCGATCAACATCCACGGCACGCATCTGCGGGTGGTGGACAAACTTTCGGACAATCAAATCAAGGTCCATTTCATGCACGGGCAGACCTTCGGCTTCATGGCTTTTAACCCCGGCGATGCGATCACCTTCGTGCGTTGGGACTCACTGGAGACCTATGCCCCGAATACGGTGAAACGGGCTGAGCTGGTCAACCCGCGGGAAATGTTGCTCACGCTGGAGCGGCCCGTCCCGACACGGCTACAGGAAAATGACGTGGTCGAAAACATCAGCTGGACCCCCGAAGTCCGGATCACCGGCTGTGAAGTGCGGCGCACACCGACCCGTGGTTTCCTGATCACCACCCGGCGCCAAGCGGTCATCGAAAATAATACGTTTTACCGCACCTGGATGAGCGCCATCCTGCTGGAGAACGATGCCAGCGGCTGGTATGAGTCCGGTGCGATCCGCGATCTCACCATTCGCAATAACGGGTTTTTTAACTGCCGCGAACCGGTCATCCACATCAACCCGCGCAACAGCCGACCCAATCCTGCCGTGCACCGCAACATCCGTATTCTGGACAACTGCTTCGAGCTGCGCGACAAGCTCGCGATTCAAGCCCACAGTACCAGCGGGCTGACCATCACCGGCAATAGCTTCTACGCCGACCGCAGCCTTGACGACAGCGAAGCGATTCAAGCCACCGACTGCCTGGGTGTGAATATCAACAGCAATACATCCAGCTTGCGCCAAAGCCGCTCGAAGACACGCTGAACACACATCCGGGCTGTCCGCTTCTCCTATGTCCGTTTGCTGCGCATGCATCTGAACTACCCCCGGCGCTTGTATACAAAAAGTCGGCGTCGTCCCACATGGTGTCGTATCTGGCTTCGGGGCCTGGCTTAGAACAATTCCTTTTGCGGATTCGGCGGACATATCGGGCCGGCCTCGTCCTCATCATGCAGGTGCCGTGGCGCAGGGCTGACTTTTTTGGACAGTTCGTTTTCACACTCTTCGACAATCGCGTCGCAGATGCGCCGCACGTGCATGCGCAGCCACTTGGTGGTGGTGCTTTTTGCCGTGTAATCCGCCGGGCCGTAGGCGTGGATCCGCCCGGCCTGCAGGAGTGCGTCGTTCTGGGCAAATTCTCCTTCGCTCTCCGGGTTGAATACCGCGTAGGTCATCCCGCCATTGCCCTTGACTACGGAAAAAACCGGCACGTCACTGGGGCCGTCCGCCACGTAAATCATCCGGTCGATGGGTATGCGGCGGTCCACCCGGTCCATCGACGCGTTGACATCAATATTCGGATTTTTGTTACCACCCTTGTTGATCTCGAAGATGTAGCGGGTCTTGATGGTGTTGTCCACGATCGTGCCGATCTGGCTGATCTCGAACTCCATTTGCAACGGGAGTTCGTTTTGCGTGGAGTAGTTGGGGGGCAGCGGCGCTTCTATAAACTCACTGCCAAAGATGCCGTCCACATAGGGCGCGATGGCACTGCCCCGGACCATTTCCGCCAAGCCGGTACTGATGATGTAGTGCTCCAGTGTGATATCATGCTTGGCATACTCCGCCTGGCTGTGCACCAGGCCTTGCAGTTGCTCGAATAATTCCGGTAGCCCGGGGTAGAACACCAGCTCCTGCCCCAGCTCGCGCAGCCGCTGATTGGTCAAGCCCTTCAAGCAGCCGTTCTTGACGAAACTCAGCAAGTGATTCAGGTAAATGGTGTCGTGCGAAACCCGCGTCCCGCGCTGTGCGTAGATCGCGGGCAGCGCGTTGACCTCCTGCCAGAAATGCTCCTCTTCGATCCCGTATGCCTCAAAAATCGGTGCCTGCATGTAGCCGGGAATCAGCGTCTTGTCAAAATCCCAGACACAGGCGACGATGTTTTGACGATGGAGATTTTTCTTCGACATAGCAGACTTTAAGTTTTTGGTCGGTTCAGTTAAAAACTCGATCATTTTCTTTTATACCGGATTGTAGCACCAAAAGCATTTTTCAGCAGCCTATTTCTATGCACAAGATACCAGATATTGCCCCCTTCCGCGAAAAGCTGGCGGAGCTCGACGCCCGTATGGCGGAGCCCAATTTTTATTCCGACCAGCGCCGGGCCGCTGAGATTTCGCGCGAGCACCAGCGGCTCACCAGCTTGATCGAAAAGTTCGAGGATTACCATAGCACCGTCCAGCAGATTAATGAAAACCAGGCTATGGCCGGGGATAATTCCGTCGAGGACGAGCTGCGCGAGCTGGCCGCCGATGAAATTGAAGTGCTCACTGCCCGGCGTGACCAGCTCAAACTCGCCTTGCTGCGTGCCATGATTCCGCCCGACCCAACCGACAGCCGTAATTCGGTCATGGAAATTCGCGGTGGTGCCGGCGGCGACGAAGCCAATATCTTCGCCGGCGACCTCTTCCGCATGTATAGCCGCTACGCCGAGAGCCGCGGCTGGCGCGTCGAGGTTCTCAGCTCCAGCCTGGCCGATGTCGGAGGCTTCAAGGAAATCATCTTCAATATGACTGGCGAAGATGCGTATAAGTTTTTAAAATTCGAAAGCGGTGTGCATCGGGTGCAGCGTGTCCCGGCCACCGAGACGCAGGGGCGCATCCATACTTCGACCGCTACCGTAGCTGTGCTGCCCGAAGCCGAGGAAGTTGACATTCAAATCAACCCCAACGACCTCGAAATCTCCACCATGCGCGCCAGCGGGGCAGGTGGCCAGCATGTGAATACCACTGATTCTGCCGTCATGATGGTGCACAAACCCACCGGGGTCTCGGTTTACTGTGCCGACGAGCGCTCGCAGATTAAGAACCGGGCGAAAGCTTTGGCCGTCATGCGCTCACGTCTCTTGCAAGCCAGGATCGACGAGGAAAATGCCAAATATGCCGCCGAGCGTAAGGGCCAGATCGGCACCGGCGACCGCTCCGAACGTATCCGCACCTACAACTACCCCCAGGGTCGCCTGACCGACCACCGCATCGGTATGAATCTTTCCCTCCCGCCCGTTATCGACGGCGACCTCAGCGACCTCATCGATGCGCTCCAGAACTACGATTACGAGGCGCGTATCGCAAACCTATTGCAGCGGCAAGGCGCTTGATTCATGCTAACCATTCGCGACATTCAGAAAAAGACCGTCGATTATTTTTCGGGTAAAGGTGTGCCCGGCCCGAAGCTGGATGCCGACCTGTTGATCGCGCACGTGCTCGGTCTCCAGCGGCTTCAGCTCTATCTCGACATCGATCGCCCGTTGAGCGAAGCACAACTCAATCAACTGCGCCCGCTGGTCAAGCGCCGGGCCAACCGCGAGCCGCTGCAATACATCCTGGGCACCAGCAATTTTTGCGGGATCAACTTAAAGGTCGATGCGCGCGCCCTTATCCCCCGCCCGGAAACTGAAGAATTGATTGAGCTGATCCGTCAGCGGGTCTGCCCAACTCCGGAACGCATCCTCGATCTGGGGACTGGCAGCGGGGCGATCGCCCTCGCATTGGCTGTGATGTTTCCGGGCGCGGAAGTTTGGGCCACCGACCAAAGCACAGCCGCCCTCCAGCTGGCACAGGAAAATGCCGAAATCTGTGTATCTGCTAATCGGATACATTTCCGCCAGGGTAGTTGGTGGGAGGCCCTCCCGGCAGGACAGCAGTTCGACTTAATCGTCTCCAATCCCCCTTACCTGTCAGAAGCTGAATTGCAGACTGCTGCACCGGAAGTGGCCGCCAATGAACCGGAAATTGCACTGGTTTCCGGCCCGGACGGATTGAATGATCTGAGACAGATCATCGCTGCTGCGGACCGGCACCTGGCACCCGGCGGACTCATTGCGCTCGAAACCGGGATCGCCCAGCACCGTGAGCTGGATCAACTGGTCCACGCAACTGGCCTGGCTGGACAGGGGTTAAGTGATATGAGCGGTCGCCCGAGGTTCTATTTCGCGACAAGCAGAGCGGCAACTTCGTAGAGGTGGTTTCGCTGGTGGTGGCCGGTTTGGATGGTAACCATTCTATTGTCGGCAGATTTCCAATCCGGAAATAAAACAGGCATGCCTGAACGCAGCCGCAGCCGCGGGTTCGTGTTAGCATGTATCAGCATCACACCGATACGCTACTTGTGTAGCGGCGGCTTTGCGATTTGCAGCAACTGGCGGTTTCCGCGCAGGTCCACGTATGCCGACGCATCCAAAGCCTGGACCTTGATGACTGCACTCCCAATCGGTGCACCACTCATCGGTGAGAGTGTGCCGGAAAGAACCCGGCCAATCGATTCCCCGGCATCGTTGATGACAGTCGTGCCTTCGCGCGCAATACGGCGGCCCTCCAGTTTGAAGTGTACGACGCGCCGCTGGAGGCCTGATTCTTTTTGACGCTCCAGCGCGGTCTTACCGATGAATTCCGGCTTCTTGAATTTGACCGTCCACCCCAGCCCCGCCTCCAGCGGATTGATCTGATCGGAGATCTCGTGGCCGTAGAGTGGCAGGCCCGCTTCCAGCCGCAGGCTGTCGCGCGCGCCCAGCCCGCAGAGCTTGAGTCCGTGTGCCGATCCGGCTGCCAGAATGCGCTCCGCCAACAGCTCGGCAGCATCCGGTGCCAGGTAGATCTCGAAGCCGTCCTCGCCGGTGTAGCCGGTGCGGCACACGCGCAACAAGCTGTCCATGTAAGTCACTGAGTGGTGGTAAAAAGGCTTTATCTCATCGACGCAATCGAGTCCGGCAGCGGCGAGAATCTCCCTGGCCTTGGGCCCCTGCACAGCCAGTAGCGCATAGCGCTCGGAATGGTCTTCGATCCGGACTTCAAGTTGCCACGCGGCGGCCTGTTGCTGGAACCAGGCGAAGTCCTTATCGATGTTGCCGGCATTCACGCAGACTAGAAATTCATCTGCCGCAATGCAATACACCAGCAGGTCATCGACCACGCTTCCATCCTCGGCGCACATGGGGGAGTAGATCGCTTTGCCGTCCGGTGCCCCGGCGATGCGGTTGACCAGCAGTTGATCCAGAAACTGGCCCGCTGCGGGGCCGGCGACATGGAATTCTCCCATATGGCTGACGTCAAAGAGTCCGGCAGCCTGTCGGACGGCCTGGTGCTCCTCCAAAATACTGCTGTATTGCACCGGCATATTCCAGCCGCCGAAGTTGACGAAGCGGGCACCATGCTTGGCATGAAACTCGCGCAGGGGGATCTCTTTAATTTCCGGCATCTTATTGAGGATTGGTTTAGAATTAGCTGAATTTATTCGATGAGCACTTGCTAAGTAGCCGCGTATCGATTGTATTGTCACGTTTTAATTTTTTGGCGGGACAATAGTTGTCCGCTAAAGTGTTATTATTTGTTATGGAATCTTCGACAACTGATATTCGTGAAAATGCACGCCATTATATTCCGGCCACGGAGCAGGACATCTCCGCCATGTTGGCGGCGGTGGGCAAGCCTGATCTGAGTGCACTCTTTGATCATATCCCGGATGCCGCCCGGTTTGCCGCAGCTCCCGACTTGCCGCAGGAACTCGCCTACGAAGAACTCAGTGCCGAGTTGGAGAAGATTTCCCGCATGAACCGCACCGGCCTCAGCTTTCTGGGTGATGGTTTGCTGGATCTGAGTCCTTCGCCTGTGGTCGGCCCGATTTGCGGTATTCGCAATTTAACAACCGCTTACACCCCCTATCAGCCGGAGCTTAGCCAGGGCACCCTGCTGGCCCATTGGATTTATCAGTGCTCGATGGCCCGCCTGACTGGCTTTGAGGCCGTCAATGCCTCGCTTTATGACCGGTCCACATCGATTTTTGAAGGGATCTGTGCGGCCATCCGCATGAGCCGTGGCCGCAATACTGCTATCATCCCGGAAACGCTCTATCCGGGGGATATCGAAGTGCTGGATACACTGGTTGAGGGCTTGGATATTTGCCTGGTAAAAGTTCCGGCTGATGCGGTTACCGGCCTGATCGATGCCCAGGCGCTGGAGTCGGCGCTTGCTGGTTGCGGAGAGCAACTGGCCGCACTGGTCTTTCCTCAGGTGAATACTTTCGGCTTGGTCGAAGCTGTGGATGCACTGACCCGGCAGGCTGCGGCTGTGGGAGCGAAGTCGATCGCCGTGATCGACCCGCTCTTGCTGGGACCGGGCGGGCTGAAAGCTCCCTCGGATTTTGGCGATCACGGTGTTGATATTATCGTCGGTGAGGCACATCACCTGGCTCTGGCGCCTAATTTTGGCGGGCCGGGCCTGGGGCTGTTCGGTGTGCGTTTTTCGGAAAATGACCGCAACGGTGTGCGTGCTGCACCTGGCCGCTTTATTGGCAAGGCACGTGACTGCTCTGGCCGGGATTGCCGTGTCGGAGTGCTCTCTACCCGTGAGCAGCATATCCGTAAAGATAAAGCCACGTCCAATATTTGCTCCAACCAGGCCTTTATCGCCACTCTGGTCGGAGCGGCACTCCTTGAACGCGGGGATTCCGGGCTGGAACACATTCTGACAGGAATGCGCATGCAGCTCAAACAAGCAGTCGAGCGACTGACGGCTTTTGAGGGCGTGGAGCTGGCCTTTCCGGGGTCTGTAAGTTTCCATGAGGTGACTTTGCAGCTGCCTGGCCCGGTTGCCGGATTGCTTGCCGCCGCCCACAAGGCCAGTATTCTGGCAGGTGCGGATGTGAGTGATCGTGTCAGCGGTGGCAGGCATTTGCTTAAGCTCTCTTTCAGCAATCGCGAGCAGGATATCGCGCCGCTAGTTGAAGTGTTTGAAAGTTATTTCGGGGCGCCGGGGGCGTCTAGCACAACACTTAAGTCACTTGATAGTGATATGTTGCGCTCTAGGGCACCCCAGCTTCCCCGCTACAGCGCGGATGAGGTGGTGAGTTACTACCAACAGTTGGGGCAGCTGAATGTGAGTCCGGACGATGGCTGCTACCCGCTGGGCTCCTGTACCATGAAATATAATCCGAAGATCAACGATTGGGCCGCTGGACTGCCGGGGTTTACCGACATCCATCCGCAGGCACCCGTCGAAGATGCCCAGGGCTGCCTCTTCTTGCTGCATGAGATACAGCAATGGTTCAAGCAGATCACCGGGCTGGCTGGAGTCACGACCCAGCCGCTGGCCGGTGCGCAGGGCGAACTGGTTGGCCTCAAGCTCTTTCAGGCCTATCACCGTGACCGGGGTGAGCTGCGCGATGTCATGCTGATCCCCCGCTCGGCCCATGGTACAAATTTCGCCACGGCTACTATGGCTGGTTTCAGCGGCAAACAAGGTCAGATCGTCTATCTGGAGGCCGATACCGCCGGGCGTGTCCTGAACGAAGACTTGGAACGTCGGATCGAGCAATACGGTCCGCGCATTGCCGGGATCATGATTACCAACCCCAATACGTCCGGCATCTTTGAAACCTCCTTCAAGGAGATTGCAGCAAAAGTTCACGCGGTTGGTGGCTTGGTTTATATGGACGGTGCCAATATGAATGCCATCGCCGGCTGGGTCGATCTGGGCGCGCTGGGCGTCGATGCTGTGCACAATAATTTGCACAAGACCTGGACCATCCCGCACGGCGGAGGTGGCCCAGGCGATGCCATGGTCGCTGTCAGCGAAAAACTCCTGCCCTACCTGCCGGGTTACCAAATCGTGCTCGACGATGGGATGTATCGCCCCGTTAAGCCCGCTAAATCTATCGGATCTTTCCACCGCCATTGGGGCAACTTTGCCCACAAAGTCCGGTGCTACACCTATTTGCGGCGGCTCGGGCAGGAAGGGGTGCGCCGGATGGCTGCGGTGGCGGTCCTGAGTGCGCGCTATACTCAGCAGCTGCTGGATGGCGAATATGCCCTGCTGCCGAAGGGCGCCGATACTGAACCACGCATGCACGAATTTATCATCACGCTGCGCGATGAGGATTACGCCCAAATCGAATCGGTCGGCCTGCGCAAGGCCGATGCCGCGCCGCGCATCGGCAAGCTCTTTCTCGATTTCGGCTTCCACGCCCCGACCGTAGCCTGGCCGGAGCCACTCGGCCTCATGATCGAGCCCACCGAGAGCTACACCCAAGCTGAGCTGGACCGCTTTGCTCAGGCCGTGCTGGCCATCCGCCGCTTGATTCGCGAGCAACCCCAGGCCCTCCTTACTGCCCCTCACTTTACGCCCATCGACCGGGTGGACGAAGTCGAAGCAAACCGCGAGGTTTGCCTCTCCGAATCCTTGGAAGAATTGCCTGCGATTAATCTGCCGCGCATCTCCACCCGCGAACTGGCCAAAATGCCAGTCGCAGAAATTTACACTAAAATTTTGGCGGCGTCCAAAAATTATACAGCACCTCAGTAGTGTGTCATCGCCGATGCTAGATTGTTGAGCGTAGCATTTGCGATGCAGAAAACAGATCAGATCGCTTTCTTCCCATTGGGGGTTTAATCTGCGCTTTATTTGAAGATCCGCTGGTCGAGATGCTCTGATAAACCTGATATTTGAGGAAAATTAGGCGCACAACAAATAAATAAGGGACAGGCAAAAAAAATATTGACATGATTGATTCGGTGGATGAAATGGTGGGCAAATTGATTTTCTATTTATTATGAGGACACGGCGGTTGAAAGTTTTGGGTGGTGGATCGGCGGTTTACCATGTGATGACGCGGACGGTGAATGGGGAGCGTTTGCTTAAGGATCGGGAGAAGGAGATTCTGCGTAAGATGATCTGGCAGGTGGCGGATTTTTGCGGGGTGGAGGTG
>Ga0100385_1005097_pt1 | contig 11130 bp, 8 predicted proteins | sample CryGeymeta201509_FD_81543 | JGI IMG/M metagenome (GOLD analysis project Ga0100385, IMG submission 81543) | Groundwater microbial communities from Crystal Geyser aquifers in Utah, USA - Crystal Geyser metaG 2015-09 | ecosystem: Environmental > Aquatic > Deep subsurface > Groundwater | place: USA... | reverse complement strand
GGCGAAGAGCATTTGGCGACGCGGCGTCCCATTGTTTACACCAGTAGCGATTCGGTTTTTCAGATTGCGGCCCATGAGGAAATTTTGCCCCCGGCACAACTTTACACTCTGTGCGAGCAGACCCGTGAAATGCTCAGGCCCTACGAGGTCTGTCGCGTGATTGCACGCCCCTTTATTGGGCACAATGCCGCGAATTTTCAACGGAGCGCGCGGCGGCATGATTTTCCTTTGTCTCCCGCCGGCCCGACCTTGTTAGATCAACTGCAAGCGCACCACCTGCCCACCTGCGGTATTGGTAAAATTGGTGATCTGTTTAATCGCCGTGGCCTGGATCTGAGCCTGCCGACGCGGGATAACTCCGCCGGGATGCAGAGGTTACGGCGTCAGCTGAAGTCGCAGTCGCGAGGGCTGATATTTGTCAATCTAGTCGATTTCGATACCCACTACGGCCACCGCCTTGACCCGCGGGGCTTTGCGCGAGCGCTGGAAGAATTCGACCGCGATCTGGGGCTGCTGCTGCCGCTGTTGGCTGAGCAGGATCTCGTGGTTGTGACTGCCGATCACGGATGCGATCCCACGACTCCGGGCACCGATCATACCCGTGAGTATGTGCCCTTGCTGGTGTGGCACAAGGGGATAGGGCAGGGACGTGCCTTGGGAACGAGAAACAGTTTTGCCGATATTGCGGCGAGCCTGGCGCAGCTGTTCGCGGTCGAAATGGCTGTCGGGGAAAGTTTTTTGTCTTCTTTGAGCGCTCAAATTGCCTTATAAGTTGAAGCACTGAGCGAAATTTTTCGACGAAAGGACGCAACGATGAGAAAATGTGTGTTGATCATACTTCTGGTGCTTAGTTGGGCCTTGCCCGCTTTGGCCCTGACTCTGGGTGATGCGGCAATTACGCGGGGAATCAGTGCACGGGCACCGCTGGATCGGATTGAAACCTACCGGGTCAACTCAGAGGGTGCAAGCGGGCGGCTCTATTGTTTTTCGCAGATTGATGGTGCCACCGCAGATACCAAGGTGGCGCATGTCTGGTTTTACGGCACACGTGAAATGGCACGCGTCGAGCTGCCGGTTCGCTCCAGTCGCTGGCGCACCTACTCTTCGAAAAAGATCCTTCCTCAGTGGACGGGTGACTGGCGAGTGCAGATCGTTGCTGCCGATGGCCGACTGTTGGGCGAACTGGCCTTTCGTGTCGAGTGACTCTTACCCCTCCGGCGGCTTGACGCCGGAAGGGTAAGAGTTAACCCCGGGTGGCAACTGAGCCCGCCCCTGCTCTCTCAGGGTCTGCGCGTTGCATCAGCTTGGGGTGAGGGTCATTTTTTCTTGTTGGCGCGGGCCTGGGCGAGGTTGTCGGCCAAACCGCGATCCAGAGCCATTTGGCGCCGAGTTTCCGAGTAGCTGCGTGCCGCCAGTGATTGGCTGAGAGGAATATCGAAACGTTGGCGATATTCTTTGGGCAGCATGTCGTGGGCGGTGCGTAAATGGCGCGACAGGGTTTTGAAACCTTTGCCGCAGATCATGCAGTAAATGGCTTCTTTGCCAAAAGCCTTCTTGCGACTGACGGCGGGTTCATCCTCGGCAATCGCTTCGGTGCTCGGGTTTTCGCCACGGTCCAGGGCCGCCAATGTCTGGTGGAGTTCGGTCAATTCCGCCAGCATTTCTTCTTTGGTCATTTCGGTTTTGCTCAGGTGGGCCGCCAGTATTTGCGCGGCCAATTCAGTGGGGGTCGCCATACAAAATTTCTCCTTTTAGCTTGATCTAATTGACTGTAGACTTTTATATATAACGGTTCCTCTTTTAATAGGGAAGTCCCAAAAAAAAGAAAATGAAAAAAATAGCAATTTTTTCGGGTGAAGTTTGTGGTATTTTTTGTACACAACTGAAAAAATCGAAGTTGAGATCATGAATATTCGAGAACAAATAGAAAAACGTGAAGATTTATGCCTTGCGCCGAATGCCTGCCATAGTTCGAGGTCACGGGGGCGTTGCAAAGAAGAACCTGCCTGTGCGGTAAGGACTATTTTCCAACATGATCGTGACCGTATTTTACATTCCAAATCTTTTCGCCGTTTAAAACATAAAACTCAGGTTTTTCTTGCCCCTGAAGGGGATCATTATCGTACTCGCCTCACGCATACGCTTGAAGTTTCCCAGATCGCCAGAACTGTAGCACGGGGACTGGCACTGAACGAAGATCTGACTGAGGCTATTGCCTTGGGACATGATCTGGGGCATACCCCTTTTGGCCATGCCGGCGAGCGCGTGCTGAGTGAGTTGAGACCGGAAGGTTTTCGCCATGTTGTGCAAAGCCTCAGGGTTGTCGATTGTCTTGAAAAGGAGGGTCAGGGGCTGAATTTAAGTTTGGAGGTGCGTGATGGAATCCTCAAACATTCCAAGGGTTACGGCCCCCTGCTGGCTCCGGATGAAAGCTCACGCGCCCTGACTCTCGAAGGGCAGATTGTGCGTTTAGCCGACATTATTGCTTACGTCAATCATGATCTGGATGATGCGATTCGCGGCGGAGTTGTTCATCTGAACGAGGTGCCGACCGATATCTTGCAACATGTGGGTTTTCGCCATTCAGAGCGTATCGATCGCATGGTCAAGGATCTGATTGAACAGTCACTGGCGGTCGAGGGGCAGCAAATTCTCCTGTCGGCAGAAATGGATGAGGCAATTCAGGCCCTGCGTACCTGGCTTTATCGCCATGTTTATCACATTGCACAGATTCACGACGACTTTGTCAAGGCGTCGCGGATGTTGCGCGAGCTCTTTAACTTTTTTATCCAGGATGAAGCGGCCTTTATCGCCGCGGGTGGGCGTCGTTTCGGATCAGATTCACTGGCGGTGTCGGTGACGGACTTTATCGCGGGGATGACCGACCGATTTGCCCTGGCAATTTATAGCCGTCTCTTTTTGCCTCAGCCTTGGCGATCCCTTTCATAAACAGGTAACTCATTGATTTTCCCCGGAGATAAACTTGACACTCCGAAAGTCGCTATGCTAGCTTTAGCGCGGTTTACGCACCTGTTTCCGCCGGTTTTCGGCAGGTGGCTCCAATGATGAGCCTCGGTTCGCGTCGCTTGCTCTTTCGTGTTGGTGACCTCGGTTTCTGCCTTGATTTATGTGAGTTGGTTGAAATTTGTGAGGATTTCGAAATTTTAAACACGCCGCGTTTACACGATGCGGGACAAGCGGTTTGCGGGGGCATGGTTTTTCGGCGCACCACGATTCCCGTGGTTGATCTGCGCTCCCGGCTGGGACTCGGCGCATCATCTCCCGCACGCCAACCCCATAACGCTTTAGTTTTACATAGCCGTGAGGGAAACTGGGCGTTACTCATCGACCAGGTTGAGGGTTTTCAGCCAAGCGCCAGTATGCAGGATCTCCCCCTGCCGCCGCTGCTTGTCGCCCCAGGATGGAGATGTTTCGAGCAGATTGCCTTGTATCAGGCCCGACCATTTATAAAGCTTGACCTGCATGCCTGCTATGGTGGACTCTCACCGTGAACAAACGCCTTGGATTGTTCAGCTTTATGGGGGTCGGCTATGCCCTTTCCCTGTCAAGGCTTTTGCGTGTGGTAGAGGCCGGTTGCGTGTATCCGCTGCCGTTTGTGCCGCTGGGGGTTGAGGGCATGCTGATCCAGGGGACTGAACTGGTGCCCATGCTTGGTTGTGCTTGGCTGACCGGGTCTCAGGAAGCCGCAGTTGCCGGATTTCAGGTTGTGGTTGCCAGTGAATATGGTGCCATGGCTTTACCGGCCGATAAAACCCAAGGAATTGTCGCTGAAGCGCGCGGCAACTGGCAGCCGGAGCCGAAATCGAGGTTTGGCTTTTTGACGCATAGTTTCTGTTATCAAGAGGTCAGCTACCGCATGGTGAATATTGACGCTCTTGCTGTGAGTTTGATTCGCTCCTGAAATTTAAGGGGCAAGACCTGGTGCGAGGAGGCATCGAATGGCGAAAAAACTGCTTCTAGCTGACGACAGTCTGACAATTCAAAAGGTTTTTGGAATTGTTTTTGCCCATCTGGACTATCAGTTGCTGGTTGCCGACAATGGCAATGCGGCCCTGGATCTGGCACGCAAAGAGCGCCCGGATCTGGTGATTGCCGATATTGGGATGCCGGGCCTCGACGGTTTTGAGTTGTGTCAGGCGATAAAAACTGATGCCGCTCTTGCTTCGACTCCGGTTATGCTCCTGCCCGGCGCCTTCGAGAATTTTGACGAAAGCCGCGCCCGTGCTTGTGGTGCCAGTGGCTGGTTGTCCAAGCCCTTCGAATCTCAGACAATGATCGACAAAGTTGAGACCCTGCTGGCGGCTGAGTCCCTTGCTGCTCCTGCGGCGACCCTGGCATCAGAGCCAGAGCCTCTGATTGAAGAAACCCTCCTTCCCGAGAACCTTGTCGATGAGCTTCCGGTTGAGAGTAACGCTTTCGACACCGGGGCCGCGGCCACCGAAGCCGAGAGTTTTGACGAAATCGCCGAACTTGATCCCGTGGATATTCTTGCTCCCGCTGACGCCGGGGCTGAGGCGACGGAATCTGATTTAATGAACGCTTTTGGAGCCGAAGAGGATGATGGCCTCGGTTTTATTGAGGGAGAAAGCCTTGAAGAGCTGAACCCCTTTGATGAAATCACCGAACCCCTGGAAGATAGCCTCGGCATCGAAGAACCGGAAATCGCGCCAACAGAGATTCCCGACGATGATATCTGGGATGCGGTTTCTTTTGAGGAAGAGGAGGCTCCCGGCGCCGATGCTTTGGTGGTAGATAACTTTGAGACCGCTTCACCTGCAGTTGAACCAGCGGCCCCGTTCGCCGAGCCGGAGCCGGAAGAAGATATTCTCGAACTGGCAGAAGCCGACATTTTGGATGTCGGCGAAGACGAGGAGATGGAGCCCTTTGCGCCGGTCGAAGTGTCTGCTGCTCCTGAAATCAGCGACGCCAGCTTTGCGCATGAAGCTCCTGCGGCGGAAGACGCCGTGCTGCCAGTCTCCGAACCCGCTTTTGACCCACCCGGTGACCCGGAGCCAGGGCCAGAGCCAGAGCCTGAAACGGAGTTGGCATCGGGCATCATTGATTTCTCCGCCCCCGCAGTGGCAACTGCTCCGGAAGATCGCGACAGCGGGCAGACTCCGATCCATCAAGAACCTGCATCAGAGGTGTTTGAGCTTGAAGCTGAGGGGCTTGAGACGGAAGAGCTTGACGCGGAAGAGGCGTCCAAGGAAGAATTTTCCTTTAACGATCTGCCCGAAGAAGAAGCTGCTCCAGTGGCTGCTTCACCGGTAACGCCCCAGGTGCTTGAAGAGCAGCTGCGCAATCTTGACCCCGCCGTGCTTGAAGAAATTGTCAGCCGGGTTGCCGCACCCATCATCGAAAAGCTGGCGGCTAAAATTCTTGAGCAGGTGGTCTGGGACGTGGTGCCTGATCTGGCTGAAACCATGATTCGCGAGGAAATTGAAAAAATCAAGCAGGGTGCCGACTAAGCCAACGCGCGGTTATTGATCCCTGATTAACAACCCGAGGGGGAGCTGAAGTGCCCAGGCGCTTTGCCTCCCCCCTTTGTCGTTTCCGGGTGCGGAATACGACTTTTTCAGTTAGAGGAACCTGTTTACGTCATGGAAAAACTTGCTAAAGGTTATGAGCCCGGTCAGGTTGAGGACAAGTGGTATCATCTCTGGGAAGAAAAGGGCTACTTTCACGCCGACGAGCAGAGCTCTGCACCGCCTTATTCCATTGTTATCCCGCCGCCAAATGTGACCGGCGTGCTGCACATGGGCCATGCCCTCAATAATACCTTGCAGGATATTCTGTGCCGCTGGAAGCGCATGTGCGGTTACGAAGTTTTGTGGATGCCGGGCACCGATCACGCCGGGATTGCGACCCAGAATGTGGTGGAAAAACAGCTGGCTGCCGCAGGCTGTGATCGTCATGAATTGGGGCGCGAAAAGTTTGTCGAGCGTGTCTGGCAGTGGCGCGAGGAATCGGGCGGCCAGATCATCAATCAGCTCAAAAGTCTGGGAGCTTCGTGCGACTGGCAACGCGAGCGCTTCACCATGGACGAAGGCTTATCGAAAGCGGTGCGTGAAGTTTTTGTGCGCCTGTATGACGATGGCTTGATTTATCGGGATAATCGCCTGATCAACTGGTGTCCACGCTGCCACACCGCTCTCTCCGACCTTGAGGTTGAACACGAAGACCAGCGGGGTCATCTTTGGCATTTGCGTTACCCGGTTGCGGGCACTGATCAGGTGCTGGTGGTTGCGACCACCCGCCCGGAAACCATGTTGGGTGACACGGCAGTCGCGGTGCATCCTGAAGATGAGCGCTACGCCGCATTGATCGGTAAAATGGTCGATTTGCCTCTGTGCGGGCGTCAGATTCCGGTGATTGCCGATGACTATGTTGACCGTGAATTTGGTTCAGGGGCGGTTAAAATCACCCCGGCCCACGATTTCAATGACTTCGAAATTGGCAAGCGTCACAATCTTGAAAAAATCAACGTACTCGATGAATCGGGCTGCATTAACGAGAATGGTGGGCTCTATCAGGGGTTGGAGCGCAATGCGGCCCGGCGCAAGATTGTCGAAGATCTCGACGAACTTGGTCTGCTCGCCCAGGTCGAAGAGTACACCAATGCCGTCGGTGAATGTTATCGCTGTAAAACCATTATCGAACCTTTTATGAGCTTGCAGTGGTATGTGGCCGTCGGGCCCCTGGCCGAACAGGCTATCAAGGCGGTTGAAACCGGTCAGACAAAAATTCTGCCCGCGCAATGGGAAAAAACCTATTTTGAGTGGATGAACAATATTCAGGATTGGTGCGTCAGTCGGCAGATCTGGTGGGGGCACCGCATTCCCGCCTGGTTCTGTGACGATTGTGATAAAATTACCGTCAGTCGCGAAGATGCCACCTGTTGCGCGCATTGTGGTTCCACCGCATTGCGTCAGGAAACCGATGTTCTTGATACCTGGTTTTCTTCAGCCCTCTGGCCTTTTTCAACTATGGGCTGGCCCGACAAGTCGGTGGCCCTCGCAAAGTTTTATCCGACATCTTGCCTGGTGACCGGCTTTGATATCCTGTTTTTCTGGGTGGCGCGCATGATGATGATGGGCCTGAAATTCATGGATCAGGTTCCTTTCCGCGAGGTTTACATTCACGCCCTGGTGCGGGATGCTCAGGGCCAGAAGATGAGCAAGAGCAAGGGCAACGTCATTGATCCTTTGACGATTGTCGATCACTATGGTGCTGATGCGTTCCGCTTTACTCTGGCCGCCTTTGCCGCCATGGGTCGCGACATCAAGCTGTCCACGGAACGCATTGGGGGGTATCGTAATTTTATCAATAAGCTCTGGAATGCCAGCCGTTTTGCCTTGATGAACCTGGAAGATTTTGATCCGGCCGCGCAGAAGATCACTGACTTTGCATTGAGCCCGGCCGATCAATGGATTCTGGCGCAATTTGATCAGGTGGCCAGCGAAGTGGGCACGTATTTGACAGATTACCGCTTCAACGATGTGGCTGGCAGCCTCTATGCTTTTACTTGGCATTCCTTCTGCGACTGGTATATCGAGCTCGCCAAAGAGCCCCTCTACGGGGAGGATCCGCAGGCCCGGTTGCGCACTCAGGTGGTACTTTATAGGGTTCTTGAAGGGTTGCTGCGCCTTTTGCACCCATTGATTCCCTTTGTTACCGAGGAGATCTGGCAGGTCTTGCCGGGGGTGCGTCCGGTCGCAACCATTATGCGCGCCAGTTATCCGGCCAAGAGTGGGGTTGAGCTTGATACCCAAGCCGTGGCCAAAATGGAAAGTATCATGGAGGTTGTGCGGGCGATTCGAAATATCCGCGGAGAGCTGGATGTCGCACCGGGCCGTAAAATTGCCGTCTATCTGGATTGCCGTGCAGCGCAGACGGTCCAAACTCTGACTGCCGGTGAAGGTTATATCAAGGCTTTAGCGCGGGTCGAGGAACTGCTGATCGGTGTTGCCATTGAGCGCCCGCCGCAGTCGGCGGCGCAGCTGGCGGGCGAGGTTGAAGTGTTGGTACCCTTGGCCGGGATCATCGATCTGGCCGAAGAGGAAAATCGGTTGCAAAAAGAAATCGTCAAGTTGACCAAGGATCTGGATTTCTTTGAACGCAAACTGGCCAATGAAAAATTTGTGGCCAATGCCCCCGCTGCAGTTTTGGAAAAAGATCGCGCCAAGCTGCTGGCGTCACAGGAGAAAATGGCAGTTTTGACCCAAGCTCTGGGGCGCATACGCAGTTTTATGAACTGATTGAATACCAAGATTTTTTATTTTAGGGTTTAATTTTCCAAGGATTTTTAGTATACCGTATACGGTTTTGTAATTCAGGGTTACAGTCGCAGAAGGTTAAAAACCTATCATTTGATGAGCATTGCGCTGCGCGCCCTCTGTCGGCAATTTATTTTGCGGCCGGATCGAGGGAAAATACGCTGACATGCAGATGTCGGAAGTCTATCAAGGCTCGGATTCAGGAGGATGAAAATAAATGGGTATGAGTCGCCCGATGGTTGTGCAGCGCTCAGGTTGAGGAATGGCTTGCTTCGTTCAACCATATTTTTTTATTCACTTCTCAGAGGGAATGACTATGCATCTGACTCAAAGCACTGTGGGACGAAAAATTCTGATGGCGGTGACCGGCCTGCTGCTGGTAGGATTTATCACCGTTCACCTGCTCGGCAACCTGTCGGTTTTCGCCGGGCCCGACGGTATTAACGCCTATGCACTAAAACTGCACAGCCTTGGCGCGCTGGTTTGGGTTTTCCGCCTGATCATGCTCGCGCTTTTTGTGGTTCACATTTACTTTGGTGTTACCCTGTCGATGGAAAACCGCACGGCAACGCCGGTAAACTATTCGATCAAAAAAATGGTAAAAACCACCTTTTCGGGTGAGTCCATGCTGTACACCGGGTTGATTCTCCTTGCCTTTCTGATTTACCACCTGCTGCATTTTACGCTGCAGGTCACTAACCCGGGCATTTCAGCCCATGCCCTGCCCCTTGACGCGGCCTTGCGCCCCGACGTCTACACCATGGTGGTTCTCAGCTTCCAGAAAGTTTTCATTTCGCTGGTCTACATTGTTGGCATGATCGCCCTGCTTTTGCACCTGACTCACGGGCTTTCCAGCTTTGTTCAGACTCTTGGTTGGAATAACGGCCCCAGTCTTGAAAAAGTCGGTCTCGGCGGCAAAATTGTCGCAGTCGGCTTTTTCGTGGCTTATGTCGCCATCCCTGTTCTTATCCTTGCTCGCTTCGTGAAAGTATAGGGGGTATTACTGTGATACTCGATGGAAAATCACCCGTAGGCCCAATCGAAACCTCTTGGGATCGTCATCGCTTCGATACCAAACTGGTTAACCCTGCAAATAAGCGCAAGTTCAAAATTCTCATGGTCGGTACCGGCCTCGCCGGAGGTGCGGGCGCCGCATCCCTGGGCGAGCTGGGCTACAATGTTGAATGCTTCTGCTATCAGGATAGTGCGCGGCGCGCCCACTCTATTGCTGCCCAGGGCGGCATTAACGCGGCAAAAAACTATCCGAACGATGGCGACAGTGTGCGGCGCCTGTTCTACGATACCATGAAAGGCGGCGACTTCCGTGCGCGTGAAGCCGACGTCTGGCGGCTGTCGCAAGTATCAAACAACATCATTGACCAGTGTGTTGCGCAGGGCGTTCCTTTCGCGCGCGACTACGCCGGCTACCTCGACACCCGTTCCTTTGGTGGGGCGCAGGTTTCACGTACCTTCTACGCGCGCGGGCAAACCGGCCAGCAATTGCTGCTTGGCGCTTATTCGGCCCTGTCGCGTCAGATCAAAGCCGGTACGGTCAAGCTCCATACCCGGCGTGAAATGCTTGATTTGGTCGTGGTTGACGGGGTTGCCAAGGGCATCACCGTGCGGAACTTGATTACCGGCGAGATTGAATCCCATTGGGGTGACGCGGTTTGTCTTGCGACCGGCGGTTACATCAATGTTTTCTACCTTTCGACCAACGCCATGGGTAGCTCGGTGACCGCCAACTGGAAGGCCGCTAAAAAAGGTGCCTACTTCGCTAACCCCTGTTACACCCAGATCCACCCGACCTGTATTCCGGTCGCCGGTGAGCATCAGTCGAAGCTGACTCTGATGTCCGAGTCGCTGCGAAATGATGGTCGTATCTGGGTACCGAAAAAAGCTGGCGACAAGCGGCCGGCCAATGAGATTCCTGAAAACGAGCGCGATTACTACCTCGAAACCAAGTATCCCGCTTTCGGTAACCTGGTGCCGCGTGACGTGGCCTCGCGTAATGCCAAGCAGATGACCGACGCCAATCGCGGTGTCGGCACGACGGGGTTGGCGGTTTATCTCGACTATGCTGACGCCATTAAACGTGTTGGTGAAAATACGATCAAAGAGCGCTATGGTAATCTTTTTGATATGTACGAAAAAATCACCGATGAAAATGCCTACAAGCAGCCGATGCGGATCTACCCGGCACCGCACTATGCCATGGGTGGGCTGTGGGTTGATTACAACCTGATGAGCAATGTCCCCGGGCTGTTCGTTATGGGTGAGGCCAACTTCTCGGTTCACGGGGCCAACCGTCTCGGCGCATCGGCGCTGATGCAGGGCCTGGCCGATGGCTATTTCGTCATTCCCTACACTATTGGTGGTTATCTCACAACGGTCACCCCAGGCGAAACCAAAACGGATCATCCGGCCTTCAAAGAATCGATTGCCGGGGTCGAAGAACAGTCCAAAAAGCTCCTCGCCATCAACGGTAAGCGTACCGTCCTTGAGTTCCACCGTTCCCTCGGCAACATCATGTGGGACAACGTCGGTATGGCACGCTCCAAAGAAAGTCTCACCAAGGCGCTGCAAGAAATACCTAAGTTGCGTGAAGAGTTCTGGCAGGATGTCAAGGTCACCGGTTCTGGTGCCGAGCTGAATCAGCAACTTGAAAACGCTGGTCGCGTTGCTGACTTCCTTGAATTTGCTGAAATTCTGGCAACGGATGCCCTGCACCGCGAGGAATCCTGCGGTGGTCACTTCCGCGTTGAAAGCCAGACTGAGGAAGGTGAGGCCATGCGCGACGATGAGAACTTCGCTTATGTCGGTGCTTGGGAGT
>Ga0100385_1005096_pt1 | contig 11131 bp, 13 predicted proteins | sample CryGeymeta201509_FD_81543 | JGI IMG/M metagenome (GOLD analysis project Ga0100385, IMG submission 81543) | Groundwater microbial communities from Crystal Geyser aquifers in Utah, USA - Crystal Geyser metaG 2015-09 | ecosystem: Environmental > Aquatic > Deep subsurface > Groundwater | place: USA... | reverse complement strand
ATCTAATGTAGATGGCAAAATTTAATAGAACTACTGATAAAATAGTAGAAAGTGGTTTTATTAGCAAAGGCAAGATACTCGAATATGTTACTGAAAAGGACATATTCGAGTTAGTCTTTGGTTTTAAACCTGAAGAATTTGAGTATGTTACATCTCCTTTTAGAGATGATAAAAATGCTGGATGTTGGTTTGAAATTGACTTTAACACAAATAAGTTAAGGTTTACAGATTTTGCAGATACTAGAGTTATTAATGGTATTAAAATGTCTAATATAGATTGTTTTGATGCTGTTCAAGTATATTTTGGATTACCTAGCTTCTATAAAACTTTAGAATTTATAAAAGCTAAACTAATTGATGGGAAAGATATTAAGCATGATATTGTTCATAAAGTTTACACAAAACCTGTTGTTGTTAGAGAAAAAAGAAAGGTTAACATTTTAATGAGCACAAGAGATTTTTATTTACAAGATAAAAATTTCTGGCAAATTAGATATGGTATAACTAAAGAAAACCTTATGGAAGATAAAGTTTTTCCAATAAGAAAATTTAAACTTGCAAATACAAAAACTGGAGACCATGTATTCAGAACAGATGACATTGCTTATGCTTACACTGAATTTAAAAGTGGTAATAAAAAAATTTATAGACCAACTAAAAAAGGGTCTAAAAGATTCATAACAAACTGTAGTGCAGATGATGTTGGTGGGATGAACACAAATATTAAATCTGGAAGATTGTTAATTATTACTAAATCTTATAAAGATTACAGAGTACTTAGAAATTTAGGACTAAATGTTAGATGGTTACAAAATGAAGGGATGTTTCCAAAAAGTACAGAATTTTGGAATCTTATCACAAACTTTGATAAAGTGATTGTATTCTTCGATAATGATGAAGCAGGTATAAAAGCAGCAACTTCTTTAGTAGATTTAATAAATTTTACTGAAATAGATAAAGCAAGCATGACTTACTTACCAATAGAATTATTATCTGAAGGTATTTCAGACCCTTCTGACCTAGTACATAAAAGAAATCAACAAGAATTAATTAATTTTTTAAAAAGTAAAAGAATTTTATTATGAATTTATTTAAGAATGTACATGAATCTTGGATTCCCTTATTACATAGCTTGGCTTACAACGAGCCTTTGGTAAAATTTCTCTCTAGTCTTAGTGAAATATCTTTTCAACCTGAATTTGAAAAAATCTTTAAGGTTTTTGAAATGCCAGTAAAAGATATAAAAGTGGTTATACTAGGACAAGACCCATACCCTAAACCTGGGGATGCTATAGGTAGAGCTTATGCTGTATCTGACAAATCAAAAATGCCTTTCATCTTAAGAAATATTGAAAAAGAAATCTTTAGAACAAAAGGAGTAGAAGTACTTAATCAAGACAATGACATAGTGGACCAATCTTGGAAAACTTTAAATCATTGGTCTGAACAAGGTGTTTTCTTATTGAATACAACATTAACTGTAGAAACAGGAAGTGCTGGGAGTCATATAAGATATTGGAAAGAATTTACAGAAATGATAGTTCAATTTATAAGTCATGAAAATCCTTGCATTTGGATGCTTTGGGGGAGTTACTTAAAAACACAAGGTTCAAATATAAAAAATCCTTTTTTAGTAAAAGGTTATGATAGAGAATCTATTGAAGAAATTCCAATTGACCCTAAATTAAATTACATTATTCCTGGAGAACATCCAGCAATGTTAATAGAAGAAGGAGAAGAAGGTTTTTCAAAAGATGGTTTTTATTATACAAACAGAGTATTAGAAAAAAGAAGTTTAAAAAAAATAATTTGGTAAATGATTTTTGAGACACAAAAAGAAAAAGATGTAAAGCAAGTAGGTGATATTAAAAATAATAATGTTTCAATAGACACTAGTAACATAGATTTTATTGTAACAATCTTATCAACAAATTTATATTCAAAACCTATAGAGTCTTTTATCAGAGAAACAGTAAGTAATGCTTGGGATTCACATATTGAAGCTGGAGTAGATGACCCTGTTATCTTAGAATTAGGTAAAGACACAGAAGGTAATAAGTTTTGTAGAATTCAAGATTTTGGAGTAGGATTAAGTCCAGAAAGATTTAATTCAGTTTACAAAAATATTGGAAGTTCTACAAAAAGGACAGATAACACTCAAATTGGAGGATTTGGGATTGGTAGATTCTCAGCATTAGCATATTCTGATGTAGTTCACATTACTTCAGTTTTTGAAGGTAGGAAATATCTTTATATGATGTATAAAGATGGGAATAGTATTTCTATTGATTTACTTCATGAGCAAGATACAACTGAAAGAAATGGTTTAGAAGTAAAAGTAGAGATTAAACCAGGAGATTTTGACAATTTTGCAAGAGCAATAAAGTCTCAACTTGTGTATTTTGAAAATCTTTATATTATAGACTCATCAGCAGAAGATTCTGATAATTATTTTGATTCAGGTATTGACATTCAAAGAGAGTATAATAACTTTTCTATAAAAAAGTTTAATAATTTTTGGGTAAATACTTTAGATGACACAAAAGAAATTAATCTTGTGTTAGGAAAAGTAAGATACCCTTTAAGAATTGCAAACTTAGATGGTAATTATGCAAATAAAATTTCAGAATACCCTATATCATTAAAATTTGATATTGGAGATTTAGAAGTTACTCCAAATAGAGAAGAGATATTATATTCTTCTAAGAATAAAAAAGTAATTGAGGACAAACTTAATCTAACTTTAGATGAAGTAGATGCTTTAATTATGGCAGAAAAGACAAAAGATTTTACTAAATTTTCAGAATACCTTGAAGGAATTAATAATACACAGTATTTAACCTTGATGACACATGCTGACAAAGAAGTAAAACTTAAACTTTCTGATTCAAAAAGAAACTTAACTCTTAATGGAGTATCTTATGATGCTAAAAATTTCAAAGCAACTTATGAAGCTGTAATGAATTATAGTAGAATAACTGCTCAGTACACTTTTAGACAAGGTCAAATTCAATATAATAATTCTTCTCTTTCATTAAATACTATAAAAAGTAATTTTGAAAGAGTATATGTAGCTGATTTAGGAGATGTGAAAAACATTACTAAAAGATACATTAGAGAGACTTTTGATGACAATTCTTATTTTATTAAAGATTCAAGAAGTATGTTATCTTATGCAAAAGACTATATTGAAAGAGTAAAAGATATTGCAGCAGAAACAAATAAATATGGATACAATAAAGAATTAACATTTTATGATGCCAAAGCATTTAAAGTGATATTTAATAATATTGTAGGTAATCTAAGTAAAATGAACACATTTTCTGACAGTAAAGTTCCTCAAAAATGGATAATTGATACTAAAGCTGCTGATAAAGCTAAAAGAGGGTCAATTAAAAAACAAGGTTTTGATTGGAAACAGAATATCAATGTTCATGAACTGAGATATAAAGATTATGGTGAAGGAATTATGACTGATTCTGAAAGCTATGTAATGAAAGATTTAGAAAAAACTTTCAAATCACTAACTGTATATGGAGAAAAAGACTCAACTAAATTGAGAACTTTATATGCTTACTTAAAAAATGGAGTAAAACCTAAAATGATTGAACTTGCTCCTACAAAAGTAAAACTACTTGAAAATGTAGATAACTTTGTTAATATTGAAGATTTTATGAGCACAGAATACAAACTTATTAGAAATATAGGAACAGTAGAGTTCCTTAAGAAAGAAATTCCATTCTTAAAAGATTTAGCTAAAATTCAAAACATTAGCAGTATTTCAGAAAAGTTAGCTTTAGCTGTTAAAGAACTAATTGATTTTGTTCATAAGTATGAAAGTTCTGCAAGCAGACATTCAACTGATACAGATGAAAGAGCTCTTTTAGAGGAAATCTATAGTGTTTGTGAAGAACAAGATTACTTTAATGAAGATATTAGAGCAACTTTTAACAAACACAAAACTGAACTTTTAAATGCAAGAGTTTTAATAGAATTTGCAACTAAAAGAGGAATGTACAGTTCAAGTTCTACAACAATCCCTGAAAATAGAGTAAATCTAGTGGTAGATTATTTACTTGCTAGAAAATTAATTAGACCAAGTGTCAAAGCAGTTTTAAAATTAAAAAATGAAACAATATTTAACCTAAAATCTGAAGAAGATGAAAATAATGAGAATTAAGAATAACACAACTGTTATTTTAAAAGATGGTACAATGCTTACCAACAGTAAATGTACTGATGAAATGCATGAAGACATTTTAAATAATGTTGAAAATGAAGAACTAGTAAAAGACATTTTAATGCCTGAATACTCTAAGACTAAAGAGGAAATTCAAACTAAAATGGATATGTTAGATAACTTCTCAAAATCAGAATACTTAACTGTATCTGGAAGTAGTGTTTATGTTAAGTCTATTTCAGAATTAAGTCTTCCAGAAGATTTAGCTATGGCAATTTGGAAAGCAGAACAGGCAGATAATATTGAATTATTATCTACTTATCTTAACTTTTGGACTTTATGTTCTTTAAATCCTGACAGTAGAGCTAGAACTAATTTGTTTTGGTTCTTAAATAGATATGGAATGACTATATCTAGTTCAGGGTTATTTGTAGCTTACAGAAATGTAGTGCTTAAGAAAGAAGGGTCTGATATTAACTCTAAATGGGCTAAATTTATAACAGATTCTTTTACAAAAGTTAGATTCCAATTAAAGCAATCTCCAAAAAATTACTATATAGGTAAAGATGCAAATGGAGAAAGAATTTGTACAACTTCTGAAAAGAAAATTGTAAAACTTAAAGGAATGCTTTCTGATTTATATGAAAAACTCTCTGATGAAAATGTAGCTCCAGTTTATACTGATGGTTACACTGGGAAGTTCACTATTAGAATTGGAGAACCTGTAACTATGGATAGAAGCAAATGTGATTCAAAACAAGAAAACACTTGTAGTAGAGGATTACATGTTGCTGGAAAATCTTGGTTACAAAGTAATTATTTTGGTAATGTAGGTCTTAGAGTTCTTGTTAATCCTGCTGATGTAGTGGCTGTGCCACCTCAAGACAGTTATGGTAAAATGAGAACTTGTGCTTACTATCCAATAGCAGTTGTTGCTTTTGATTCTTCTGGAAATATTATTGATGAAGAAATTGAAGATGGTTTTGAAGATAATTTTATTGACATGATTTCTTATGTAGGAGAAGTAAATAAAGAAGATTTATCTTCTTATACAATTAATATTCCTACTATTCCTGAAATTAGTAGAAATAAAATTGTTGATAGATTAGATGACATTAAAGAAAGTTTAAGAATTAAAAACATGACTCATGATAGTTAAACACGAAGATGTAAAAGTTGATGATGTTTTATTAATGGCTAAAGGAGCTAATTTAACTGTAATTAAAGTTATAGGAATAACTAAATCTGGTTCCCTTAAATACACTTTTTCTGATGAAGCAGAAGGTATGAATTATTATGGAAAAAATCTTGAATTAGATTGTTCAAAACATACTAAAACTCAATATGCTAAAAAAGGATGGAATGGCACTGGTGACTATGATTCTTATTTTTGGCTAATTCATAGAGATGCTTAATGGGTAAAGGAGCTACTAATAAAAGGAAAGGTAGTAATGCAGAAAGATATTATGCTAAGGTCTTCAGAGAGGACCTTGGCTTTTCTTTTTGTAAAACCTCTAGACAATCTAACAGGATGTTAGATGATGCTGGAATTGACCTCAACTTTCTTCCTTTTAATGTACAAATCAAAGCAGGATATGCTTCAGGGTTAAATGAATTTAAAACTCTAAAAGTAATTAGAGAAAGACTCCCAGAATTGTTTCCTCCTTATGATGCTGTACATAAACAAGTAGATGTGCTTATCCATAAAAAGGACACTGGAAGAGGAAAAAAGAAAAAGGACACTGATGAATTAGTGTTTTTATGGACAAAAGACTTTAGAAGTCTATTTAAAGATGTAGATATTAATATAGTTGACATGCCTGTAAGGGAAGGTCAAAAAAGAGGATGGACTTTTGAAGAAGATTTAGAAGAAAGCCCAGATGGTATAATGTTATACATTAAAGATGCAGATAACTTAACAGTTATGAGTTTTGAAAAATTTAAAGAATTAATAAAAACAAGAGAATGGCAATAATTATTGGCAAACAATCAGAAATTCAAGACTATTTTGATTCTGATGATGTGAATCAATCTTCACTAAAAGACTTAGCTGGAGGGCTAGATGGATATTTAGCTGCAATAGCTAAGAAAAGAAAAGACAAAGAAGAGAATAAACCTGCCCCAGATTATTTTTTAATAGGAGGAGCAGTAGATACTCTTTTAACAGGAGAAGAAGGAGAATTTGAGAAGCAATATTATGTTTCTACATTAGAGAAAAAACCTTCAGATGCTGAAATAGCTATTATAACCTCTGTTTTTGATGAGATGGTAGGTGCAGATGTTATAGACCAAATTAGTTTTGAAGATTGTTATGATGCAATCTTAGCTGCTGCTGATGAATTTGATTGGCAAAGAAGATGGAAAGAAGAAACTAGAGTTACAAAATTAATTGAAGTTGGAACTGATTACTTTGAAGATTTAAAAAGTTCTTTAGGTATGAAGATTCTAACTGTAGAGATGAAAAATAGAATTGATTCTATTGTAATGTCTTTAACAACTAACTCCAGAACTAAGAAATATTTTGATAAAGAGTTACAGGCACAACAAACAAATATGGATTTTTATTACCAATTGCCTATATATTTTACTTATGAAGGTGTTGCATGTAAAGCTTTGATGGATTTAGTTGTTGTTCATAAGGATGATAATGGAGCTATTATCAAAATTGAGCCTATTGATTTAAAAACTATGTCTGGCAACACTTTACAATTTATTGGAAAAGTAAAACAGCATAGATATGATATTCAAGCAGCTTGGTATGTATATGCCTTAGAACAGTATTTTGGATGTCATCCTGATACAATTGAACCTTTTAAATTTATAGTAGAATCTACAACTAATGTTGGTACTCCACTTGTATTCAAAATTTCAAAAGAAACCTTATTACATGGTCAATATGGGGCTCCTGAAGGAACCTTCAAAGCAGAAAATGGACAAAGAGCCTTGTTTTATCCTGAAGTAAAAGGATATAAACAACTTATGGAAGATTATATGTATTATTCAGAAAGAGATTTTAAAGAAGATAAAATTCTTGAAAATACTGATATTATAGATATTGATTGGACTAAAGGAATTATATCATGTTAATTGGTATTAGTGGAAAAATAGGTTCAGGGAAAGACTTAACTGGAAAAATAATTCAAGCTTTAACAGACAAACCAAGATGCTTTGATGGTATGGATGTTATTACTGAAAAAGAAGTTTCTTATAAAGTTTGGGATGTTCCTACTTTTAGCAATAGAAAATTTGCTGATACTCTGAAAGATTTTATCTGTATGTTGTTAGGATGTACAAGAGAAAGATTAGAAGATAGAGATTTTAAAGAAGCAGAACTTCCTGAAGAATGGTGGTATTATAAATTAGGAAATGGTACTATATTACCTAGAGGATATTATCCTAATGAAGAAGATAATCAGATATGTGAAAAAAGGTATTTAGTGAAAACTACACCAAGATTATTACTTCAACTTATGGGGACTGAATGTGGGAGAGAAATTCTACATCCAAATGTTTGGGTTAATGCAGTTATGAGTCATTATAAACCTACCCCTTTATATGGAAGAGAATCTACAAAAATTAGTGAATTACCAAATTGGATAATCACTGATATGAGATTTCCTAATGAGTTAGAAGCTGTAAAAAGTAGAAAAGGGATTACTATCAGAGTTAACAGAGGAACTGTAGAAAGAACAGGAAAAGTAATTATAAGAGATGAACATCCTTCTGAAACAGGTTTAGATAATGCAACATTTGATTATGTTATTGAAAATAATGGGACTATTAAAGATTTAGTGGACCAAATTAGAATAATTTTAATAAAAGAAAAACTTATTTAAAATGAATTACAAAGAGAAAAAACAAGAAGAAATAGAGGAAATTAAAAAAGATATTAGAAATATCATTAATACAAGTGAGTCAACTCTTTCTTGTCATGATGAAGAACCTGATTATATTTATTTCTCTACCAGAGAAAATGGTGATAATGGTGAAGAACATCATTCAGACATAGACTATAATGATGCTTATAATATTCAAAAGAAAATTGAAGCAAAATATAGAGGAAAAGTTTCAGTAGAAATTGAGACTGTTGATGAATTTGTTCACCTTAATGTAGAATTCTATTAATTATGTTTAAACCTAGTGACAAACAACAAAAAATTTTTGACACTTGGAATGATACAGATAAAAATATTTTAATTAATGCAGTAGCAGGCTCAGGTAAGACAACAACCTTACTTGAGCTTTTAAAATATTGTAAGTATAGAACTTTGTTTCTTGCTTTTAATAAATCGGTTCAAGAAGAGATACAATCAAAAATTGACGAGAAAAAATTAGGGCAAGGAAAAGCTCTTACAATGCACTCATTGGGACTTTCAGCAATAAGAGAACACTATAAAAAAGTGGTCATTAAAAATGGAAAGAACTTTGATTTACTTAAATTAGTTCAGACAAAACATAAAAGTATTTTTAAATACATGAAGTGGGAAGATAAGTTAAAACTTAGTTACACTTTAATGGATATGAATGATATTTCTAGGTTATTCTTAACTGATGATATGGGAGAAATTAAAAAACATTTGCAAAGTATGGACAAAAACTTTGTAAATCATAAAGATATTGTATCTTTGTGGTCCAGCTTTATAAATTTCAGAAAAGCAAGCTACAACTCAAATACTGTTGTTATTGACTTTAATGATATGATTTATTTAGCAGCCAGGGAAAAACTTCATATACCAATTGAACCTTATTATCTAATGGTTGATGAAGCTCAAGACTTAAATCTTGCACAACACAAACTTGTAGAAAATTTAATTTCTCAAGGGACTATTATCAAATGGATAGCTGTTGGAGATAGAAATCAATCAATTTATGGTTTCAGTGGAGCTTACTCATCTTCTTTTGACAAATTCCTAGAAATGGGAGAAGTAGAAGAATTACCTTTAGATATTTGCTATAGATGTGCTACAAACATCATTGATGCAACTAATGAGGTTTATGATGTAATGGAGTATGGTAAAGAGGAAGAAGGTATTGTTGGAGTAATAGAAGATATAAACGAAGTAAAAGCAGAATCCATGATAATATGTAGAAACACTAGTCCTATAATAAAGCTATATTTTAGTCTTTTAGGTTCTGGTATGCCTGTTTACATAAAAGGAGATGATATACTTACTTCTATCTCTAGATTCTTAAAACCTTACCTAAATTACACTGTTGAAGGGACAAAAAGAGAACTTATTTACAAATTAGATGAGCTTCAAGAAGATAAAACTGATGAAGGCAGAATGAAACTGTATATATTTAAGGAAAACTATGCTAATTTCAAAGCATTAGTCTCAAATATGAGCACTGATTATGAAGTTATAAAAGTTTTACTTGATAAAGTACAAAATTTATTCAAAGTTAAAGATAAGGCTACAATGCTTTGTACAATTCATAAAGCCAAAGGTTTAGAATCTGATGTAGTTTATATTTTAAATGAAAATTTAATACCTTCAAAATTTGCTACATCTCCAGAGCAACTAAGACAAGAACAGAATCTTAAATATGTTGCTAGGAGCAGAGCAAAAAAAGAATTATATTACTTAAATATTTGATTATGAGTAAATTACAAACTATTATAATACCGAGAAATTGGTTGTTTGGAAGATTATGTTATATGAGAGCTAACTTAAGAAATATGATAAAAGTTAACCCTCAAAATTTTACTGTAGAAGAACATACTCAATTAAAAAAAGCTGTTAATATATTAGAAGATGTAATAGTAAAAAAGAAAGAGAATTCTGAAACATTAAAGAAAATTTTTAAAAACATATGAAAAAAGAAAAACACAATTTAATACTAGCTATAGATTTTGATGGAACTATTTGTGAATTATCGTTTCCTGAAGTAGGAAAAATGAAACCAGAAGCAGATATTTATATTAATAAACTGTTTGATGAAGGTCATCATATTTTAATACATACTTGTAGGTCAGGTATTTATGAAGGTTTAGCTGAAACTTTCTTAAAAGAAAAAGGAATTCATTATCATTATATCAACAGTAATATGCCATATATGATTGAATTATATGGTCAAGACTGTAGAAAATTATTAGCAGATATTTATATTGATGATAAATGTTTAATGGGTATTCCAAAAACTTGGAAAGAAATTTATGAGTTAGTACAAAAAAGAAAGGAGGAAATATTATGAGACAACCAAGAAGAATTGCAATAATTCTTAAAGAATTAAAAAATAGTGAAAATAAGAAAAAACTTTTAGAATATTGGTTTACTCCTCCTGAAGGAGTACAATTAAGTTTTAATCATCCTTTAAATTCTATTGATGAAATTATCAAAATCTGGGAAGAAAAAGAAGAAGATTTTCAATTATTTTGGGCAAATAACACTGATTTGAGATTACCTCAAGTATTAATAAATATAGGTATTATGCCGAATTATCCTGGATTTTATTATCATAAAGAAGATGAAGAATCTATGATAAGTAGTGGAATTTTAGAAGCAAAAGACATTTTATTTTGGGGAAATAATTATGATAAAGATAATAATTTATTACCAGAAACAAGATGGGTCAGAGTAGATGAAATGAACACAGGGCATTTAGAAGCAATTGTTGATTTGTATGAAGCAAAAAAGATGAGAGTTTCAGAGGTTTATATTGAGATGTTTAAACAAGAATTAAAAGAAAGAAGAAAATGAATGTAATACATGAAAATGTACTAGTTGAAATTCCAGAAACTATAAAAGAAAAAGGAGGAGTTTTACTTCCAGAATCTGATATAGTTCAGGAAAGAAAAGGAATTGTAATTAGATATGGAGAAGCAGTTCCAGATGAGATTAAAAATAGATTAAATTCTAAACCTACTGTTAATTACAAAGAGTTTTATGATGGAAGTGAAATTACTATAGAAGGTAAAAACTATATAGTAATGAACTATAAAGACATATT
>Ga0100385_1005095_pt1 | contig 11132 bp, 11 predicted proteins | sample CryGeymeta201509_FD_81543 | JGI IMG/M metagenome (GOLD analysis project Ga0100385, IMG submission 81543) | Groundwater microbial communities from Crystal Geyser aquifers in Utah, USA - Crystal Geyser metaG 2015-09 | ecosystem: Environmental > Aquatic > Deep subsurface > Groundwater | place: USA... | reverse complement strand
GTCGGAGGACGGAGGTCGGAGGACGGAGGTCGGAGGTCGGAGGTCGGAGGTAGGAGGTCGGAGGACGGAGGTCGGAGGTCGGAGGTCGGAGGTCGGAGGTCGGAGGACGGAGGTCGGAGGACGGAGGTCGGAGGACGGAGGTCGGAGGACGGAGGACGGAGGTCGGAGGTCGGAGGACGGTCTATTTTTTTGACTTGATTATCCAAGGTTCAGGATTGGCGATGATTTTTCCGAGCATACGCCCGATACTTTTACAGGTTTCGATACTGGATGCATATTCTTCTTGACTGATATAGCCTGAGCTTTTGGCAGAATGCAACCAGTGGCGGGTCTCTAATTGTTCTGCATCCGCGTCGGTCATCTTACTAATAAAATGGGCCGTGTAGCGCCGTTTTCCCCAGGCTTCTGCGATGCTTGAGCCGACAGAGCGCGAAGAACGACGGATCTGGTCAGTAAGTGAATACATTTCTTCCCGTGGCCAGCACTTCGTCATCTGCAGGATGCGATTTTGAAATTTGAAAGCTACAATATAGACCTCCATTTCCTCAAAGCTGTTAATTTGTGCCATCTTTTCCGACCTCTGATCTCTGATCTCCGTCCTCCTTCCCGATCTACTTGGCCACTTCTCCGGAGGCTTCGCTGGTTTTGACGGTAATCACGTCGTGCGGCGAGGACTCACGCTGGCCGGCCGGGCTGACGCGGATGTAGCGGGCATTGGCGCGCAGCTCGCCGAGGTTGCCGGCGCCCAGGTAGCCCATGCCGGACTGGATGCCGCCGACGAGGTCGCGCAGCACGCCGGAGAGGGACCCGGCGGCTTCCTTGAGGGCTTCGATGCCTTCGGCGGCGGCCTTGGTCGCGACATCCTTGCGCTCGTGACCATAGCGGGCGGCGGAGCCTTCCTTCATGGCGGAGCTGCTGCCCATGCCACGGTATTGCTTGTAGAGTTTACCGTTGATCTCAATGATCTGGCCCGGCGCCTCGTTGCAGCCGGCCAGCAGGCTGCCGCACATGACCCCGTCGGCCAGTGTCAACGCCTTGACCATGTCGCCGGATTTGGTAATTCCGCCGTCCGCGAGGATGGCCACGCCCTTATTACGGGCCGCGACAGAGGCGACGTAGAGGGCAGTCATTTGCGGGATACCGACCCCCGCCACGATGCGGGTGGTGCAGATGGAGCCGGGTCCCTGGCCGATCTTGACGGTGTCGGCTCCGGCATCGGCCAGAAACTCGACACCCTCGCCGCTGGTGACATTGCCGGCGATGAGCGTCAGCTCCGGGAATTCCTGCCGCAGCATTTTGACGGCATCGCCCACGCCCTTGGTAAAACCGTGCGCGGTGGACACCGCGATCGCATCCACGCCCTCATCCACAAGTCGACCCACATGGGTGACGATCCGGTCCCGGTCGAGCTCGCCGTCCGGCTTGCGGTGGGCCGAGATGGCGGCCCCGCAGATGAGACGGAAATAATCATCGCGGGCCGGTTTGACGGATTGCTGGGACTCGGCCTCGATGCGCTCAATATCGGAGAGGGTGAAGAGCCCGCGCAGACGGTCGGCATCATCGACCACCAGTAATTTGTGGATGCCCATGTGCTCGGTGAAGAATCTATCCGCGAGTTTGATGGGATCTTTGGTGATGTCCTTTTCCAGTAGGGTGTAAACCTGGTTGCGGGGCGACATGCCTTCCGCCACGGTGCGCTCCGCATAGCGCGGTTTGACTACCCGCCCCGGCAGCAGGCCCAGCAATTTGTTGTCCTGATCCACCACCGGGAAGGTGCTGAAGCCGTAGCCCCGGTCATGGATGCGTTGCAGCACTTCACCGATTTTCTGGTCGGGCCCAACTTTGATCGGCTCCTGGATGAAGCCGTGAATGTGGTTTTTTACCCGCGCCACCTCCTTGATTTGCTTCTCGTCGGACATGTTGTAGTGGATCAGGCCCATGCCGCCGTTGAGGGCCATTTGAATGGCCATCTTGGACTCGGTCACCGTGTCCATATCAGAGGAGATGATCGGGATTTGCAGCTCCAGGCTCGACGAGATGCGGGTGGCGAGGTTCGTCTGCCGCGGCAACACCTCGGAATAGAGGGTGGCCAGTGAGATGTCGTCGTAGGTCAGGCCGACCGGAAGATTGCGGCCAAAAAAGGATTCGGCCGCCAGATAATAATCTTCGATTCTCGGAGTCGCAGGTGCTTTCATGGGCTGAATCCAACAAAAGATTGTCTTTTCTCAAGTAGGAAATGACATGAGCTGCCATGAATCTGAAACTTGCTTACCGCCGCTACCGCCGGGAGTTCCTCAGCCCGCTGCGGACGGCGCATGGGGAGTGGCGGCAGCGGGAGGGCTTTATTGTGCGGGTGGAATCGGAGGCTGCGGTGGCTTACGGCGAGATTGCGCCGCTGCCGGAGTTTGGGACCGAGACGCTCGCCCGCGCAGCGGACTTTTTGGAGCACTGGGTGCGTGATTCGATTATTATGCCTTCAGCTTTGCCCTGTTGTTGTTTTGCATTGACGGCTGCACTGCAGGAGAGCCGGCTCCGGCAGCGCCCGCTGGCCCGGGATTATGCGGTGGCGGGGTTGCTGCCGGCGGGCTCCGCTGCGCTGGCTGCGGCCAAGCAGAAAGTGGCGGCAGGCTACCGCACGCTGAAGTGGAAGATCGGCGTTCAGTCCATCGAAGAAGAAACTGAAATTTGTCAGGATTTGCTAGCATGGCTCCCGCGGACGGTATTATTGCGGCTGGATGGCAATGCCGGGCTCCGCCGCAGGGACCTGCAGCGGTGGCTGGCCTTGCTGGGCTGCCATGCCGACCGGATCGACTTTTTGGAGCAACCGCTGCCGCCGGGCGAGGAGGCGAGTATGGCGGCATTTGCGGCCGACTCCGGCATCGCGTTGGCATTGGATGAGAGTTTGAATGCTGCCGGTAGTGAACGCTGGCTCACTCCCGGTGCCTGGGCGGGACCGCTGGTGATCAAGCCGCTGCTGATGGGGAACGTGACCACTTTGCTGGAGCAACTCCAGCCGCTGGCGGGACAACTGGTATTCTCATCGGTTTTCGAGACCGGCATCGGCCTGTCGCAGGCTTTGAGGCTGGCCGACTCCCTGCCGCCGATGGGATATGCGATTGGATTTGATACCCGCGTTGCCTTTGACGATACTTTGTCCGGATTCGGTAACGGGCCGCTGCTGCCGGCCGACGAGCGGATTCATTTTAACCCGCAGATGATATGGAATCAATTAGCCCCTTTGAATTAGATGCGCTGCGCCGCGTGAGTGTTGGTGAGCTTGCCGGTGGAGCATTTTACCGGCGAGTGTTGGATGCCCGCGCAGAACTTGAGCCGGTGCGCGGAGCGGTCATTATTGGCGAGGAGGATCCGGTGGCCTTTGCAGTTCTGTTCTTCGCGGCGGCATCTGTGGGGCTACCGCTGGTATTGACAAATCCGTATTGGGGTGCCAGCGAGCGGGAGCAGTTTGAGCGGCTGATGCTGTCCGCCGAACCGGCGGCAGGCTCGATTCTCATCCCGACCGGCGGCACTACTGGCGGCGTGAAGCTGGCGATCCACGACTGGGCCAGTCTGGCTGCCTCCGCCCAGGCCACACAGGAATTTGTGGGCGGGCCGGTCCATGCCTGTTGCCGGCTGCCGCTGCATCATGTCAGCGGGCTGATGCAGCTCGTGCGGGCATACGTCTCGGGCGGAAGCATCCGCTTTGACAATCATGCTACGGACGGGCGCTGCCTCTCGCTGGTGCCGCCGCCATTGCAACGCTGGATGCAGAGCCATGAAGGGCTGGAGAAGATTCGGTCGGCGCAGCATGTTTTTGTCGGCGGGGCGGCCATGCCGGAGTCACTCAGACAGCAGGCGCGGGCGCTGCGGCTGCCGCTGGTGCCGGTCTATGGGATGACGGAAACCGCTGCCATGATCGCGGTGGTGCCCAGTCGCAGCTTTCTGGAAGAAGCCGATCCCGGCGCGCGTCTGCTGGGGGATACCCGGATACATATCGACCCTGACGGCGCGATACGTATCTTCAGCCGCTCACTCTTCAAAGGTTATCATGCTGGTGAGACAGTTGACCCGCGCGCGGGCTATCGCAGCGGAGATGCCGGTTGGCTGGACGGGGAGGGCTGCCTGCATGTGATCGGGCGAATGGACGGTTTAATTAACAGCGGCGGTGAGAAGGTGGATCCTGCCGAGGTGAGGGCGGCGCTGCTGCAGATTGAAGGTGTCGCCCAGGCCCGCGTGGTGGGTGAGCCCGATGAGGAGTGGGGTGAGGTAGTGGTGGCTTATGTTCAAACCAAAACGGGGGCCACCCCGCCCACTGAAGCCGGGTTGCTGCGTTTGCTCAAGCAACAACTGAGTCCGTATAAAATCCCGAAATCCATTCGGATCGAGTGAGCGGAGCTATGCTGTGGGGTTTATTGGCCGGGGGCGTCCGCGAGCGGACACGCCACGTACGGGCACTACCAGGTGCTGAGCAGTTCGTTGGCTGCTTTTTGGCCGAGTTCGCGGGCGAGTCGGGGCATGGCATTGAATTCCGACTGGATCAGTCCCTGTGTTGCGGGTGCGCCCACGGTGGCGTAGGGATTATTGAGGTAGCCGGTGGTGCGGGCCGCCACCTGGCGGCCTTGAAAATAAAAGCTGTCGTTGAGTGGGTCGTAGAGATCGAGTTGCAGCCGCAGTGAGAGATCAAAGGTTTGTGCACGTTCGGTATCGTCCTGCCTGCGGGCACTGGCCAGCCGGTCGTAGTCGGTCAGCGTCAGCTGGAGCACGGCATCGGCCTGCTGCGGGTCAGCCACCAATTGGACACGACCGTCGCGCAGGACGGCTTCGCGCACCTGGGCGCTGAGCAGCGTCTGGATTTGCGGTGCAAAGCTGTCGTTTTTGACCGGCTCGATGTAGATGCTGGCAAAGGGCAGCGCGGCGGGATGTCCCAGCTGGTAGGACTTGCAGGCCGCCAGGCCGCAGCACAGCAGAGTAGCCAGCAGGCACAGGGCGCTGCGGTGCAGTTTATGTTTGAGTGCGGTCATGCCTTGGGTGGGGATTGGGGCTAGTCAATAAAGAGGAGCGAGCGCACGAGTTGGGCACCGGAGACCGGGCGCACCCCGCTCTCGACGTCTTCGATCCGGGCGCGGGCCTCGGCAGCTGCCTCGGATTTCGGCGCGATGGTAATGGTCTCGTTGTAGAAGGTCAGTGCGGCGGTGTTATTACTGCGGTAATAGTAATAAAAATCGCCGAGTTTGAGTCGGCTTTCCGCCAGCAGATTTTGCATCGAGGCCAGATTGGCTTCAACGCTACCGGTAAAATTACTCTCGGGAAAAAGGATCAGGAAGTCCTCGTAGTAGCTGATGGCCTGGCGTGTCGCGCCCTGGTCGTATTCGGAGCCTTTGACCAGGCTGGAATACGTCTCCGCCATGTTGAAATAGGCATCGGGCGCCAGCATGCTTTGCGGGTAGTAGTTGATCAAACGGTCGAGCGCATCGATTGCGATGTCGGGGTCGTTTTGTTGCTCGGCCACGAGTGCGATGTTCATCAGCGCCAGCGGGGCGAAGTCGTTGTAGGGCGCGTTGCTGACGATTTGCTCAAACTGCCGGACGGCTTCGGAATACTGGCGGAATCCGGGTATGACCCAGAAGATGCGGCCCCGTGCACCTTCCATCAGGGCAGTGGCGCAGTCGAACTGGGCACTGATGACCTGGTTGAACTGTTCGAAGTCCGGATTGTCCTCAACGATTTCCTGCAGGCTCTCAAATGCCTTCTTCCACTTGGTGCGGGTCATCAGGATTTTGGCGCGCAGGTAACGTGCTTCACCGGCGGCCGGGGTGCTGCTGTATTGCTTGATGACATTTTTGAATCTGCGGTTGGCGCCAGCGGTATTGCCCGCTTCGAGCTCAGCCTTGCCGGCACTCACGAGAGCCGCAGCAGCGGCCTTGTCGGCAGCACTGGTGAGGTCGAGCGCGAGTGCTTCCTGCTGCTGGCTGCCGCCGAACCAGTTGAGCGGGTTGAGGGTAATTTGTGACTCCAGTTGTCCGGCCAGCACAAACAGTAAGACGAAGGAAAAGAGCGGTAGTCGTTGCATAAACATCATTGCCATTTCACCAGAGTCGAGCCCCAGGTCAAGCCTGCCCCAAAGGCGACCAGCAGCACCAGGTTGCCGGGTTGCAGGTGGCCGCTGCGCAGGGCTTCGTCCAGTGCAATGCCTACGGATGCTGCCGAGGTGTTGCCAAAGCGGTCGAGATTACTGTGGAAGCGGTCCAGCGGGAGTTGCATGCGCTTGGCGAGGCTCTCGATAATGCGCATGTTGGCCTGATGGGGTATGACCAGATCCACATCCTGCCGCTGGAAGCCATGCTGTTGCAGAATTTCGAGACTGGCCTGCTCCATGATACGGACGGCCAGCTTGAAAATCTCTTTACCGTTCATCCTCAGAAAGTGCTGCCGGTCTCTGATCGTATCGCTGGAGGCTGGCATCGCACTGCCGCCGGCCGGTTGATACAACAGCGAAGGGTTGGAGCCGTCGGACCCGCCAACCGAACCCAGTATGCCCACACCTGCTTCAGGGCTGACGCCCAGAATTGCGGCGCTGGCGCCGTCACCAAACAGCACGCAGGTGGTGCGGTCCTCAAAGTCGAGGATGGGGCTGGTCTTTTCCGCACCGATGACCAGTGCTTTGGTATAGCTGCCGGAGCGCAGCATGCAGCTGGCGATGTTGAGCGCATAGACAAACCCGGAGCAGGCTGCCTGCACATCGAAGGCCGTCACTTTGCCCAGTCCGACTTTATCCTGCACCAGGCAGGCGGTGGAGGGGAAGGGCATGTCCGGTGTCATGGTTGCGACGACCACCAGATCGATCTCCTCCCGCTGGATCCCGGCGGCCTCAATGGCCCGGACGGCAGCAGCGGCCGCCATGTCGCTGGTGGCCTCGCCTTTGGCGGCGAAGTGTCTTTCGCGGATGCCGGTGCGGCTGCAGATCCACTCGTCGGAGGTATCCACAATCCGGGCCATGTCTGCGTTGGTGACGATTTGCTCCGGGACGTAGGCACCCGTCCCCTGAATGATAATGGATGAGCTTGAGCGGACCATGGGTTAGACCTCGGATACAGTTTCGGATTTAGCGGCGGGCGGACGGATCAATGCATTGGCCTGGTCAATTTCCGCGCGGATTGAATCGATCAGGTCATGCTGCACAATTTGATGGGCGATGCGCATGGCATTGGCGATCGCGATGTAGTTGGAGGAGCCGTGGGTTTTGAGAATGTTGCCCTTGATGCCCAGCAGCGGGGCTCCGGCGTATTGGTCGGGATTCAGGCGCACCTTCATGTCCCGAAAGGCGGATTTGGAGAGGGCCGCACCGATCATGCGTTTCGGGTTGCGGACCATTTCTTCCTTGATGGTGCTACCGATAAAGCTGAACAGTGCTTCGCTGGATTTGAGCACAATGTTGCCGACAAAGCCATCACAGACGACCACATCCACATCGCCATCAAAAATCTGGAAGCCTTCAATCGGGCCGGCATAATTGATGATGCCGTTGAGTTGCTGCATTATCGAGTGGGTTTTATTAATCAGGCTGTTGCCCTTGCCCTCTTCGGTCCCGATGGTGAGTAGTGCAACTCTGGGCTGCTCAATGCCGAGAGCTGCCTTGGCGTAGTTGGAACCGAGAATAGCGTTGTGCAGTAAATTGATGGCATCCGATTCCGGGTTGGCGCCCACATCGATCAGGACGTAGGGTTTTTTGCGGCTGGGGATAATAATGCCCAGCGCGGGCCGGTCCACGCCCTCCAGTGGCCGCAGGCGCAGGGTGCCGCCGGCCATCAATGCACCGGTGTTGCCGCAGCTGACCATGGCATCGGCCTGGCCGTTGCGCAGCAGTTCGATCGCCTGCAGCATGGAAGCGTCTTTTTTCTGCTTGAGCGCCTGCACAGGCTTTTCCTCCATGCCAATCACCTGGCTGGCGTGGTGGATCCGCAGAGTAGCCGGATCGGCCTGGAACTTGCGCACTTTCAGTAAACGCTCCAGCAGCCGGCCCTTGCCGACCAGAATAAAGTCGCAGTCGAGTTTGAGTTTATCGGTGGCATATAAAAGCGCGCGAATAAACTCCGTGGGCCCCAGATCCCCACCCATGGTATCGACCGCGATGGTGCATCTGCCCGCGGGTGCGCCCATGTGAATTTTTCCAGCCGTAGCGATGATCTCGCGTGACAGGTCTAGACTTCCACGTCCATGACCTGATGGCCACGATACATGCCGTTGGCAGGATTCACGCGGTGGGGACGGTGTAGTGTGCCGTCCTGCGGGTCTTTTGCCAGTTGCGGCAGTTGAAATTGCACGGCACCGCGGCGCTTGCGGCTGCGTTGCTTGGACTGTTTGCGTTTTGGCTGGGCCATGGCTTGTGTATCTCCGGTTAAAAGTTTGCGCCCGCTTGAATGGGCAGAATGGGCGGATTAAAGAGCCTTAAGACGGCTCGTCAAGTAGCAATACTGTGAAAAAACGCAGCAATGCAGGATTTTTAACCAGCCTTCGGATCAGGCCAGCTGCAGCACAGTGGCCACCAGTTTTTTGATACCGGCCTCGGCCTCGGAGATGCTTGTTGCCAGCATGTAGGCGGGCGTGCTGACGACGCGGTTCGTCGCATCACGGATCACGTCATCGACCGGGCAGTTGACATGCCGGGCCCCCTTGGCTTCGAGTGCCGCCGCGATTTCAGGGTCGTTGCCAATCGTGAGTTGCACCGATTGGTCACCCAGCGCACGGGCGGCGAGCACCGGTGCGATGCACATAAAACCGAGCGGTATGCCCCGCGAGTGGGCGAGCTGAATAAGATCCACGACTTCGGGGTCGGCATCATAGGCGGCTCCGTCGAAGGCAAAGCTGGAGAGATTTTTGGCCACACCGAAGCCGCCGACAAAGATAATGGCGTCAAAGTCACCGGCCTGCAGGGTGCTCAGCGGCTGGATGGGTCCGCGCGAGATGCGCGCGGCTTCAACCATCACATTGCGGTCTTCATCCGGCGATTCACTGCCGGTGCTGTGGTCGATGACGTGTTTTTGCGCGATATCCGGTGCGGCGCAGGTGACTGCTGCCCCGGCGTGGTCGAGCGCCAGCAGGGTGAGGACGGCTTCCTGGATTTCGGCACCGTCATAGACGCCGCATCCGGAGAGAATAACTGCTACTTTCTGCATAAGAAGTATAATGGTAAATGGTTGGAACTGGAGACGCTCAAGCACCCATCAACATGAACACGGCGATGGCCAAAGCAATCCGATACCAGGCAAAAAGTGCAAGACCGTGTTTGCTGAGGAAAGCCACCAGCCATTTGACGGCCAGCACTGCCGAGATAAAGGCGACCACGCAGCCCGTCAGCACCGGACCGATTTCCAGCGCGGCCAGCATTTGCTCCCCATTGCTCACAAACTTATACCCGGAAGCGGCGGTCAGGGTGATCAAGCCCAGCAGAAAGCTGAATTCGGCAGCTCGTTTGGGCGAAAGCCCCGCCAGGTAACCGCCGACGATGGTGGCCATCGACCGGCTGGTGCCCGGCCACATGGCAAAACACTGGATGAAGCCAATCATCAGGGACTGCTGCAGACTGAGCTCGTGCAGTGCCGGCCCCGCATCCGGATTGATCGCGCCATTTGTTTTACGTCTGCGCCAATGCTCGACCCCCAGCATCACCAAGGCACCCACGATCAGTGCGCCTGCGACTGCATGAATGTTGTTGCCGAGGTGGGCCTCGATCCAGTCGTCCAGCAAGAGCCCGATTACTGCTGCTGGCAGAAAAGCGATGATGAGGTTGAGCGCCAGCCGCCGCCCGCTTGCGCTGCGTCCGATGCAGCCCAGCAAAATATCCAGGATCGTGCGCCAATAAACCAGCACGACGGCGACGATGGCCCCGGCCTGGATCACGATCACATAGGCGTAGGCCGCCTCGCCGATCGTGTAGGGCCGGTCTGCGCCGGTTGTTTTATCCACGACCAGAATCGGCTGCCCCTGCGGATCAAAGACCGGCGTGGCCGTATCCAGGTCGAGCAATCGATTGGTCAGGATCAGGTGTCCGGTGGAGGAGATGGGTAAATATTCGGTGACGCCCTCGACCAGGCCGAGGATGACGGCATCGAGATAGCTCAGCTGCGGCGAACCCGTCTCCGGCGGCGTGGCCAGCTGGGCCTGCAGCGGGGACAGGAGTATCAGGAAGAAAAAAAGTGCTTTGAAACCATGCATATTCCCCACCTAGCTGTCGGGGTTTGGAGAAAAAGTCGAAAATTAATTTTGCTTGTTGTGGCGGGCGATTGCTTTTGCTTACTGGCAATAGATTCAAGATGGATGATGCACTAGCAACTTTGAGCAATTTAATTGGCGCGGGGCAGGACCTGAGTCCGGAGCAGGCGGCTCAGGCGGCCACGCTGTTGGCGGCGGACGGGGTCACTCTCGCAGCCAAGCAGAGTTTCCTGCTGGCCTTTGCCGCCAAAGGCGAGACGGCAACCGAGCTGGCCGCATTTGCCGGCACCTTCCGTGGGATGGCGATCGATCCGGGGGTGGCGGCCTGGGCGGACCGCGCGATCGATGTGTGCGGCACGGGGGGCGACGGCTCCAGCACATTCAATATTTCCACGGCGGTATCTTTTATCGTCGCGGCCGCGGGGGTGCCTGTTTTCAAGCATGGCAACCGCTCGATTACTTCCAAGTGCGGAAGTGCGGATCTGCTGGAGGGACTGGGCTTCCGGCTCGACCTGTCGCCGGAGCAGCTGCGGCAATCGCTGGCAGCGCTCAACTTTTGCTTCTTTTTTGCCCCGGCCTTTCATCCGGCTTTCAAAGCAATCATGCCGGTGCGCAAAGTGCTGGCGGCGGCGGGCCAACGCAGTATTTTCAATTTACTGGGGCCGCTGATCAATCCGGGCCGCCCGGCGCATCAGTTGCTGGGAGTCTTTGGGCCGCATTGGGTGCAGCCGCTGGCGCAGGCGTTGGATGCGCTCGGGCTCAAGTCCGGCCTGGTGGTGCACGGTTTACCCGAAGCCGGGCGGGCGCTGGATGAACTGAGCTGCGCCGGCAGCAACCAGTTGGCCGGATTTGGTCGGCTGGTGGAATATGCCGGGCCTCTTGCGGCGGGCGATGTCGGCCTGCCGTCCTGTGACTTTTCCGAACTC
>Ga0100385_1005094_pt1 | contig 11133 bp, 14 predicted proteins | sample CryGeymeta201509_FD_81543 | JGI IMG/M metagenome (GOLD analysis project Ga0100385, IMG submission 81543) | Groundwater microbial communities from Crystal Geyser aquifers in Utah, USA - Crystal Geyser metaG 2015-09 | ecosystem: Environmental > Aquatic > Deep subsurface > Groundwater | place: USA... | reverse complement strand
CCGTCTATGGGGTCGATCCTCTCCTTTTTTGCCTTCAAAGTGCAGTTGGTGCAGAAGGTCAGCACTGCATTTTCCCACATGCCAATCTCCACATCTCCCACATGATACTACTTGCCTAAATATTATGAATGGTACTTTCATAACGTAGACAAAAAATTGTCACAGGGGTTAAGTTCTCAAAAGCTCCATTCTTGAAGCTCATAACATGCCTTCCATTTGAGACCGTTTCTTCGGGGAAGATGAGTACTGATGGTGTTCTTTTGGGATCTTTTTCAAATTAAATGACTCTCTTTTTGATATCCTCAACCGTCTGCTGCTTTGACTCTTTGCTTCTCCTGTCAACGTTAATTGTCTGAATGAATTCCGCGATCGAGCTGATTATGGCCATTTTCGTGATTTATTTCTTAGCAACGAAGGATACTCTGGACTTTAAAACAGCTCCAAAGTAAATTATGTCAAAGGCAGTCACGTGGTTGGAAATGATAATAGGGGTATCGATCTCTTTGGTGTGATCGTACTCCTCGATTATGTTGAAGAGGTATTTAATGACGAAGCCTCCATAGAATCGTCTGTTCCACTCCAATATAAAAAGGGGCAGTTTGATGTGTCGACGAAGAACAGCTAGAATGGCATAGAGGACCATAAACGAAATGAAAGTGGTCACCTTTGCAGGGAAAGTGGTGAAGGCGCGTTTCAAGAGCAGTGATTCGTCCCATTTGCCGAAATCCATTCTAAGGAAAGCTCTGTAGCTTTAGGGAGTAGGAATCCGAAGAACATTTTTATATTTTTTGAGGAGTTTTTTGAGAAAGAAGTAGCAATAGCCTGAAAGGGCCATCCACCATATGAAGATCAACGAGAAGAGAATTGCCAACATCAATATTGAATTATATATATATTACGTCATCAAAATATAAAAATAATTAGCTCTTGTCCAAAGCTCTGCTGGGAACAATTTCCAGTCGCCAAAATTATAGAAAAGCACCCCTTTCAAAATTATTCATCAAAGCGGCTGACTGAGGGATACAATTGTATAAAACCTCAGTTGTATTAGTTATCGTCATATTTATTATGAAAACTGCCAACATCGCGCTTTTGCTCACTTTCTTCACCATCGTCTGCATATATTTCGCTAATGAAAATAACTCTTTTTCCTAAGCGATATCTCAAGCTCCTCAATCAGCAGGGAAGTTAAAAAAAAGATCAAATTAAAGGATCGATGGTTATCCCATGAACAAAAACGATAAGTAAAGTCTATCAAGGACCTCCACGTTGCCCGAAGAATCAACAGCAGGACAGAAATCAAAGAAGCAAGGTTTTGGTACTTCCTCATAATCACATATCTAATCGAGCATAATCAAAATGCCTGGAATAAAACCTTTGCTTCAATTTTCTAACAAAGAAGCCAGTAATTAGCCAGAAAAGCGTCTTCTAAGCCAAGAGACTGTCATGAGCTATGAGTATGCCATAACTCCTGAAGTCAGTTCGAATATTAAATCAACAAATCAAAATGATGGAGTATCTATTTCATCAAAGTAGCCCTCTCTCAGCTTCACCAGCGCCATCAACTACATCATGGAGCTCTTTGGCAAAAAATCGAAAAGTTCCTCTCAAGAAATTTAATAGAATAACCCTTCTCAGGCCCTTCAACCTACTGAAAATATAGAAGTAGCAACTGTCAGTTCTTAGTAGCAGAAGGGGGAGACCCATCCTGATAGCTCGGTTGCAAACAGTGGAAACTCGATCGTTTAGTCTAAAATGCTTCACAAGCGCCAAAAGAGGAAACATTTTGTCTTTGGGACAGTTATTTTCGGAATATTGGCCATGGTCGTGGTGAAAATAATTAAGATGAAAGAGGACAAGAGTGAATCTTTTCGCCGAAGTGGAGTGTCGGTGCCTCTCGAATAATTTTAAAACTGATCTTCATGTGTTATTGTTGTTAATAGGCAATTACAGATCAAAGCATATTCGTCACTTTATATGCACTCTCTCCCTAAAAGTCTTTTAACTCGTCTCTTTCAATCATATCCCACCATTAGGCCAACTTGTTGGATTCGTACATCTTCAAAAACCATGGAGATAGGTAACCCCCTTCTTTCTTAACATTTTCAATAAAAGACGGCATTTATTTCCTTCCTACCCAAGCCAATTCAGCAATCTCACTGGGGACAGGTTAGTACTGAGCCTCCTTGGCAAGTCTCCCAAGAAATACGTAGTCTACCTCGTACTCTCCAAACTATTGTCCTTCTCCTTCCTTTTTGTAGAGAATTTTCTCCATGAAGTAAAAATTTTGGCGAGGAACATGCATCTTCAACTATCTGATAAGGGCTCTATGGAGAGCTTATCTGATGGGCTCTTCTTTGATTTCTTCATTGTCTACGAGCTTGATCATGTTAGGGTGAGAGCAGCAGGTATTGGTCCAGCAGAGAGGGAAGGTTTTCTTTTCCTCTGATCTTTTTTGCAGGAGAAGTTGATGTTGATCGTTGAAGAGGAAGATGCTGAAGGCCCGATGAGGAAGGGAGTTTTATTGGCGAAGGTAGGTATTAGTGTGGGCATCCCATTTGCTAACGGAGCTGACGAATTTGTCCTGATAGTTCACGAGAATCAGATCATTCAGAAGCACTTCGTAGTTCTTGCTGATAGTGTTCAACATTCCCTTCATTTTTAGAATTGTTTATAAAAGAAAATAGGTCAAGTTATGAAACTAAATCTCACCGAATAAATATCAACAGTTCAAACTACTGATTTTCTTCAATCTGGAAAGGGTACTCATACTTTGAGAAAGACATATCACACCAGATTTATTATTTTTTGATTTTAAATCGATGGGAGGTCAATTAATAAAAGGGTACTCGATCCAAGGGGACTCTCTTTGCACTACAGGGGTTGTTCAGTCCTGGAAGCTCTATAAGGCTCAGAACAGTTCTAATCATAACTCAGCATCCATTTTCCTGATCGAAAAGAAGCTTCTGAAGAAGCAGGATAAAGAGTAAACAATTAAAATATCAAAAAGAGAATCCACAAACCTGCTTCGGGTTCGACACCCGGGAGTACTTGCTGTTCTTGAATCTCTGATTTAAGACGATAATGTCCTAGCGTTTGTCTGCTAGAAAGTTGAAGGAAACATAAGTTTGTTGCTCAAACAAAATAAAATGCAAGAATACATTTCCTCCGAATTGGAGTTGAAGTTATTCCTCTATCCTTTCATCTAAACTCTCCAGTTTATTCATAACTCTCTCAAGCAGGCTCATTTGGCCATTGCTCTCGACTCAATCTATATCACCAGTTAAGGAAAATGGAAAATGGCAGGCTTCGGCTTCAACCAAGTTGTCTCTTCTGAAGGGACTCAACAGCTAGCTTAAAAGCTGATGGATCTGAGCTTCTCTGCTCCTGAAATTGCTACTCAAGGAACTTTCTCCAAAAAGAGTGACGTTTTTTCACTCGGAGTTGTGATCGTAAAGATGCTTGAGTACATATACAAGGTATATAAGCCCACTCCTCACGCCAGAAGTGAAAAATAGTATCAGGAGTGTATGAAAAATTTTAGAAATATCGAACTGCATCCGATTATCTCAAAAACAGCAAGGCCAGCTGAGTTGACTGACATTCTACGAAGACTCCTGGCTTGGAATCCTGAAGAAAGACCAAACTTATAGGAGGTTTTGCTCAGTGAGTGGATGAATGACAGCACCCTGACCACTGTTAAATATTTAGACAAAATAAGCAGCTATGAGAGCAAGCAGCAGTTGGAATTTCTCAAAGGGTTGGCGGGAGTATTGGATGACTTCCCTGACAAAGTTCTAATCAGGATAGTGATTCCCAAACTTCTCGATCTGATGAAATACAACACTCTCATTGCAAGTATTGTTTACATCATCACTGATCTTCTCAAGAAGAAGAAGATGGATGTGAAAACATTCAGAGCTCACATCTGGCCAACTCTCAAAACAGTCACTCAAGCAAAAGAAACAACTGCCCAGGCCATCTATCTGTTTGTGGCTCACTATGATATTCTAGAGGAGTTCATTGGGTAACCTGATATCAGCACCTATGTCATGCCTCTTTATCTTAAGTGCTTCGACTGCCCTGCCAAGTTAAAGCAGCTGGCATTATCGATGGTGCACAAGATGTCAAAAAAGAGCGACTATCAATTTCTCAAGACTAAAATCCTACCGAAGATGATGGGGTTGCTCAAGGATCAGAATATTGACATCAGAAAAGATACCCTCAAAGCTTTGTTTGGCATATTGAATAGCATAGATACTCAGACTGTCAGTCTCACAATCCTTCCTGGGTTATAAATTGCCCGAAAGGCTGGTACTGATCCATTCATCAACGCCATAATAGCCCGTATGTACAACTACCTTGGATAAACTCTACAACTGTAAGTTGTCAGCTCTAAAATTCTTCCCACTCTTATTCCATATTTGACCGATCCCTCGACAACGAAGAGTGAGTTTGCTCACTGGAAGAATCTCATCTATCAGATGATTGAAAGGATCGAAAAGTAGACTGGAAAGCAAGGTGACAATAGCAGTAACATGCTTCCGACTTACACTGACAACGATTTCAAGCTAGCTGAAGTCTAGATGAAAGCTTCTGAGCAAAAAAAAGGAAATTATAGCTTCCTTGACAGCTACTACACCTCAAAAAAATAGGAGCAAGTCACTCCTACAGCAGCTTCTTAGAATGTTAACCCCTCAGACTACGTTTCTGATGGAAACCTGTTCTCTCAGACAAATACTCAGACAGCCGACAACATCAACTATCAGAATCTCAATTTTTCAAACGATTTCTTTTCAATGCCCAAATAACATCCATCAGGACCTGCCAAAACTGATATTAGCAATATGGAGCCAGTTCAAAAACCATCATCGCCTTCTTTTGATTTTGACTCTGATTTCGGATCATCAACCAAGCCAATGAGCAAACCTTCTGAAAAACCTCCAGCTATCTTTAAAAAATAACAAGCTGATCCGGTAACTGATGCCTATAATCCACCCACAAATGATAATTTTCTCAATAAAAAAGAGTCAGGGGGTTCAGGATGGAATGGCCCATCCCAGGCAAAAAAATTGAAGGGTCCTTCCAAGCCAACCACTTCTTCTCCACCTCCACAGAAATAGCAGAAGAAAGAAATAGCTCCAAGAAACACTTCAGATCCTTGGTCATTTGAGAGCAAAGACACATTTTCAATGAACTTCAGCGGATTGGATACTTTTGGTTCATCAACAAGCCCCACAAGTCCAAAAATGGGAAGTAATAGCTACAAGCCCCCAACAGCTTCATCTTCGGACAACCCTTTTGCTGAGATTGAAAGTGGAAACCATGGGCTTAACTTTAACATGAATATGAAGATGGCTCATCAGGAGAAGGAAAAGAACGCACCGAGCAATGAGGATATTTATAGCTATTTCGAGACAGAGGAATAAAGCAACTCTAAGGCCAAGCCGAAGAATAATTTTGATGATTTGATCTGAGTAGTACATAGTATTGTTATAAACTTACCATGTCAAACATTAAGTATCTGGCATTTGCCAAAAGTTCGTCCTCAACACCGATCCTTGGATACTCTTAACAATCTGATACCATAGAAGACCTCAAAATATAAGTCGCAAAAGTATCACTGTATCCTAACAAGGTTTTATCCAGGCTCAAAGATTTTGAGCTGCGTCCTGATGAGAGACAAAAAATGAAATCATAATTTGGCTGCTGGCACTGTAAAAAAGATAGCAGAGGAATGCTCTACATGGCACTCTGTAGCCCTAACTACCCTGAAAGACACATCTATGCCGCCATCAATCAGCTCAGGGATCATCTCAATAAACTCGGAGATTATGAAACTGAACCTGACGTAGTTACAGGCCTATCTAGTCCACTCTTAAGCTGCACTGCAGGGAATTTGTTTAACAACTTTGCAAGGATTTCGAGGAGCTTAAAGGCCTTGACAAAGTTGGAGCTGTTGGAGGTCTCCTCAACGATGTGACTACAGACATGAGGAGGAATACGACCCAAATGGTTGACAATATGTTCAATGCAGAAAAGCTTTAGGAAAAAAGTGACAGCCTAAAATGTAACCTTATTTGTGATTCAGAGAGGGCTTTGCTATTCCAATAAACAGCTGAGGATGTTGAAATAAATTTTACAAGAAGGAGATGTGTGGTGAGGGTTCTTTTGGGAATTTCTGCCCTTTCACTAATTCTCCTGATTATCATTCCGATTGCTACCGGAACCGTCAGTTGAAGTGATGTTCGATTATAATACTTTCAAAATTTATAACTTCTCATGGCTAGTAAATATCTCCAGAAGTTCCCTGTCCCCCATGGATTCCAAGAAATACTGGCAGACCTAACAAGATAAATTCTGAGGGAGCAACCCCCAAACATTGTCGAGTTCGCAGCTCTTTACTTTGAGGGTTTGTAGAAAGGAAGGAAAACATAGGGCAGCAGTACCCACAGGATAGACGGAGTCAGCGCTAAGTACATATGTTGTGATTCAGAAACGAAGAAGAGATGACGAGAAGAGCCTCAAACATTGCAGGAAACATTGAAGAGGTATATGTCTATTAATGCAGAAGCAGTGAACGTGATAGTGTGAGATTTGATACATTGAATAGTAATAGTCATAGCCAATCCTCATGAATATCAATGCTTGTTCCGGTATATTTCGAATAATTTACTTATCTCAAAGCTGATTGGAGTTTTGAGGATAAGTGGGGTCTGGTTGTGTAAAACCTCCAAAACTATCGAGTTGGGTCTCGTTTCGATTAGGTTGAGCTGAGAATATGAAAATTTAGCCAGAATGTTTTTGTCCCTTTGATGCAGGAGGTAAACCACTTCAGGATGAAGACCTAACGTAATATTGTCTTCAAGTTTGTTGAATATTTTCTTGTAGGTGTCAAATACTTTACGATGAACCAAAACATCAAACTGAAGGCATTGATAGAGATAGCTGTTAGAAATTATTTTGATGATGATTAGGGGGAGAGAAGTAGAAAGGCTGTCCTCAGAAGCCAACATTTTCTTGACCTCCACGAAGTATATCCTAAACTCCTCCTCAGTCACCTTGTAGCTCTTCTTGGTGATTTCACGGATAAAAAAGTTTAGACGCTATTAGTTTTCCACAGGAAGGTGAATGTAAATAGCGAAAAGGCACATGAAGGTTAGCATGACCTCCTCATCGAGGCGATAGTTGAGGATTTATGCGTGAATGACGGACAGTTATAACTCGGACCTTGCTTGATCACATTTGTAAAGCTCTTCCTCTTCTGATTTAGACAAATAGTAATGCCTGGAATACAGGTAGTCAATAGCATCTCTAAAAGGATTGATTGAGCTAGCTGAGTCCTTTTGCTCATCATATATTTTTTTGACTGGCTACCCGTCGTATAACAGCTTCTTACTGTTATAGTTTTTGTTTCTTACTTAAAATATTTCAAACTGATCCGTACTCTCCATCCCCATGCGTTCACTGATTAAGTGCTTGAGGTCTCTTATCTGAGAATCGTGAACAGATATCATGACCTTTACCTTCTGCATGTTTGGAAGGTAAACCCATACTTCCTACATCTCAGAAGTCAGTTTGGGCATCATGGCTGTCGCACTTAGCTGACTGAACCCAAGAATTTACTCTATTTACTTGAACTCAGATATTTGACAATTATTGAAAACCTTCTCCAGAAACTCCTGAATGGTGTGTTTCCTCTTCTCAATTGTCCTTGGCTTCAGGGTAGCTATAATGGACTCTTTGGAAAGTAAAAGTCGATCGAATTTCATGCCTTTGGTCACCATCAGGTCCTGTACTTTGAGGAGATCCTTGAACCGTGGATAAATTGTTGATGTTTTTCCCCTGTCTTCAATGTTAACAATATAGACAGTGTAGGAGCTGAAAAAACTTTATCGAGTTTATGTTCCTAGAATGGTTATCTTGATGTATTATTAATACTCTTGCTGTTGATCTTGCTTCAACTTCTTGTTTAAGATTTTCATGAACTATTTTTTGTCTTTTTCCTCTTTGAACTGAAGATAGGTATAGATCTGGTTGTCAACTAACTGCACAATATTTTTGTAGTACTTGTTGTTGGTGAGCTCTCTTCCGAAAAGGAAATTATAAAAAATTGGATCTTCAGTGATTTTGTGAGGAATCATGATTATGCTATTTTCAAAGAGGGCTACAGATTTGAAGTTGACTTCTTACTCCTCCAGAATGTCTAAAATTCCTACCTCCTTGCTTTCATAAAACATTCTGGGCTGCTTGGCACTGTGAATGCTATTAAAAAAGTTGGGAAATGTATTTTTTAGTTCGAGAAGCCTTTCTCGCATTAAAAATTATTCCACTTGGTCGTTGGTTTCCTGAACAAGCTTCTCTATGAAGTCACCTGTCTTGTCAATTTCCTTGTAATCAATGTGGTCAGGCTCCATGTTTCTGTGATACTCTCCTATTAAAAGCCCGTATTTACAAAGCCTCTGAACTGGCTTGATCATATAGGACTCCAGGCTGAGGTTGAGATGGAGCAGTCCCAGCTTTTTTAGATGCTAGTAGAAGGCTGAGTTTTCCTGTGATGCTATCTTGATAGCTTGATCAGCATTTTTGTAGTCGTAGCAATACTGAGTGTATGATTATTTGAAGTTATCGTGATTGAAAAGATGGTTCATAAGGACTCCTGAAATTTTGGTGCGTTGGGGATTGAAATCCTTCATTTATTTTTCTAACTATCCCAAAAAATGACTGTGCAGTTTCCAAATATGTTAAATGTTGCTGAACAGGGAGCGATGAAGATTTTGGTCTTTGATCAAAATTTTACCAGGCATTAGAATTTTCTTGACAACATATTCAAGGTTTTCACAATAGGTTCTTTATGACTGAAGCAGCTCTTGCACAACAAACTTCTTCTTTCGATAGCGTTTAAGCATCTTGGAATACTTTTTTCTCATAATGTGGCCCTTCCAATGCTTCTGAATGCACAGTGCTGCTTTGTTTTCTTTATCTATCTATTTCTTGCGACCCGGCTTCATACTTGCCAGTAATATGATGCGGTATGATATTATAGGATGGCTTCAATTATTGACGAAATATCAATCACCTGAGATTACGTTCAGAACTCTCCTCCAGCCTTTCGTAGGCACTGTCTTCTCTCACCGCCCTCACGTCAGCAATCGTGATCTTGTTCTTGAGGCGTCCGGGTTCTTGATGGTTTTTAACCTTATGGAGCTGCAGCAGGGAGACAACAAATAGAACCAGCCAAATCTATTTTGCTTAAAAGGTACGATTGAGACAATGAGCAAGGACCATTTGGTATTGTCCTTGGCATCGCCTTTAGGAAGCTCTTAATAGAATTCGAAGAATCTGCTTTGCCTGTCGAAGAGCAAAAACATGAAGATCTAGATTAGAGAATGAAATACGAAGTAGAATGCTCCACATAAGGACAGAACGGAGTGGCACCTGAGGCCAGCCTCAGTGCAGCAGCAAGATGCCAGACAACCACCCATCAACCTAATAGATTTATAATATTAAATCTGATCCAATAGCACAATCAACATATCATCACTGGAGCAGAACTGGCTTCTCGATATCGAAAGATCCTGACACAATATAATGATCGAAAGGGTGTTGCTTGCTTAGGAGGTTAGTTGAATCCCCATTCATGGAGTTGGCTCCCAAAATTATTGCGTGCTCCTTAAAGGGCCTATTGCTGAATAGAAAATCTCTGCATGAGCTATCTTCTTTGTCTGCTTTGTTCCACTGTGATTGCAGGTAAGTTCTCATTTTGGAAGTTGTTGGTCTGGTCCTGTTCTCTCGAGAAGGGTAAAAGTGAAATTTGCTAAAGAACTATCTGGCCACATTTTGATCAAATCTCTACTTTCCTTAAGCATCAAAAATGACTCTATTGAAGTCCCCTCCTCCAACAATGATGAGGTTAGGCAAGTTATTAGTGAGACTCAGCAAGTGTTTCATGAACTTCAAGACAGTAGGCCATTCATCTTCATTTTTTGAGCGGGACAGATGCATGCTGACAAAGAGGAAGTTATCTAAGAAGCAGACAGAGGCTCCTGGCTTTTTTCCATCAAAGTAAAAATTATTTTCCAATAAGAGGGTCTTATGGAGATCTTTACTTTCTTTAAAGTGTTCAAATATTTTCCTCTCGTCATAGAGGTTTCTAAACTTCTGCTTGTTTTATTTAATCAAAACCACACATTCTCGGGAAGGGTAGTTGATGATGTTTACAAGGCCCTCATTTTTCAAAGAGTTTATCAGCTCATCAGAAACATCCTGCATAAACACTACGTCTTTTTGCTCAAGCAGTCTCTTCACAGCTTCCAGCTTTGTGCTGTGCTTCAGAAAATCTTTTGCGAAGTAGCTTGAAAGGAAATCCTCGTACGCACTAGCCATTTTTTTTCTTTTGAGCCTTTCCTCCTTATTCTTGCGCTTTTGGTCATCTGGGTCTCTGTCTTCGAGGGTTTAACTTCCTACTGGCAAATTCAAATTTTTTTGATAGACAAACTCCACAAAGGTTTTGTACACAATGAAATCGTATCTTTTGGCGGTAGTTATTTCAAGCTCATTAGGGGCCTTGCTAAATTTAACATAATGGCAATTTTTATCGAATTCATCCTGCCACTTAATCTCAAATTTTTAACGAGTGAGCAACCGTCCGTGAATGACTCCTGCATCTTGCCGATAAAGTGGACAGTATCTTTACCTTTGCATTATTTTGTCGATCTTCTTCATGTTTTCCATGTCTATTCTACCGTGTTTCTATCCTTCTTTGTTGATGAGCTCTCTGAATATGGATGAGAGGCGTTTCAGTTCATCTCTTTGCTCCTGACTACCAGAGTAAAATTCGAAGGGAGAGTGCGTTATGCCTGCGTAGTTGAGAGTTGCGACTGACAGTTGACTGAATAGATTCATGTTTACAATTGGTTTGAAGAACTTCCTCCCATTAAGTTTTGTCAAAAATTATAACTTTATCTAATTCGAATAACTATTTGCTGTTACGATCAATGAGTTTGCTCTCCAAGCAACCAGAATAAGCAACCAAGCTCAAAGAGCTATAAAATTCAATATACTCCCAGCCACAGTTACCCCACTGCTCTATTCATCAGCTGCCAAAATAGCTGACTTGCCTTCAATCGCAAT
>Ga0100385_1005090_pt1 | contig 11136 bp, 14 predicted proteins | sample CryGeymeta201509_FD_81543 | JGI IMG/M metagenome (GOLD analysis project Ga0100385, IMG submission 81543) | Groundwater microbial communities from Crystal Geyser aquifers in Utah, USA - Crystal Geyser metaG 2015-09 | ecosystem: Environmental > Aquatic > Deep subsurface > Groundwater | place: USA... | reverse complement strand
TTCCTATATGATTGACATCTTTGTACTTTTGGTAGTCGACCATTTTCAGATGGTCGATGTTGCTCATAGTTTGCTCGTTGTCCAGGACAAAGCTGAATTTGCTACTCTTTGGCTGCTGTTTCATGTTGAGTTAAATATTACTAATTATAAATTACCCTACATCGGAGTCTGGAAGCAGAGTCTACCTTGTTATAAACCTACCTATTTTTTGATCGGATCGTAAGGCCAGCCAGATTATTGAGTGATAATTAGTTGTAATATCAATTAATAGTCAATGATCAGAACTATCTTCACCACCGCCAACAACCTCGCCAAGTAGCTGTCTCTCCACCTAGACGCTTCAGATACTCTCCCACCGCCGTCATCGAGGGCAGATAAGTCGAGTTTTTGGGAAAGAGAGTCGAATTGCAATAAAAAGCCGAGCTAGAGGCAACTGCCCGAGAGCAATACTACAAAGCTAAAATTGGCAACACTGAATCTGTCTACGAACGAGAAAAGCTTGAAGTCGTCAAATAGTTTGCTAATCATCAGAGCAGTTTGAACTTCCAGGAAGCGGCCAGGAGAATTGACGAGATCGATCAACGCGAAGCCAACTAAAAGTACGTGTGCCCTTATTCAGCCTGAGAAGCTTCTGGGAGCAGAAGAAGTGGAGAGAATGATAACAGCTCAATCAACTCATATCCCTATCTATAATCATAACAGAATTCAGCATCAATTGTCAATCCTCCATAATCTAATCACCCAGGTCCATATCCAAGGGTTTTTCCTTCAGGTGCTTTATCTGCCGCTCTCCCGAGAAAGATTGGGACATTTCGTTCCACAGTTCCACCACCTGTTGAGTATTTACCTTCAGATTAATGGACCACTCCTTGAAATTTTATTGAAATTTGTCCGCACTGTTTCTGAAGTTCTGGTTGCCATTTTCAAATAATTGGCTCACATATAGGGCGTTGTTGATTCTCAAGTGCTCAAGATCTTTGTTATCCTTTGGCAACATGGCTTGGAAGGCCCTAGCTTTATCGTGGACTATCTCCTTGTCCATTTTTATCACTTTCTCCTTGGGAAGATCCCATTTAGTAGCATCGTAAAGCTGATATATTTTCTCTTTCTTCTTGTCAAGAGCCAACTTTCCTTTGCAAAACTCCTCCTCGGCTGCTGCTTGAAGAGCAAATATCTCAAGGTATCCATGAAGATCATTGCGAACATATTTGAAGAAAGTGTTGAAATTCTTTTCTATAATCTGGTACTGTGATCTGATGAGATTACCCCACTCTATTGTCATATTGTTCAGAGCCACAAACAGCTCATTTAATTTGTTGATGCCAGTTGCCTTTGGAACACGGTTGGTCAGATCTCGGCTTTTCTCATGAAGTTCAGCAAAGAGATTCCCCATTTAATAGAGAGTGTTGACTTCATCGGTCTGAACAGCCTGAAGAGCTTTGCCTTGACGGGTTATTTGTTTGTACAATCTTTCCATCTCAGGCATAAATTTTTTGATCTAATCCATGTAGGCCTTGTTTTCAAGACTGAAATTGACAGTGACCTATCCAGTCTAGGTTTCAACGTGATCTACTGTCGTGTTGGGCTTCATCTTATCTCCATCAGCTTTCATCTGAACAAATGTCGAGCCATCTCTAATTTTGAGGAAGCCCTCCACCATTTTGTTATTCCTGAACTCAGGAATTCCAATCAGGTCATTCAAGAAGTAAGTGAGGATACGCATTCTTTTTTCAACATGTCTTTGCGTCCTTTTGGATGCTTTTTTCTCAGGAATAGGCGGTACTATCTGTGTTGGGTACATTTTTCTCAAGAAAGCCCTTAACCAAACGAAGTCACTATATCTTCTTCCGACCACCCAATTCATCTCCGGGGTTCTTACTTCGAATTAAAGGAAAGAAGTAGCCCCGATCCCAAAGAACCCTCCTACCTGTTTTCTCTGAGGACTAAATATTAATAGCTTTACTTGCATACTTCGCATCGCAACTTATTGCTGAGTTTAGGATTGACCTTGATGCACGTATAGTTTTTAGAGAACTCCAACTAGGTGAAATTGTACTTTTCCTGAGTCTTAAGATGAATACGAAAAGGACAGGCCTGGGCTTTTGAAGAATGTTGGATTTTTACATCGCGATTGATGTTTTTGACTCTTCCATACTTTCAACAGGACTGGATTCAACCTCAGAGCTGTCCTATAGACGCTGAAGCTTAATGAAATCCTGAACCACACTTTTGAGTTCATTGATGGAACATCTACTGAGATCATCACCGATGCTGAGCCGTGAATCGAGGAACTGAATAAACTTCTGAGGGTCATAATGTTTTTCGAGAATCTCCTTACGGAGGTAGCATTGTTTTTACTCCATATCATCGGATTACATTGCAATTATTATTATTCAAATATACTACTAAAAAATGAACATTTGCAACAGATAATCTTTAAAAAGTATCCCTATCACCTTAGATGAACTATTTGATTTGACAGCCAATAATATTATGAAAGCAGAAACCCTCCCAAAAGACTAGCAAATCTAGAAATTCAGTTATGATGAGCTTTTCAGACAAAGCCAAGAAGAGGAGGCTCCCCAGAAAGAGTATCCTGACAAGGAACTATAATGCTTAGGCCGGTTATCACCTGCTTTGAAAGCATGTTTCAAACTTTTATACATCATCGAAGGCCAATCTTTTGGATACTTCTTCAAGTACCCTGTCAACCCATACGCCTTGGGACTGAACGACTACTGGGAGACGATTCGCAAGCCAATGGACCTAACGACAATCAAGCTCAAATTTATTTCAGGCATTTACAGCAAAATTGACCAATTTGACTCAGATATAAAATTGATGTTTAACAACGCCAGAGTTTACAATCACCACCATGATACACTGGTCACCTAAATAGCAAGTCTTTTGGACTTCTATCAAAGGGAATTCTAAATAATAAATGACAAAATTTTGAACGGAGATCTATCTGAAAATATTAAAGCCAAGTTGCATAGAAAGGATCCGCTGATCAGCCGTTTGAGTGAAGCTTAACTGAAGAACATTTTCAGCCCACAAAGAAGAGAAAGACTGGGTAAGTTATTGGAATTCATGCAAGACCACAACAGAAACAAAATCAAGAATATGCTGATGAAACGTTACCCCTAGCTGATAATACACACTGTCAATAAGAGAAATGCCTTGTTTTTGAGTGAAATGACTCACGAGCAGGTGTGGGACATCCTGAAATAGTGCAAGAACATGGGTGAATAAGATTTTGACCTGGCACAGTTAAGCAAAGTTGGACAGGAAGCGCCTGATATGGAGGGATACAACTAATATCATTTCAGGCAGCAATCGGATAAGGAGTCGTCGTTTGAGGTCGAGGATGAAAGTGAAGCAAATGATTGAGTGTTAGTGTATAATTATATACAGTACTACATTTTGATATAATTGCAGTGACATTTATCAGAATGCACACTCACTGTTAAGAGCCAGTGACTCTTTTGACTGATATAATCTTATGTCTGGAACACAAGAGTTCATAGAATTCATCATCTCTGTCGACCCGAGCTTTGACATCAGTTCGGTCAATTCCATCAACACCGCCATTCACGCCTTTGATGACCTCTTTGATCAAGCACCCAAATAAATAGCTGCAAAGATCGACACACTCATTACCTTTGCCGAAAGAACAGCAAATGGCACAATCCTCTGCGATGGTCACGACAGGTATCAGTTACTAGATTTGGTGATCGGAGTAGTCAAGAAATATCCCAAACTTGTCAAAGTAAATAAATACCGCATAAGTCAGGTTTATAGACTAATTTTAAATTTAGTGGTAATTACAGTCAGCTAGCCTACAGACTAATGGATAAGTCCTCCAAATGGTTTCAGGGAAGACATGGGAGGAGGATAAGCCAGCGAAAACATACTCATCAGCTCAATCTGCTCTTGTTGTGATCAAATCAGCTAAACTATTGACTTTGATGACGTGATCACTTACCTGCAGCCTCTTTATCTTGAGTTTATACAGAAGCCAGACAACTGGAGATATACCTTCTCAGCTGTCATGGTGGCCTCACAAATCGGAGTGACAGATGCAGAAGTAGAAAAAATCGATACATTTGTACAGTGGGCATTTCTGGCTGCATCACATCAGCATCCAAAAGTTCGCTATGCTGCGATGCATTTACTTGGACAACTCTCTGAAGATTTGAATCCATAATTCGGCAACAAATACTATGAGATGTTTGTACCTCTCACGCTCAAGCTCATCCAAGATAGTGCTCCCAGAGTTGTAGCTCACACTTACGCCTGCATTTCAAATTACTTCGACTAATGTGAATAACAATGGAAAGTTGAGAAAGTGATCGAACACTACCTAAACCCTTTGGTTGTATCGCTCAACAGCTATCAAAGTTGGGTCATGGAAAATGCCTTATCAGCTTTAAACTCATTTGCGATGGTCGAAAACGTCTTTGACAAGTAGTTGCCAGGAGTCATTTTGCTGACCTACCAGATTATCCAGAATTGTTCAGGAAAATAGTAATTTAAGCAGACAGTATGTCAGTGCATCTAACTATTAGGAAGCCTCCTTTCACACCAGAAAAAAGAAGTCGTTTAGTTCTATCTAGCGGATTACATTAAGGTGTTATTCGAGAAGAGAGGAGAAATAGAAGTGACATACTTCATGCTGGGATGGCAAAAAATATGTCTAGCTTATCAAAATTTCACAGATATAACATATCTTTACCCAATCTTGCTCGAGAGTTTAAAGAAAATGTTGGATGACTTTTCAGACAACGACTGCATCAACGGATTTCTGAGTCTGGAAGGGACATTTAACGCATTCAAGACCCAAGCAGCTCCCTTTGTAGATGACACCATGAGTTTTGCCAAAACTACCTTTGAAAATAGCGGGTATATTACGGGACTCAAAGAAGCAGGGTTCAAGCTGATGATAACAGCGATGAAGGAGACAAAGCCAAGTGGAGGTCATGAGTTTAGATAATGGTAAAATACAGTCAAAAATATACTCACCTACCTCTTCGAGAATATTGACGAAGCATTCTAAGAGAATGAAGATTTCGAGGATCTATCTATTATTTTCAAAGGGATCGAAGACCTAGCTAGTGCTTTTGGGACCGGCTTCAGCAATCACTAATTGATTACTCTAACGGAAAGAATGCTCTGCTACAGTTTGAGGATAGAAAAAAGCTATAATAGTGTGGAATATACAAATATTTCCTTTGAAACTGATAATGATGAGTTGGGATCTAACGAATAAATAGAGCTGACAGACGATCGAATCTAAGACTTGGAAGTTTCTTTAGGAAAAATTCCTGATGTTATTGAGTAAATACTCAAAATTCCAACATAAGCAGCGACTAGAGCAGAAATAATTAGAAAAATACATACTTAAATTGTAGCGTCAATGAACAAGGTAGAAATCATGGTTGAGTTTGGAATCTCGTTAGCCTTGGCTATCCTATAAGTTGTTGATTATACAGAAATAAGTTCTCTTTGGAGCCAGTATCTCGAAGTCTTTGCTCACTTTTCTACTCACAAAAATCCTCAGATCCGCAATGCCTCAGTCTATGGGATCAATCTCATTGTCAAGAAAGGACCTTCTGACTATTTCAATAAGGTTCAGTTGTAAAAAATGTTATAGCTACTTTCCAAAGCATATGTTTAACAGTTCTAGGATCCAAGCTCAAAGTACTTCATTAACAACTGCAAAGACAACATTGTTGGGGCTTTGGGGAGTCTCATCAAGGGATGCACCAACAATTATCCAGATGTATTCAATGAAACCGTACGAAGCAACTGGTTGAGCCAGCTTCCTCTGAACTTTGACATAGAGGAAGGAAACAACCAACAGGATTTTCTGATTGATATACTTACACACAGCCCGAGCTTAGTCATCAATTCGGCCAAAGATCTGATCACTATCTTACGGAATCATGCCAATTTTGTGGCGAAAAGAAGTCAAAAAGAATACAAAGAGTATGTTGATAAAACAAAACGTTCTCTGCAGATGATGAAAGAGTGGGCTTAGTTCAAGGCGAATCAGGAATATATTTGGAGCAATTTAACGAGTTCACAATGCAACGTGCTGACACATCTAATGAAGAAAGGATGATTTGTGAGTGTAGATAGTTTTATTTATTGAATTGACAAATCTGATGATTTAAATGTGAGTTGATTTGACGTGGATATCATATTTTTTTGATTTAAATGCAATGTTCAGTCCCCTTCAATTTCGGATAAATCCAGAACCTCGCCAACTTGGGCCTTGATCCTAAGTTCTTCAAATTCAATGTCACCCACCTCGAGTCCTAAAGATATATCTCCATCCGAGATGTTGATCAGAATGGAACTCCCCAACTCACCGTTGTCGAACTCTTCAACAAGTTCAACCTCGTCAGAAGACCAGGAGGTAAAATCGAAGGTTCCATTATGCATCTCAAGGAAAACATCGTTGCCTTGAAGGCCCCTATGGAAGGAGGTAGAGGCCATATCCTTCAAATTTTCAACATGGACAAGAAGCAAAAACTTTCCAACCTCGAGTTCAAGGACAACATTGTCTTCTGGAGATGGGTTGCTCAAGATCTGCTCGCTATTGTCACTCAAACCTCAGTTTACCACGTCAGCATTGCTGAGCCTGATCAGAAAGAAGTAAAGATCTTTGACAGAGCTGGTGACCTTAAGGAAGGCCAAGTTATTGGCTACGTTTTGGGTCCCGACAGAAAATGGAGTGCTCTCTTTGGCATTTCAACTCCTGATGGTGGCCAAACTATCAATGGACATATCCAACTCTACTTCATCGATGGTGGCAAACAACAGCTCTTGGAAGGTCATGCCTGTACCTTTGGTAAGGTCCTCCTTCACAATGACACTCATAAATCGAATGTTTTCTGCTTTGTCGAGAGAAAAGCTGGAGAAACAAGATCATTGGTTCACATCACCGAAATTTCAGCTCCTCCTGAAGGTGCCCAGAAATTCAAGAAAAACACTGAAATTGTATACGATAGCTCAACTCCCGGAGACTTCCCCATTTCTCTGATTGTGGCTGAGAAGTATGGTCTCCTCTACATCGTCACTAAATTTGGCTTCATTTACATTTATGAAATGTCGACCGTTGAGCAAATCTACAAAGCCAGGATCTCCAACCAAGCCATCTTCGTTGTTGCCAAAAATCAAACAAACGACGGTATTCTCGCAATGAGCAAGAATGGCTCCCTCTACGGTGGCATGATTGATGAGCAAGGACTCATTCCTCATCTGATGAACAACTGCAAACATATCCCCAACATCCAACAGCTTGTCTTCACTATGGCTGGCCGATACAGCCTTCCCGGAGTCGACAACATTTTCCTTGGACAGTTCAACAATTTCATTGTTAGTGGAGATTATAGTAATGCTGCTAGAATTGCCTCTATGTCTCCTGGAGCTCTCCTCAGAAATGCTGATACCATTCAAAAATTCAAGACTCTTCCTCAACAGCCTGGACAACCCCAACCTTTGTTGATCTACTTCCAAAAGTTGCTCGAAAAAGGAAAGCTAAATAAGCTTGAAACCACTGAATTGTGTGGACCTGTCCTTACTCAGGGCAAGATCGATCTTGTCAGAAACTGGGTCAACAGCAATAAATTGGAAAGCTGCATGGAACTTGGTGACATGATCGCCAGACACGACAAGAGTTTAGCTCTTAAAATTTACACTGATGTTGGTGCTCATGCCAAGGTTATTTCAATTTTCAACGAACAAGGAAGGCTCCAAGAAGCCAGTGACTATGCTGCCAAAAACAACTACAACATCGATTACACTGAGCAGCTCAGAAACATGGTTGAAGTAAACCCTGAGGGAGCTCTTAACTTCGCCAAGAAGATCTATGAAAAGAACAAAAGTCTAAATGTTCATCAGATCGCTGATTTGTTCCTCCAAAAGAACAGAATCCAGGAGTTCACTTCTCTTCTGTTTGACTGCATGAGAGAGAACAAACCTGAAGATGCTAGCTATCAGACTAAGGTCTTGGAGCTTAACATTATGATTGCTCCCCAGATTGCTGAAAGTATCCTCCAGATGAAAATATGGAAACTTTTCAACAAACCTAAAATCGCTGCTCTTTGCGAACAGAAAGGACTCTACCAACGTGCTCTTGAAAACTATACTGATATCAAGGATATTAAGCGTGTGCTGATTAACTCTCACGCACTATCTCCTGAATTCATTGGAGAATATCTTGGCAAGATGGAGCCTTAGCAAGCCTTGACCTGCATGCAGGAAATGTTGAGATTCAACAGACAAAGTCTTCAGGTTGTTGTCAATGTTGCTGTGCAGAACTTGCAAAAACTAGGTGCTGGAAACATCGTCAAGATGCTTGAAACTGTCGGATCATTCGATGGTATTTTCTTCTTCTTGGGAACCGTCATCAACTCTACCCAAGACAAAGAAGTTCACCACAAATACATTGAGGCTGCTGCCAAGTGCGGTCAACTTCGAGCCATTGAGGATGTCATCAGAGGCAAACGTGATTGCTATGATCCTATCAAGGTGAAGGACATCCTTCTTGGATTAAAACTAACCGATCCCAAGCCTATCATTTTCCTTTGTGATGCTCATCAGCAATACGATGAACTGACCAGATACCTCTATAAAAATAACTTCACCAAATACATTGAAGTTTATCTATTCAAGGTCTGCCAAAACCCTCAAGCTATCCCTGCCGTTCTTGGAACTCTGATCGATCTTGAATGCGATGAAGGATACATGCAGCAGCTTTTGAAGGTCATCCGATCAGCTGTCCCCATGGAAGAACTCATCAATGAGTTTGAAAAGAGAAGCAAACTTTCTCTGATGGAAAATTGGCTTGAAGATAGAGTGTCTGAAAACATTCAGATCCCTGCTGTTCACAATGCCATGGCTAAGCTGAAGGTAGATACTCATCAGGATCCTCAGAAATTCTTGCAGACCAACCAGTTCTATGATCCTAAGGTGATTGGTAAATTCTGTGAAGACAGAGATCCTCACCTGGCAGTCATTGCTTATAAGAGAAACCCTGGGCAGTGCGACGAAGAGCTCATTGACTGTACCAACAGAAACTCCCTCTACCGTATCCAAGCTCAATACTTGGTTACCAGACAATCAAAAGATCTCTGGAAATTGGTTCTTTCTGAAGAAAACGAACACCGAAAGGAGATTGTTGATCAGGTCATTCAGACCGAGCTTCCTGAAAGCAAGAACCCTGAAGAGGTCATCACAGCTGTCCAATCCTTCATGGAATCTGGCCTAACAACTTAATTGATGTCTCTTTTGGAGAAGATTGTCCTTCACAATAGTGATTTTGCTAAATACAAGAAGCTCCAAAACTTATTGATCATTACTGCTATCCGATCTGACACTAGCAGAGTTATGGATTACATCAACAGACTTGACAACTACGACGGCATGGATATTGCTAAAATTGCTCTTGAACAAGGTCTCTACGAATAAGTTCTCGTCATCTACAGAAAATATAACGAGCACAGCTTGGCTCTGGACATTCTGATTGAAAAGATTGAGGATTTGCAGAGAGCTGAGGATTATGCTGAGAAGGTCAACCAACCCGAAGTCTGGTCCAAGCTTGGATACACTTATCTGAGCAACATGAAAGTTACCTACGCTATGGAAGCATTCATGAAATGCAAAGATCACACTTACTACAATGGAGTTATCAGCCAAATTGAAGGTGAGCCTGAAAGTGAGGAGAAAGACTTCAAATACCCTCTCTTTATTAAGTATTTGCTCATGGTGAGAGAAGCCACGAAAGATCAGGCCATCGATAATGCTCTGACCTTCTCTTATGCCAAGCTTGACAAGCTAACTGAACTCTAGAATTTCCTCTCTAACAATAACTCAGCTGACTGCCAAAAAGTAGGAGACCGATGCTTTTCAGCTAGACTTTACGAAGCAGCTAAGAAGTTCTATACAATTGTCAAGAACAACTCAAAAATAGCTGCTTGTTTGATCCATCTTAAGGAATACTCTGCTGCCATTGATGCCGCTAAAAAGGCCAACACCACCAAGACCTGGAAGGAAGTTTGTATGGCTTGCGTGCAAGCTCAAGAGTACAAGCTCGCCAACACTGCTGCTATGCATATCATCATTCATGCTGACGAACTGGAAAGTCTGATCAAGCACTACGAATCTTTGGGAGTTACCAACGAAATGATCAGTGTTCTTGAATCTGGTATTGGACTTGAAAGAGCCCATATTGGTATTTTCACCGAACTGGCTATCCTGTATGCCAAGTACAGACCTGAAAAGCTTATGGAACATTGCAAGAATAACCTACAAAAGCTTAACACAACCAAGCTGCTCAGAGCTTGCCAAAAATTCATGCTCTGGAAAGAAGCCGTGTATCTATACTCTCACTACAATGAATTCGATCAGGCAGTCAACATCATGATTGATCACTCCCCAATTGCCTTCAACCACGAGACATTCCTCCAGTTGATCGTCAAGGTCTCCAACACTGAGCTTTATTATAGGTCAATCAACTTCTACCTCGAAGAACAACCTCTTCAGATCAACGAATTGCTCAAGACCCTGGCCAACAAGATCGATTTGGTGAAATGCACATCCCTCATCAGAAAATTGGGCATTGTTCAGTTAGCCGAACCATTCCTGAAGATCGTCCAGCAAACCAATACAAAATAAATCAATGAAGCCCTTAATGAACTCTATCTTGATATTGAAGATTACGAAGCATTGAGAGAATCTATTGAGAAATACCCCAACATCGATTCTTACAATTTGGCTAAGGCTACAGAGGGACATAAGCTGCTCTAATTCAGACGTATCGCTGCTTACCTCTACAGAAAGAATGGAAAATACGAGCAAAGCATCAACCTGTCCAAGAAGGACGAAATCTACAGAGACGCCATTGAAACTGCTCAAGAATCTGACAACCAGAAAATTGTCGAATAATTGCTTAAATTCTTTGTAGAGAGAAAGGAGAAGGAGTTCTTCGCTGCTACTCTTTACACTTGCTATGAGTATGTTAAGCCTGACCTTGCTCTTGAGTATGCCTGGATATTCGACATGTACGATTTTGTAATGCCCTTCATGATCCAACTCATCTCAGAAATGAGAAACAGGGACAGCGAAATT
>Ga0100385_1005088_pt1 | contig 11136 bp, 13 predicted proteins | sample CryGeymeta201509_FD_81543 | JGI IMG/M metagenome (GOLD analysis project Ga0100385, IMG submission 81543) | Groundwater microbial communities from Crystal Geyser aquifers in Utah, USA - Crystal Geyser metaG 2015-09 | ecosystem: Environmental > Aquatic > Deep subsurface > Groundwater | place: USA... | reverse complement strand
CCCAACCCCATTATTTGGCTCTAAAATAGCAAGTTAGTAATAATATAAATCAGAGTCAATGATGGAGCGAGTTCGCTAGTGGGACAATAATACCAACCTTAAGCATAAAGGATCTCATAAGTATGGCCTGGAAGAATGCAAAACTGGTGTTTCAGGGGTGAAAATACACGAGTTGGCTCATAGCAAGGAGGCTGACTCAAAGGAAGTGCTCATTTTTGTGACTGTGAGCACTTTTGAATCAGACTGGTTGGTTCTTGAGAATGAGAACTAGACGGGTAGGTTCAACAACCAGCATCTTAGTTTTGTCTAGAAGATAAAAATAAAGACGGACTACCCAATTGCAGATTGTCATCTGGAACACGTCTACAGCGAGATGAACCGAAGGGACCATCTGATTGCATACCTCATTGACATCTTCGGCCATCTGTATACTTTCAATCTAACACATTACTTCGAATTCCACAAGAAGGTCACCATGATGCAACAACCAATCAGATATACACTTTTGCACCAACCTACACCACATCACCTACTTAACGATTGCACAACAATGCATCATGAATTACCTCTTCTTCTGACAAAAAATTAACATCTCATTACTTCTGTCAACTTAGGAGGTCGGCTTAAAGTATATGATATGAACAAGGCTAAGGCTAATGACAGCTCTTGGATTGCCAATACAATGCTTGTTGAACCTGAATGCTTTCAGTTCAAACAGGTCTGCTTGGCTGCCACTGCGAATAACAGATCAAAGTTTGGGCATTTGGTTTTGGTTGTTTTGAATAACAAGCAGCCACCTTACCCCTTTGTCAACTGCACAACAACAACATAATACAAACTAAGAGCCATCTAACTTGAAGCATTCTATACATAAAACTAAGATGAGACATCCTAGTTGACTTTTGTTGAGTTTGACACACAGACAAATCTCGTCGTCACGAGCTCGTTCAATCAATAAATTTAGCTATACTAACTAAAGAAGAGCAAAGAGGGGTCTATGTTTCATTACTGTCAGAAAATATTTAAGTTCGCACCTCAAGGATTACCCCAAAAGCCCTAGCATTTTATTGAAAGTATTTCTGTGCGAAAGGGTTACCTGGCTATCGCTTACAGTACTGAATACATTCTATTTGATTTGGAGGACAAGAGTATTAAGAGACGAGGAAAGGGTAAAAAAGACGTTAGCCAAATATAGAAACTAAAATGGATGAGAATAATCGATAGACACCATGTTTTTCTGGCTTTTTTGCTGATCAAGGGCTATAACCATCAAAACCAAGCCCAGAGCAAACTAGGCAAACCGAACATCCATTTCAAGACCCAAGATACCACGAAAAATAGTTCGCGATGATCCTCAGTAGTCTATATATCAATATTGCGTCACAAGTAGCACGTATGCTCTTCAAGTTGTCGGTTTGTTGATAGGGTAAAATTCAAAATGTGAAGGGAATGAGATCATTCATCTGAGACGGGTGGTGATGTGCAAGTTGCCGGCTTCGACTTCCTTCTTGCTGTCCTCAAGTAGTCTGATATTGTAGTTCTGGCTGCCTCCGTAGTTGAAAACTCCGCAGGTGTCGAGTCTGAAGAAACCTTTTCCGCAAACGTCGTCAGAGGTCATATCCTCGTCCATGACGATGAACTCGATGATGGCACCGTTTCCGGGACGGGCGGTGAAGGTGAAGGTTTCGTCCCAGGTGATGGGTTTTTCCTTATCACCCTTGACGATCTGGGTCTTAAATTCGGTGGCTTGTCCGATTCCGTTATTAGCTTTGACCTTAACGTAGTTCTCCATTTTGCCGAACCAGTCCTGGCTCTTCTTAAGGATAGCGTATCTAACAGTGATTTCGACTTGGGACATATCTGATTTAATTATTCTGAAAATAAATTTTATCGCTTTCCACTTAACCCCTCCCTACCGGTGATTTCCAACCAACAATCATTCTCATATCCTTTCCCTCAATCATCCTCTTGTCTCCCTTTACGCCATCCCTGGAAACATGATTTTATCTCTAACCAACTTAACTGCCGGCTTCACTGTTCTACAGCTACTAAACTCCTTTTGGAGGTCTATTGAGGTCGATGATGGTGTTGAAAGAAAAGATTATTTTAGTTAAGTCAAGATTGGGCAGGTTTAGTATGTGATCGTTAATTAAGTGTTTTAAATTATGAAGAAACTTCAAAGCTATCTCATGAAGCCAGAATAACTCCGGAAAAAATTGGAAAATCCCCGCTTCAGGCAGGATTTCATTGATTGGAGCAAAAACAACATTTCTGTCAACAAAGAGCCAATATCGAGACATTCCCGCTCTAAATCTCCAGTCTAGCATATCCAGCATTCCCTCCAACTCAACCATAAACGTTCTTCCCATAACAAATAAAATCAGCGACCGCAATCAGGGCTCAAGCAGTACTCTAGTAACAACAAAACAGGTGCAAGGGTGTCTTTAACCAAGATGGGCAATCAGTAGCATCACAACAGATCGGTCACAGGTATCAAAAGGAATACGTCAAATGCCACCCTAATCAAAAACAGTGCCGATAGGAACTCCCACAGTCTTACCAACAAAAATAGATACAACAGCTGCGCATCCATTGACGCCTCTAAAAAAGATAAATAACGCTCAACATCACATCTGACCTCAACCTAAGGAAAGCATATCAAGCAAAGGTACTCGTATAGGACGAGACAAGGTGTACAGGCAACTAATCCCAACAAAGTTAACCAGGATAGCCTAGTCATCAAGACTAATTTAGGAGACAGAAATATCAACTTATATGCTGTGGCAGATGGACATGGATCTTTTGGACATCTGGTCTCCCAGTATCTAGTCAAAAATGTGTCTAAAGTTGTCTAAAATGAGCTGAAAAATAACACAATATACGATAGTATTCCTAAGGTCTTTAGCAAATTGCAAAACGGTCTGACAGAATCAGACATCAACGTGAGTTGTAGCGGTTCGACCTTTGTTGGCGTTTTTATTGACAACAATGAAATTATTTGTTCGAATGTGGGAGATTCAAGAGCGATACTGGCTAGACAGAGTATAGATTGATTTATCAAGTTGATCGCAAAAGTTGGGAGTTGATCTATTTGTCACAGGACCATAAACCTTCAGTGTAAGCCTAGAAAAAAAGGATCATCAAAAATGGAGGACGAGTTCATGCATTTCGGGATTAGAATGGGATGCCAGTAGGACCTCTTAGGGTATGGCTACCCAATCAAAGTAAAAACTACCCTATTACAGATCTTCAAGGACTAGCCATGAGTCGTTCTTTTGGTGACAATGTATCAAAGCAAGTTGGCGTAACAGCTGACCCCTAGATAATTAAGATGAAGCTAGACAAAAGGGACAGATTTATTTTATTGGCTTCTGATGGTGTATGGTAATTCATAACCAATCAGGAGGTCCTTCAATTAATTGTTCCATACTACAAAGAAAACAAATTAGAGTAGGCTTGTAATGCTCTCAGCAAATTGGCCTATGAGCGTTGGACTGTCGAGGACGATTCTGTTGTCGATGACATAACTTTTGTCTTAATATTTCTTTCCGAGTGAGTGATTCACACTTGCTCATTGGAACAGACTGATTGGGATAATGTTCTATTGAGTAAAATCTATCCATTTATTTAGCTGATCATTCAGTACAGTCTATGGTTGACGAAACCATTGCCGAACTCAATACCAGTATATTCGTTCATTTCAGGATAGTTGAAGTGGTTCTCGTGGAGCTGGGTGCTCAAATTGGCCCAGAGTCCGGGTTTTCTGGTTCGGAGCAACTCACGAATGTAAGAACCATCAGCTCCGTTGTCAGCAATGAGATCGGTATAGAGTTTGCGGGGGATGGGTCGAGTGAAGCCCCAATAGAGGAAGATAGGATAGAAGATGAGCATGCCTAAATAATTGTATCTGGATGAAGCAAGTCCCCTTTCGACGAAGCCTAATCATTACAACAGATCTACCAGCGAGCCAGCGGTTGCATAAGTAAGCTGGGAAGAAGGCGACGACAGGGATGACGACGGCATTGGCTGACATATGACTATGCAATCTCTTGAATTTCATCAGACCTTCAGCAGTAAGTCTGTCGTCGAGAAGGTGATCGATAAAATCATGATACTCCCAATGGTTGAGTTTGATATCGGAGCTGTTCCCACCATAGTAGGGGATCAGATCTCTATTCTTATCGGCCATGATGATTAATATAAAATATTGTTATTTCAGTCAACAAATCTGCAAAGGATAGAGTTGGATGGTTGATAGAGATGGATGGAATAAGATAGCTCATGAACAGATTTTAAATCAATCATTGCTTCTTGGCAGGAGCTTTGGTTGTCTTGGCGGGCTTGGGTTGCTCGGTGGTTTTCTTGGGAGGAGCAACAGTCTTGGGAACGGCTTGCTTGGGTTGTTCCTTGGTAGCGGGTTTGGCGACTTCCTCCTTGGAGGCTTTTCTCTTGAGCTTAAGAGCTTCTCTCTGCTTGGCAGCCCAGGTGTCGTGAAGCTTCTTATATTGGCTGGTCAACTCGATGGTTCTTTTCCATCTCTTGATCTTGTCCTGCTTTTGGATTCTCTTTCTTCTAATTCTGGTCTCTGTGACGAGTCTCTGGATCTTTGGGGCTTTCTGTCTCTTCATCTGAGGGTTCTTCTTGCTTGTGAAGGTTCTTCTGATGGCATGCTTCTTGATGAGGGGAACGGTGGTCTGGAGGGCCTTCTCGTTCTCAGCTCTCTCAATACCGAAGAGTTTCTGGATGCCAGTGGCTCTCTTGGGACCCAATCTTCTAGGTCTGATCTCGTCAGTGAGTCCGGGAATTTCCTTTTCACCCTTCTTGACGACGGTGAGGGAGAGCATCTTGATATCGGGGCCAACAATGCAGCCTCTGACTGATTTTCTTTTTCTTTCTCCTTTTCTCTTAGCTCTGTATCCTTGAGCTCCGGGGGCGAGGAGGAGTTTAAGTCTGTTACCGGAGAATACACCTTGTTTCATGGCAAATCCGTCTTTGTCGAAACCACCCTGGATTCTGAAGACATAGCCCTTGTATTCATCACCAAGACTATCTGCTTCAACTTCCTGACCCATTCTCTTCTCGAAGAAGACTCTGCATCTGTTGTCATCATCGATCTCGAACGATTTAGTAGTGCCGTTGGCGGGGAGAGAAACGCTGAACTACATTATGACAGGCTTACCTTCATATCAGTCACAAAATAATATATATTATTTTAATATAATTTTTAGGAATATCCCTCTTAAGCATCTTCTAATACCCTCCATCACTGCGCACGTTATCTATAAGTTGGCCAGTATTTGCCCTAAAATAAATATGGGAAGATTATTGTCAGACAGTTCAAGAAAAAACCTCTTCTGAGAGTTAAAGATCTTTTTGTATTTCAATAAGAAGACTTTATCTGAAGAGTGATTAGATAAGGGTTTAAATGAATCAGCCAAACAGATCCATGCCGAAGTCCTCTTCCTCAGGTTCGGGCTCAGGGGCTTTCTTGACCTCCTTCTTGGGTTCAGGCTTCTTTTCCTCCTTTTTCTTGTCTTCCTTCTTGGCAGCAGGGGCAGCGGGGCCAGCTCCAACGCTAACTTTGCTCAGACCTTTGCTGATGACCTGGGTTAATGATATATTACGTCCTCAACTTTTCTATTGTTAAGGGACTTAAGAACTGCATCGACTTGAGCATCATCGACGGTGGCTCCTGCGGCCTTGAGGATAGCGGTGATGGAGTCCTTGGCTATATGAGATGGGTAGTACTGGGAGCCTTTCCGCTGAGACTGGCGAGAGCAAGTGCTGAAGCGTATTGCATGTGTGGTAAAATATTAATTTATAATATAAAATGGATTGTTTTAATTCAATTTGCAATTCTTTGACTAAGTCTAAGCCTATAGAACATTTCTGATCATTTTACATCCATGTAGAAATCTTGCTTGGCTCCTCTGGTCTTCAAATAGTCGACTTATTCTTTCTGATAATTGAGCCTGGCTTGCCTTTAGGCTTCTTCTTTCTGTTTACGTTCCAAATCCAGTTGCTGGTTGTACTGGGTCACATTTGAGAATATGTTGTTCTTTGTTTTTTGGAAATTATCTTCCAGCATGCCTCTCATTCTATTGAGTTCGTTAGTTTGTCGGGCGTACATCTAATTTTCGAGTCTCTCTTGCTCTTGTCTTTGTCTTTTCTCTTCGATTTGCTGATCGAGCCATTCTTTCTGCTTATTCTTAAAGAATTGTTTGCGGGCTTCATACTCTGAATGTCTCAAGAATTACTTAAGTCTTCGCCCTCGAATTCCCTACACCCTGAGCTTTCGGTGTTGCCCTCCTGGGATGGAAAATCGCGGAAGTAGGTCTCCTTTGTGCGCTTCATGGAAGTTATACAATTATGAAAAGAATAATTATTGAGCAGCTATTAATTAAAAGCATCAATCCATACTTTTTGACTTCTCAGAAAAATTATGACACTTGGATCACCTCTAAGGTCTCGCCTTACCAAGGAGTTAAAGACACAATATTCTTGGCATGACTTCCTTGAGTTTCTTTACTCTTCCAACCCATAACTGTTTTATTTTTTCGTTCTCGGTCTCCGTATTTCAGATTTCTCGTTTTTGTGTGAGCCTCTTTACCTGCTGCTGGGAAGAAAGTGATCTTTTCTATTGACTTCCGTTCTGGATTTTTCTAATATTGGATGAACCGACCGACTCTTGGAGATTTGGTTACTGCTGTTTTCAGGTTCTAGAACTAGAACTTTCCGATGAGATCCACAAGCGGTTCTGCCTAGACATCCTTGATGAAATTAGAAGTTGTTTTGTTGAAATCTTTAGAAATCTTTCTCAGCAATCTCACGTTGCCTTGAGTTGAGTCTTTGCTCTTGGTTTCATCATATTTATCAATCGGTCTGAACACAATATTTTTAGTTGATATCTTCTCCTGTGACACGTCTTCATATAGACTGAGTTTTATTTGCTATCTCGGCTTACTTGACATACGGCTGGCCCTATTTTAACCAATGCTCTTTTGATCCTAGAAGACGTGATGGGTGTTTCTCTTGAAGTGCCTGCTGCAGGGTTGCTTTTCAGGAGTGCCAGAAATGCAGGAGATCCTACCATTTGTATCGCTTAGAGGAAGGACATATTTTTTGAGGGTAGGATGGACTGATTTGCGGATATCGCTCTGATTATTTTTTCTTCGATGTTTGATCCTGATAAAGTTATTGATATTTCTATGGGTCGATCCTGTTGCTCCCCGGCTGAGGTATGACATGTATGTTTATACTTCTTTTGAACGAGGCCTAGAATTCTTGATAGGATCTGTGCATGTCTGCACCTCATATAGCATTGCAAAAGATTAATAAAGTTAACAAAAACTGTTTTCTCTATCCTAAAAAGTCATTGTTTTCAAAGTATTTTTTTTGTACAATTTGTAGATGATCGATCATTATTATTTTTTTCCTTTATAAGCTGGATAAAGTTATACAATATTGAATTCAGATGTTTCGGAAATCACAGGCCAATCCAGACTTTCACTCCTTCAAGAGGACCTATTCCTGAGATATTCGGCTGAAGCCAAAGTCCATCCTTCCAATTTTGTGCGTGGATAGTTCCTTTGTATTGATCATGATCAACAGAAAAGTCCCAATCATTTGCTGGGGCATACGTTCCTTTTAAGAAATTTCCATTCAGATTCATTTCGTATTCGCGACTGTTCAGAATTTCCACAGACAGGTCAAAAGAACCTAGATCTTTTAATGTGATATTTCCTTTGAAATCGATAAAGTCCTTCTTGATAAGGGTGTAGCTTCCATTTCCAACAGTAACGTAGGGTGTGTACCAAGAATAACGGACCTGCAATCGACACACTTGACCTGCAGCTATTTTTCCAATTAACTTCTGGAGATTCATGATTATTTAAAAATCAATATAGATACTATGATATTAAATAGGCATAAATACGAGCGTTTCCAGCTAGGCAAGCATTTTACATTCAATTAACGAATAAAGTCAAAAAATCAAGACATGCTGGTTCAACTGTCAACAATTAAACCAGTTCTCGCTAATATTCTATTTCTACTATAAATATTGAGTCAAAAAACACGAAAGATAAAGTGGGAAACACCAATATTATCAGTATTCAGATTGGTCTAGAATAAAAGGTCAAAGAAACTTGTCCTAAAAAGGAACTGAAAGAGAATTTAAGGAGTAAGGGAATCGAGTAAGAACTCAACAATATTGTAACTAAAAATGAATAAATTGTTGTTGACTCAAGAAATTGAATAAAATTACTGAAGAGTGAAGTTAGACTCTATGATAAACTATATATAGGATTCTAATTTTCTAAATTATGATGAAGAGAATCATTCTGCCCCAATCCAGAATTTGCTTCCACTGAGAGGGCCTATTCCTGTCACTTTTGGCTGGAACCATAGTCCGTTATCCCATTAGCACATATAAATTGTTCCCTTGTACTTATCAGAATCAACTGAAAAATCCCAATCGCTTCCTGGACCATAAGTTCCTTCGAGTGAGATGCCATTCAGATACATTTCGTATTCCCGACTGTTCTTGAGTTTCAGGCTAAGATTATAGGCTCCTAAATCTCGAAATGTGATATTTCCATTGAAATCAATGTAGTCATCAGAAATCGATGAATATTAGCCATAGCCAACAGTTGTGTAGCTTGGAGTGAACCAATCATATCGGCAGGTCAATAGTAAACGTTGGCCTACCGAAACTCTTCCTATTAAGTTACGGAGATTCATTTTTACTTTATATTATAGATACTATAATCTTGAAAGCCAAATTAACACTGGAAAATTCCTCTTTCAGAAATGTTCTTTACTTCTAATAGAAAAAAAATGCAGAATTGTTTGTTATAAGCACTACTGCAAACTTTCAGTTTTGGGAAACTAAAAATACATCAGTTTTTGCATATCTTGAAAATAGCAGAAATATAACATATAGATAACATTTAAAAATCATGCCTTTAATTTAGAGCCCCACCACGGCGATAGTTGAGTCCTGTCCATCTATTTAACCATCGAATGGCGCAAGAGTGAGTCATCCTCTTTTACAGATTATTTATTTGTTCGTTCTGTGGTCATCAGAACGTTATAGAGCTTGTCCAACTCCTCGTCATCGACTGAGAGGTTGAGGGATATTTCAGAGCATGAGCTCATCACTGAACCTTTCATTTTGCCCCTTTTGGTCCTCAATGTTGTCAACACCTTCAGCCTGTTTTCCAGTTCCTTGTTTTTGGCTTCCAGCTTAAATATTTAGCTCGATTGCCTTGAGTTATCAATCTTGACCTTTTTCAAGGCGCAGTTTTCAAGTTCAAGATACTTGAGGCTTTCCTGCAACTCCTTGATGAGGTTATCCCTCATCATAAGCTGATTCTCGATCTTGCTGTCCAAGATAAAATGCTCGTTGTTGACAGGGCAGAGCCTTTTATTTTCGAGGAGAAGTCTCTGATTTTCTTCATGCATCAAGTTGAGCTCGACTGTCATTTGTTCGAGAGCTTTGCATTTGTCTTCATATTTTAGTCTTAAGGCTTTGTTCTGTCCTTTGAGGGTTTATAACTCTCGTTTTAGACGACTTTCTTCCTGCTGCTGGCTGGACGCGCCTATTGTTTTGTCACTACTGGATAGCTTAGACTGGTAGTTTTGAAAGGTTGACCCTTCTTAAATGTCTTCCTATTTTATTACTGATCCTGTCCTTTATCTGCCTGGATTTCTGATGTATGCAGATTGTTGATGAACTTCAGTTTTTCTCCGAAAATACCTCTATCGTGGTTGTCCTTCCTTACTGCTCTCTGAGATCATAGACACTTCTTTCACTTCTGTAAAGGTTCGATTTTTGCTGTCATTTTCTATTACTCGATCAACCCTGCCTTTTTTCTCGTCAGCAACTGTTCTTAAAAATGGTTGTGACTTGTTCATTTCTGTTTTGGATAATTTTCTAGAAATGGTGTACCGATATAGTGATTTTTCTTTGAGAAAATCAACATTATGATCCAGACCAGTATTCTTTAGGAAGGTGATTGGTTCTTTGGAAGCCTTGAGCTTGACTGCTGTTTAAGACATGGTGATATTGCTTAACTTTAGAGGAGGGATTTCAATGGGTTGTCCTCTATCCCTAGGTTTAATTCTATTCCCCTGCATCATATAACTTTATTGAAAAATTAATACTGATAACGAAATTAAAATCCCAATGTGACCCTTAACAACCTCTTCAAGATCAGTGATATCTCTACTGCCCAGTACTACATAAGAAACAAAAGATCATTTTGATTTCCCTTCCTTCAGTACAATCTTTAGGTATTCTTTTGTCGTCACTAAGGTCGTACAAAAAACAACGATTTCGTTATCATGCTCAAGCTATTTCAACTATCTTAGTAAAAGAGCTAGTTAACCGTATCCTAGAGGCCCTTTAATTGCTATAATTTTCTTTGATTAACGGTTGATAGCAGATTGATTTATTGTGACCTCTTCATAATTTTCGGACTGATATTTTTTCAGCCATTTTTTGACCTAGTCAACAATCAAAGGTTGATGTCTAAATAGATCCATTCTTTCTTAGCCTTGAGGTTTTTCTTTCAACGGTTTAAACTTTCCTTCCACTTTTTTACATGCCTCAATAATTTTATCTTTATGGTTGGAGTCGATTCCAGCATTGATGATCCTCCTTTGCCAGAACCAGAATTTATTAACCATGTAGCTCAGCAAAGCAATTTTAATGTAATCATCTTGTGAAGGTTTGTACTCCTGGAGAGGATAGTTGGCCCATTAGACGATATAATCCACCACTCTGCTAGGTCTCATCTCGATATCATTTTAATTCCTGTTGTTGATGATTGTCTGTTGGAGTGCTGTGGTATAGGTTCGTCTTTTACAGAATTATTTGACTGATTTGAGGGAGTCTATTTGGAGTTAGATTTATTGAGGAGTTGTGTGCTAATCGTAGTGTTTTGTTATGATTTATTTGGCTTTTTAGAATTAGTGGAGTTGGAATTTTTGTTTTTGATTTTGGGCCTTATCTTTGGCAACCTTGGAGAGGAATTAACTTGCTTATTCAACGTCCATGGAGAACAGGGTCTTGTATAGAGCACTTCTGGTTGTGAATTGCTTGTGATTTTCATCAAACACCTCGATTTATTG
>Ga0100385_1005087_pt1 | contig 11137 bp, 11 predicted proteins | sample CryGeymeta201509_FD_81543 | JGI IMG/M metagenome (GOLD analysis project Ga0100385, IMG submission 81543) | Groundwater microbial communities from Crystal Geyser aquifers in Utah, USA - Crystal Geyser metaG 2015-09 | ecosystem: Environmental > Aquatic > Deep subsurface > Groundwater | place: USA... | reverse complement strand
TGACCGAGCGATTTCGCCGCGAGCGCCGTTGGCGTCGACCTCGGTAATTCGAATGCGACCGATCACTTCACGAAACGCTTCATCTTCGTCGATTACTTTAATGTCTTTGTACACAGCAAAGTAGGCACCTGGCACAACGCCGGTCTTACGGCCAATGTTGATCGCGACTTGGGAATCAAGCTTTGACAGTACTTGACCCTCAATCTCAACATCTTGGTCGGCAAGCTCGACCCAATCATCGTTACGAATGGATAATCTACCTAACCGTATGTCGGCGATTGCATAGATGGAGCTAATTTCCGTCACTTCGACGATACCGGTTTGTTCGTCGACGAAGCCAAAGCTTTCGCCTTTACTGCTCTTAATTTCGGCACCGCGTCGAAAAACTCTAAACACTTGACCTAATTCGACATTCGCGTTTTTACCGAGATCAAAATACACCTGATCCGCGGTTACTTTTACCACAGAGCCAAGTTCGCGAAACTCTCGTTTTAGCATCAGTGGTAATTCGTATTCCAGTTGTGCGAGTAAGGCCGTCATCTCCTTATAGCGAAATTCCAACGCGCGTTGAATGACAAGCTCTCGGGTGCCGACGTTATAGAGTGATACGGTGACCGTTGCGTCGCGACGTTTGTCGTAAAGAGTAACGACGGCGACCGCTTCTAGGTTGGCTTTCTGGGCGGCTTCAATAATCGCACCAATTGACTCAGATGTATTTGGGCGGGAAGCCGTTTTGGCATTGGCGACTTCGTAGTCTTGCAGTCGATTAATGGCGTTCGTCGCAATTAAGCGTAAGTCTGGTCGATACGCTAAATTCTCGTCCGTTAAATCTGTAACCAAAAGTACGTTGCCAGCGGCCAGCGTTAATGGGGCTAGCAGACTTAAACAAAGGTAAAAGGCGACTTTAAACATGATATGAGTACTCTTAATACAAAATCTGTTTTGAGTATAGACAGAATAACCAGCCTGCAAGGCCTGGGTTGGTTAAGGATAACCAGTCCCTGATTTAAACGCCGTTTGGTTGGATATAAATCAACAATGATCCCCCTGTTTAATTAATAGGCTGCCAATGCAAGGAAAACTGCGTATAATCTCGCACCCTTTTGAATTCAGATTGGCTAATTTGTAGTCAATGTCAGTGCGGTAAGTTGAGGTGAATAGTGGATTTTCCAAAGCAATATGATGTCATTGTGATCGGCGGCGGCCATGCCGGAACCGAAGCAGCACTCGCTGCAGCACGAATGGGCAGCCAAACGCTGTTATTGACTCATAATATCGACACCGTCGGGGTAATGTCCTGTAATCCTGCTATTGGCGGAATCGGTAAAAGCCATTTAGTGAAAGAAATAGATGCCCTCGGCGGTGCAATGGCGAAAGCCACCGACTTAGCTGGTATTCAATGGCGAGTCCTGAATAGTCGTAAAGGTCCAGCCGTTCGCGCAACTCGTGCACAAGCGGATCGTCAACTCTATCGTGCCGCCATTCGACACATTGTTGAAAACCAGCCCAATCTACACGTATTCGGACAGGCCGCGGATGATCTGATTATGCAGGGAGACAAGGTCGTTGGTGCTGTTACTCAAACTGGTATTCGAATTTACGCTAAATCGGTGGTGTTAACTGCAGGTACGTTCTTGAATGGCAAAATTCATGTAGGTACTGACAATTATGCCGGTGGCCGTATGGGCGATATCCCGAGTATCTCGCTCGCACAGCGACTCAAAGAATTACCCATGCGCACTGGACGTTTAAAAACGGGGACACCAGCACGTATCGATGCCCGATCCGTTGATTTTAGTGTCATGATTGAGCAGCCTGGTGATACACCGTTACCGGTGATGTCCTATATGGGCCATGTTGAGCAGCACCCTCGTCAAGTCAATTGCCACATAACCCACACGACTGAACAAACACATGACATAATTCGGGCTAATTTAGGCCGTTCTGCTATGTACTCGGGGAATATTGAAGGCACGGGGCCGCGTTATTGCCCGTCAATAGAAGACAAGATTACTCGCTTTGCTGACAAGAATAGCCACCAAATTTTTGTTGAACCCGAAGGTTTGACCACGCACGAACTTTATCCGAATGGTATCTCAACCAGTTTGCCATTTGATGTGCAGGTACAATTTATTCAGACCATGAAGGGCTTCGAAAACGCCCATATTACACGACCTGGTTATGCTATTGAGTATGACTATTACGACCCGCAAGATTTGAAGCACTCCTTAGAAAGTAAATTCATTGAGAATCTGTTTTTTGCGGGCCAAATTAATGGCACGACAGGCTATGAAGAAGCTGGAGCTCAAGGGTTGTTAGCTGGTTTGAATGCGGCGCGCAAGGCCCAAGATCAGGAGGTTTGGACGCCACGGCGTGACGAAGCCTATATTGGTGTGTTAGTGGATGACCTGATTACGATGGGAACCCGCGAACCCTACCGCATGTTTACCAGCCGAGCGGAATATCGATTGTTGTTACGCGAAGACAATGCCGATGCTCGGTTGACCGAAACGGGGCGTTCCCTTGGTTTGGTTGATGATGAGCGGTGGGCTGCATTTAGTGCCAAACAGGAAAATATTGCTCGCGAACAGGAGCGTTTGCGCGTGACCTATATTCAAGCCAAATCGCCAGCAGCGAGTACCTTTGAAGCAAAATTGCCAGCTCCCTTGACGCGTGAGTTTAGTTTGGGTGATTTGTTGAAACGTCCAGAGCTTGGTTATCGCGATATCCAGCAGGCTTGCCCGCCGGAATTTGAATTAACCCATGACGAGCAGGAGCAGGTTGAAATATCCGCCAAATACGAAGGGTACATTTCTCGTCAGCAGGATGAGATTGATGCCTTACGTCGACATGAAAACATGAAGTTACCAAGCACGCTGGATATTGATTCCATTGGTGGTTTGTCCAATGAAGTGAAGCAAAAACTGAAAGAAGTTAAGCCCGAAACCCTAGCTCAAGCTTCACGCATTTCGGGTGTGACCCCGGCTGCCGTTTCAATGCTACTGGTTCACATTAAAAAGCATAAGGCGAGTCTAAAAAGCGCATGAGTCAGGAATTTGAACGCAAATTAAATAAAGGTATTAAGGCGCTGGAATTAGACTTGTCGACAGAGTCAATTGCTCGTCTTCTTGCTTATCATGGTTTGCTGGTTAAATGGAATAAAGCCTACAACCTGACCTCGGTTCGTGATGCCGGTGAGATGATTGACCGCCATCTGATCGACAGTTTAAGTATGGTGCACGCCTTAACCGACGGCTCATTGCTTGATGTTGGTACAGGTCCCGGTTTACCCGGCATGGTTATCGCACTGATACGACCCGAATTGCCGGTTTGGCTGTTAGACAGCAACGGCAAGAAAACTCGGTTTTTAAATCAAGTAAAAATGACGTTAAAGGTCGACAATGTCACGGTCATTCATCATCGTTTGGAAAGCTGGCAACCAGAGATCGAATTTGAGCAGATTACGTCTAGAGCCTTCGCTACCCTTTCTGATATGGTAAGCTTCTCGCGTCACTTACTGGCACCCAATGGTCGATTTTTAGCCATGAAGGGGCAGTATCCGGAGTCGGAACTTAGCCTGTTGCCGCAAGGCGTCAATGTGATCGCGGTGAAACCATTAACGGTCCCTGGTACAGATGGTGAACGCCATCTTGTTGAATTGGGTCTCCAATAATCAATGAAGGAATCTGCCTTGAGCCACATCTTTGCCATCACCAATCAAAAAGGCGGCGTGGGCAAAACCACCACGGCAATTAACTTACCGGCATCTTTTGTCGCCATGAAGCGCAAAGTGCTTGTTGTCGATATGGACCCACAGGGTAATGCGACCATGGGCAGTGGTATCGATAAGAACGAATTAACATTGTCTGCCTACGATGTACTGACGGGCAAGTGCCACTGCAGTGAAGCAATCGTGCATGCGCCGCAGTCTGGCTTTGACATTCTGCCGGCCAACGGTGACCTGACGGCGGCCGAAGTTGAATTGCTCAATATGAAAATGAAAGAGCATCGTTTGCAATACGCGTTGGCGGAAGTAAAACAGAACTATGACTATATATTCATCGATTGCCCACCTTCGTTGAATATGCTGACGGTCAATGCGTTAACCGCAGCACAAAGTATTTTCATCCCCATGCAATGTGAATACTACGCGCTGGAAGGGTTAGCTGCCTTGTTGGAGACGATCAGCGAGATTCAAAAAGTCGTTAATCCAAGCTTGGAGATTGGAGGGTTGTTACGAACAATGTATGACCCGCGCAACACCTTAACTAACGACGTTTCAGACCAGCTCAAAGAGCACTTTGGTGACAAGGTATATAGCGCTGTTATTCCACGTAATGTTCGCTTGGCAGAAGCACCAAGTTATGGCTTGCCAGCACTGCATTACGATAAAGCATCGAGTGGTGCTAAATCATACTTGGCATTGGCTGGTGAGTTTATTCGCCGCATCGAGGGCGATAAGGCCGACACAACCGTCGCTAGTGACATTGAAAAAATAACAGGTTAATTAGGTATGACACCAAAAAAGAAAGGATTGGGTCGAAATTTCGGTTCGTTAATCACGACGCAAGCTCAGGTGAAGGAGATTTCAGAAAAACCAGTAGAGCATGTGAAAGAGACCGACGGTACGTTAAAGCATCTGCCTATCGAGTGGTTGCAGCGTGGGATTTATCAGCCACGGCGGGATATGTCGAATGACGCTCTTGAAGAGTTAGCTAACTCAATTCGTGCTCAAGGTGTCATGCAACCGGTTGTGGTTCGTCCTATAGGCCCCCAATCGTATGAGCTCATCGCTGGTGAGCGGCGATGGCGTGCTTCTCAACTGGTTGGGTTGGATACCATTCCGGCCGTTATTCGCGACGTTGCAGATGAAGATGCCATTGCGATGGCGCTCATCGAAAATATCCAACGTGAGAACCTCAATCCGATAGAAGAAGCCATGGCTTTGCAGCGCTTGCAAAAAGAATTTGAGCTCACGCAGGCTGAAGTTGCCGATGCTATTGGTAAATCCCGCGTCACGGTTACCAATTTATTGCGTCTAATTAGTCTAGAAGCTGATGTTAAAAAAATGCTTGAGCATGGCGACCTTGAGATGGGTCATGCGCGTGCTTTGTTGGGGTTGCCTGGTGCCGCCCAAATAGATGCGGCGCGGCAAGTTGTCGCAAAAGGAATGACCGTACGTCAAACCGAAGCGCTGGTTAGATCCATTTCTCAATCGAAAAAAGTTTCTTTACCTAAAAATGACTCAAAAAATGACGTCAATGTTCAGCGCCTTGAGGAGATGTTGTCTAAACGTTTAGGCGCTGCGGTATCCATTAAACATGGTGCTGGAGGAAAGGGGTCGTTGACGATTAAATATACCAGTCTTGATGAGCTAGATGGCATTCTAGAGCATGTTAAGTAAGTTTGGCTGTTGTGTTTGACTTCAGTCGATTGGTTTTTTTTATCATTAAGTAGTCATATTTAGTTCATGCTTGGTTGTTTTGTGATCAGTATTAATTTGGTATACAAAATATCCGTATGCCGACTATTACAAATGTTGATATACGTCATTCATGAATTGCTTACATTAGGTTACTTCAATCTGTTGAAGCGGCGCAATTTACCCAATATACTCTGCGGCTCGATTTTTGGCACCGATCGCGCCTGTCACAAGAAAGCAGGATAAATGTCGTATTTTAAGGCACGTAGTCAGAGACCAATAAGCAAACCCGCCGCTAATAGGGTGTTATTTGTACAGCTGGTCATGACGTTTTTTTTTGCGCTGATAGCGACATTTTTTGCACCCAATATTGGTGCGTCGGTAGCGTTAGGCGGGCTGATTAGTCTCGCTGGGCAGGCATTTTATAACTTTCGAGCCTTGCGCCATTTTGGTAGTCCTGACATCACTTTAGTGATCTCAGCGACCTACAGCGCAATGTGGGGAAAGTGGATGATCATTATTGCTGTTAGCCTGATTGCTGCAATAAAAATAGAAGAATTAAATACAGGAGTGCTCTACGCGAGCATCTTTTTTGTGCACACGGTTGGCGCAATTCTGTTACCGGTTTTAGTTAAAAGAGTGGCTTTATAGTCATCCATTAAAATTAAGGGGCTTTGGTTTTTATGGCGAGTAGTGGACACGAGGAACACGGTTACGCGAATGCTTCGGAGTATATCCAGCATCACTTAACCAACTTAACCTATGGCAAGTTGCCTGCAGGGGCTGAAAGTTGCGATGGTAGTATCGTCGAGCATGCACATTGGGGTTTGGCGCATTGTGGTGCCGAAGCCAAAGCGATGGGGTTCAACGCGATCCATGTCGACAGCATGTTGTGGTCGATTGGTCTTGGCGCAATCTTTCTTTTCTTCTTCTGGCGTGTTGCCCGCAACATGACCGCAGGTGTGCCTTCGGGTATGCAAAATTTTATTGAAACGCTTGTTGATTTTGTCGATGGTAACGTTCGTGATGTTTTTCACGGTCGCAATCCATGGATCGCGCCGATAGCGTTAACGGTGTTTTGTTGGGTGCTATTGTCCAATCTTATGGATATCCTACCTGTCGATTTGGTGCCATGGTTGCTTGAGCAAGTCGGTGTTAAATTCCAAAAGATCGTACCGTCAACTGATCCTAACATTACGCTAGGTACGGCTGTCTTCGTCTTTATTTTAATGATTTATTATTCCTTTAAAGTGAAAGGCTTTGGCTTTATCAAAGAGCTGTCTCTAACGCCTTTTAATACGCCTTGGTTAATTTGGTTCAACCTACCACTTGAGTTGGTTGGATTGGTCGCCAAGCCTTTCTCGTTAGGTTTACGATTATTCGGTAACCTGTATGCGGCAGAGATCATCTTTATTTTGATCGCATTGATGTTTGGTGGCGGCATTATATTTGGATTGCTAGGTGGCGTAATGCAATTAGCATGGGCTGCTTTCCACATAATCGTTATTCCGTTGCAAGCGTTTATTTTTATGGTACTGACGATCGTGTACTTGAGTCAGGCACACGAAGATCACTAAAGAATTCGCCTACGTCTATAGCTCTATCGTAGAAGTAGGCAAACTGGGTTTTACCCTTACTTAAAACACATAAACTTGGTAATTAAAAAAACTAGGAGAAACACATGGAATTTATCTTCCTTGCCGCAGGCTTAATGATGGGTTTAGGCGCAATCGGTGCTGCAATTGGCGTTGGTTTGCTTGGTAGCAAATTGCTTGAATCGACTGCTCGTCAGCCAGAATTAGGCCCTATGCTTCAAACTAAATTCTTCATCGTAGCTGGTTTGATTGACGCGATCCCAATTATCGGTGTTGGTATTGCTATGTACCTGATCTTCGTTGTTGGTGCTGGTGCTTAATCCTCACTCTTTGAAGTGAAGACTTTCCACAAACTACTAACGAGGTGATGGCGTGAATTTTAACGCAACATTTATTGGCCAAATCATCGTCTTTGCCATTTTTGTCTTTTTGTGCGCTAAGTACATTTGGCCGCCTATTATGGCTGCAATGTCCGAGCGACAAAAGAAAATTGCTGAAGGGCTCGATGCTGCATCACGTGCAGATAAGGCGTTGGAAGTTGCTCAACATGATGCAGCCAGTCGCATTCGCGATGCGAAAGCACAGGCCGCAGAATTGATAGAGCAAGCCAATCGTCGCGCGGCCGCTATTGTTGACGAAGCCAAAGCAGACGCAGAAGCCGAAGCTAAGCGAATCGTCACAAACGCACGATCTGATGTGGACAAAGAACGTAATTTAGCACGCGAAGAATTGCGTACTAAGATTGCCGAATTGACCATCGCCGGTGCAGAGAAAATTCTGCTGTCCGAAGTCGATCAAAGCAAACATAGCGAGTTGTTGGACAAGTTGGCAGCGCAGCTGTAAGGAGACGGAATATGGCAGAATTAAGTACGCTCGCCCGCCCTTACGCGAAGGCTGCGTTTTCAGCATCAGTTGACTCAGGCGAGTTTGCCAAGTGGTCTACTGCGCTGCAAACGCTGGCTGTAATTTCTAAAACTGACAAGGTTGCCGAATTAATCGTTAATCCGTCAGTAAGCGCATTGGATAAAGCGAAAATAATCGCCGAACTTGCTGGTGATCAATGTAATGAAGGCGCATCAAATCTGCTGGTTGTTTTAGCAGAAAATGATCGTTTTACATTGTTACCAGAAATTAGCACGCAATATGACCTGCTGAAGGCAGAGCATGAAAAGCGCGCCGACGTGATTGTAACCAGTGCATTTGAACTCAGCGACGCACAGCAAAAAACGTTAACAGCAAAACTGACCGCGAAATTAGCGCGTGAAGTAACCCTTGCAGTTAAAGTTGATTCGGCACTTATTGGTGGCGTAATTATTAAAGCTGGCGATTTAGTTATCGACGATTCCGTTCGCGGAAAATTGTCGAAACTCGCTGACGCAATGAATTCCTAATGAGGGAAAACGCATGCAGCACCTGAATCCTTCAGAAATCAGTGACATTATCAAAGAGCGTATCGCTAAACTCGATACCAGCTCTAAAGCACAAAATGAAGGTACGATCGTTGGTGTATCCGACGGTATCGTACGTATTCACGGTCTAGCCGACGTCATGTATGGCGAAATGATCGAATTTGAAGGTGGCGTCTTTGGTATGGCGCTTAACCTTGAGCAAGACTCAGTTGGTGCCGTTGTTCTTGGTGATTATAAGAACTTAGCGGAAGGCCAATCGTGTAAATGTACCGGTCGTATTTTGGAAGTTCCAGTAGGTCCAGAATTGTTAGGCCGTGTCGTTGACTCCTTGGGTAATGCAATTGACGGTAAAGGCGACATTAACGCTAAAATGACCGATCCAATTGAAAAAGTTGCACCAGGGGTTATTGCTCGTCAATCTGTCGACCAACCAGTACAAACTGGTTATAAAGCGGTTGACTCAATGGTTCCAATCGGTCGTGGTCAGCGTGAGTTGATCATTGGTGACCGGCAAACGGGTAAGACAGCGATGGCTGTTGATGCTATTTTGGCTCAAAAGGGCACGGGCATTAAATGTGTCTATGTTGCCATTGGCCAAAAGCGTTCAACCATTGCTAACGTGGTTCGTAAGTTAGAAGAACATGGCGCGATGGAATACACAACGGTTGTTGTGGCTTCTGCATCTGAGCCAGCTTCTATGCAATTCATCGCACCTTATTCTGGTTGCTCGATGGGTGAATACTTCCGTGACCGTGGCGAAGACGCGTTGATCATTTATGACGATTTGTCTAAGCAAGCTGTTGCATACCGTCAGATTTCATTGTTGTTGCGTCGTCCGCCAGGCCGTGAAGCCTACCCAGGTGACGTTTTCTACTTGCACTCACGTTTGTTAGAGCGTGCGTCACGAGTTAACGCTGAGTATGTTGAACAATTCACTAACGGCGAAGTGAAAGGCAAAACAGGTTCTTTAACCGCATTGCCAATCATCGAAACCCAAGGTGGTGACGTTTCTGCATTCGTACCAACCAACGTAATTTCGATTACCGATGGTCAGATCTTCCTAGAAACTGATTTGTTCAACGCCGGTATTCGTCCTGCAATGAACGCCGGTATTTCGGTGTCTCGTGTTGGTGGTTCAGCGCAAACCAAAATTATTAAGAAGTTGGCTGGCGGTATTCGTACAGCATTGGCTCAGTATCGTGAATTGGCGGCTTTCTCGCAGTTTGCTTCTGACCTAGACGATGCCACTAAAGCCCAGTTAGAGCACGGTGCTCGTGTAACCGAATTGATGAAGCAAAATCAGTATGAACCATTAAGTGTTGCTGAAATGGCTTTATCTGTTTATGCCGCTAACGAAGGTCACTTGAAGTCACTCGACATCAAGCACGTACTGCCTTTTGAAGCTGCATTACACAGTTACATGAATTCCGAACATGCCGATTTGATGAAAAACATCAATGAAACAGGTGCATGGAACGATGAAATCGCCGGCACATTTAAGTCTGCTCTTGAAACTTTCAAGGCAACTCAAAGCTGGTAAGATTTACGGCCGCGTAAGCGGCCACTAACTGAGGCTAATGCTATGGCAGTCGGAAAAGAAATACGAACGCAGATAAATAGCATTAATAATACGCGAAAAATTACATCTGCAATGCAGTTAGTTGCAGCCAGTAAAATGCGTAAAGCTCAAGATCGCATGTTAACAAGCCAGCCCTACGCACAAAAAGTGCGTGCGGTTATTGGTCATTTAGCAAATGCGCATACTGAGTTTAAACACGTTTATCTGCGAGAACGTGAAGTAAAACGTGTGGGCTACATTGTAGTCTCTACGGACCGCGGTCTCTGTGGTGGTTTGAACGTCAATTTATTCAAAGCAGTTGCGAAACAAGCAGCTGAATTGAAAGCAAATGGCGTTGAAGCTCAGGTTTGTGCCATAGGTAGTAAAGGCACAGGGTTCTTCAAAGCACGTAAATTCGACGTAGTGGCATCGATCACTCACGTTGGAGAAAAACCTGCAGTGACGGACTTGATCGGTGGCGTAAAAGTCATGATTGATGACTTTGAATCCGGCAAGATCGACCGGCTATATGTTGTTTACAACGAATTTGTAAACACCATGGTGCAGAAACCTAACATTGATCAGTTGTTACCGCTGCAGCCAGGCGATGACGATACAAAACGCAGCTTCGCTTGGGATTATTTATACGAGCCAGATGCAGAATCGTTGCTAAATGGTTTACTTGCCCGTTACATCGAAGCCCAGGTTTATCAGGCTGTTGTTGAAAACGGAGCATGTGAGCAGGCGTCGCGGATGATGGCAATGAAAAGCGCCACCGATAACGCGGGTGAGCTGATTGATAACCTGAAACTTGAGTATAACAAGGCGCGTCAAGCGGCGATTACTCAAGAGATCTCCGAAATTGTTGGCGGCGCTGCGGCGGTGCAATAACGGATTTAAGAGGACACAAACATGAGTAGCGGACGTATTACGCAAATCATCGGTGCTGTTGTTGACGTGGAATTTCCACGCGATAGCGTTCCAAAGGTTTACGACGCACTAATTATTGATGCCAAGGGCATCACACTCGAAGTCCAGCAGCAGCTGGGTGACGGTGTTGTACGTACAATTGCGATGGGTTCTACAGAGGGCCTGCAGCGTGGTTTAGACGTTAGCAATACTGAAAAAGGTATTTCGGTACCGGTCGGTTCTG
>Ga0100385_1005085_pt1 | contig 11138 bp, 14 predicted proteins | sample CryGeymeta201509_FD_81543 | JGI IMG/M metagenome (GOLD analysis project Ga0100385, IMG submission 81543) | Groundwater microbial communities from Crystal Geyser aquifers in Utah, USA - Crystal Geyser metaG 2015-09 | ecosystem: Environmental > Aquatic > Deep subsurface > Groundwater | place: USA... | reverse complement strand
GTGCGTGATGGATATTTGTAGATTGTAGTATTTGACTAAGCTAGCCGTATCTTGAACTGATATACACTTTTTGGCTTCGTTGACCAATAACCCATGTAGTTCTTGCAAGAAAGCAGAAGGATCATGTGTGAATTTTTTAACTTCCTTCTCGCTGCATGAGCTCAGGTATTAACACAGGCTAAGCATAATTCAGATGCTACTTGACCTTGAAAACAATGGGCTCATCGGAGATGCTATGAGTGATAAGGTGCGATAGACGAGCGAATTCGACACTATTTCCCTCCATTATAATAGTTGTAATATAGCAAATACTTTGTTAAACGATCATCCCTCATTCATACATCCCTCCAATCTTCGAGATGATCCCAGTTCATAATCGTTATCTTCAGGTGAATTGATGCTGTCATTCGACTCACTCGCGAATTCTAGCTCTTGACCGAACCCTTCTTCTTCCGAGTCTGAACTGTGAGCAACTTATCTTTCCTCCAGACCGAGTACATATCCTTGCATTTGTGATTATCCTTCTAACTGGTACCTGGGAAGTTTTGATCGACCTGTATAAAACCTATAACTGGCCAACCTCCGTGATCCCAAGTCGATGATTTAATCATAAAGACTACTCCATCCAATGTAATGCACTAGCAATGATGCGCATTCGCCAATGTGGACAATGTCTTTCACTACAGCAGGACACCAGATTCCTTCAGTATCTCTCACATCCACTAAATCTGAAGGGTAAACTGATCCAATTCTTAGATATCTTTTTTTGAGCCATTTTTCAAACATTTATAATCTGCTTAAGTAACTGTTTTATAGTTTAGGACTAGTTTTCCGAATGAAGCTGGATATATTCAGAAATACTTGACTACTACTGCCTATAATTCGATGCATCTGATGAAAGTCATCTTTTCTATGTTCCATCGGCACACTGGACAGACTAATTTACACTCATCAATACTGGTCGATAAAATAAAAGCTTCATCTAGGCATTGCCAGCAGAAGCTATGGCCACAAGGAGTTGAGACCGGCCCTACCATGAAATCCATACAAATTGGACAGGTCAGCTCCATTCCGTAGTCCACTTTATTATCTCTCTTCCCCCAATAGATGCCCACCTCTTAATCAGGTCATAATTACTCTTAAGCTTTTGCAGGGCCTTTTCTTATCGATCTTTGCTTCCCATTTTTTGTCTAGCTCTTCGCAAACCTTAGTTTCTGGCTGTATCTTTGCTGAGGTTTAGATTTGGGAACTGAAGAATATCGTATTATTTATCTGTTTAGGGTTCCGAAGAGGATAAGGATTCGACAAGCCTGAGTGGCGATATGAGTACCGGCGTGTATGCTGTTGAATCCACTCTAGTCCTCTCTGAAGCAGATTGTTTGAGGGTAACATAGTTAATAAGGCTATTAGTGTTTATCATCTATGTTATAATTGAAATGGAGAAACCTCATCGAATAAAAAAAATGCCGACTCTAAAAAAAATAGAAGACAACCTTCACCAACAATAAGCCAGGCAGCAGGATAAAAAATATAATCCTGGGCAAGTCGACATACCTAAACATTCAGGCTCAAGTTTCAAATTGGTCAATTTTTTCGGAGATCTCAGAACAGAGGTGATGACACTCAAAGTCAATGCTAACCACTCCATGGTGGCTGCAGGTTGCTCCAATGGCGAAATCAAAGTATATGATGTCCTAGACGGTAATCTTCTGAAGATTGGCAATACTTCTAGGTTGAGTGGCTATCCTACAACCGGCCTTTCCTGGAAACCAATCCAAAATGACGATTTCGTGGCTTGCAACTGCGATGGCACTATCAAATGGTATAACTGTAATCAACAAAATGCCTACGGGCACTATTAGCGCAACTAAATATCATATCTATGCTGCGACTATCAAGCTAAGGAAGAATGGTGTGTCTTTGGCACTGATCACAACACTATTGAAATCTTTGACAACAAGACTATGAAAGTGAGGCAATCCTATCATACTGGCAGTGCTGAGTAGTTGAATATGGATCACCACGTCAGTCGAATATTTTCAGTCCGGTGTCTTAGAAATGATCCTTCTGTCTTCTTCAGTGGAGGATGGGATTCGACTGTTCAAATTTGGGATATTCGTGCTCCTGAAGGATCAGTTCGAAAAATTTGTGGGCCTTCTGTTTCAGGAGATAGTATCGATATCAAAGGCAACACTATGCTTGTTGGAAACTATCAAAATAATGATATCGTTCAGCTTTATGACTTCGGAAAAGGATAGTTGATTTAAACTCTTGACATCGAATAACCTGCAAAATCAACGGCCTACTGCTTGGGAGCAACCTACGCTCATTCTTCGGACAAGGATCTCATCGGCATCGCCCTAAGCGGAACAAACACAGTTAAGGTACTGAAGGACAAAAAGGTAGCAGGAACCATTAAATTCCAAGCAGCGCCCTTTACTTTAGACTTTTATCAGTTTAACAGAAAAGATTATCTTATTGTGGGAGGGGCAGAAGGGACGATATATTGTTTTAAGCTAGATTTCAGCAAATGACGTGATTATGCGCCCTTATTATTTTATCAGATCAAATGTACCCACCCAAGAAAAACACTAATAAACCAAATATTCCTCAACAGTCTCAGCGTCCTTCTCCTTTCTACTCTTCAGCACAGCGTCAACCCAACATTCCTCCCTTCAGCAACACCCGCAGACCACTTTCTCCTCGTTACCGAGACATTTCGAATTCAAAAGATAGGTACAAACCTCCAATAGCCCCCAATAGAAACAATAGACCAGCAACTGGAGTGTTTGGGAGCAGTACAAATCCTGTTAACAATAAAAGTCTATCTGGACTGAGCAGATATCAAAAAAGTACAACCAGCACAGCCTTAAACAGTGGCTTGAAACGACTCAATTTTTATCAAAGGGCACCAGAAAATCAATTCAAAAAATACCTTGATGACAGTGACAATGTTTTTTGGGAAAATTCGACAACTGTCAGACATCTAAAAATATTGCGATTTGCCAAGTACAGCCTTCTTGCCCTTTTTTTTCTTCTGACCTTGACCTATTTTCTGATCGGAAGAATTAACGAGTATCCAAAAGAGCAGTGTCCTCACAATGCAGAGTGTGGGGTTTTTGTGAAATGCAAAAAAGGATATATATTAGAAAACAATAACTGTGTGATTGACCCCTCCATCAGAAATCAGGCATAAAGTATCTGCATAGCCGTAGTATAACAGCTAAAATAAGAGTATGGTAATCTAGATTGTGGACTCAGCAACAATTCCTCGACTATTATGAACCAAACCTAGCTTCAATTTCCAATCAAAAGGATTAGAGACGTTTTTGCCTAATTCAAAGTTGACGATTCGATTCTCAGAGAATAAATTTATGAGTATCTCAGCGATTCCTCTCATCAGTAGCAACGTGGGTACAAGCTCTTCACGAACATTATTCAACCCACCAAAAAGGTTTACTCTGTTAGTTGTAAAATGCAGATCTTCACCAGGAGCAGCCACTTCATTGGTTTCGTGGTCATTCTCATTGTTATAGCAATCTTAGGAGGATATTTTATAAGACAAATAATTTTCAAAAAACATGCTAAGATTGCATACCAATATTTAAGACTCAAAACCCTCAATGCCTAAGCAATTTTGATTGAGGAGCATAAGCCTACCTTGATAAAGATGGTAAAAAACTGGAACCAATAAATGTGGCAAGAGATAGATAGGCTCAGATGTGAGGAGAGGATGATAGTATTTTTTTACGAGCACGATCAACTATATTGGAGGGTGTTCAAATAATTATGATATGTATCAATTGGTGTATCACTTCTCCTTCTTCTTGAAATATTTTTCGTATTGGGCCAAGGTTTAGTTTCTAGCTTAGCTATGATCGATCATGGGACGAGGATATTTTGCACCATTTTTTATGTATTTTTAACAAGTCTGATGCCATTTGTGAATGTCTTCGTTGGGAACAAATTGGAGCTCTGGAACCCATCTCTTAATGTATATACATTCAGGGTCGTAGTTAGCTTGCTGGCTCCAGGGATTGAAAATTCTAAAGTATGGGGAAGCATCAGTCCCATTTCCCACAGTCCACTGCCATCCTCCAGAGTTCTGCATGGGGCTATAATCAACTAATTTTCTGGCAAAATATTTTTCTCCCTCGTGCCAGTCCAAGAAAAGATCCTTGGCGAGAAATGAGGCAACAATCATTCTACATCTATTGTGCATGTAGCCAGTTGTATTGAGTTCTCTCATGGCTGCATCAATGATTGGGAATCCTGTTTATCCTTTTTTCCAAGCCTTTAGATGATCTTAGTTGTATTTCCACTGCACCTGATCGAATTTTTGCTGGAAGGAGTAGTTAGGTTGAGGCTGTTGAAGAACTTTTGGAAAATAGTGTGTGATGTTGACATAGAAATCTCTCCAATGGAGCTCATTAATGATGTTGTTCTCAGGGCCAAGTTCCTTCAAAGCAGCTTCATAAGTCTATCTAATAGAGATGGGTGTAAAGTGAAGATAAGCTCCCAAGCGAGTGCTAGGAATTGAAGGGTTGTTTCTATCCTTGTTGTAGTTTTTGAAGTTTTTGAGGTTTCCCAATATTTATAGTCCATTTTGGCGCCCGCCCCTCACCACTATATCATCGTTTCCTTCAAAAAATTAATACATGTCTTTGTTGATTTTTCTTCCAGGAAGATTTTAAAGATCGTTGACAAGTTAAAAATTGTCTTCTTTGAACTCAAAAGGGTCGGGTTTGTCCACTTTAAGATTACTAAGGCAATAATTTTTAAAAGGAGTGAAGACAAGGTATGGTTTTCCACTGTTAGGAGATAGAGTTTTCCCCTCAAGTATAGGATATAAAACATAGTCCTCATATGATTTTACCTCGATGTTTTATGATTATCCCCACTTCTCGATCTCCGTATCCCTTTTCTTAGCAAACGGCGTGTAGTCGTAGTTGTAGTAGATGGAACATATTTTTTGTCTCTTATGAATGGTCTTGAGGACTTACAGGTTCTCACCATGGAACATGTAAAACTTTCCCTTGAGTTTTTATATGTCCTTGGAAAGTTATTAGAGGCATTAGATCATGAACTGGGCACTGTTGTTACTGAAATACTAGTTTTTCTTGGGGTTGATCTGAGGGTCGTGGAAGATGAAAATAGGGGTGACTTTCTTATATTTCTTCACCTGTCTGATGAGAGCAGTATTATCGATGAGGCGAAGATCACGGTGGAAGAGGAATATATTCATTTGATTATAAGTTCAAACAATTATCACTATGTTTATAGTTAAGGATCAGAAAATTTAAAAAAGAGAGCACAAGCAATAAAACCTCCATGATCATGTTTGATTTTATAATAGATGCAAAATTAATAAGTTCATCTAGTTGATTTTTCCGTCTCTCTCCTTCAAAATTCAACTGCCTTCAAATAGTTGTCCCTGACCTTTCAATAAAACAACCTTCTTTTCAAAAACAACAACAGCTAGATCTGCATCCCTGCCAAAAATATTGCCACCATAGCCAAGAACCAACACTCCCTGATCCTCCTTCTTCATGACCCTCAAAGAAAGCAAGTTTAGGAAGTTTGGGAAAATGAAGAGGAAGAATAAGAAGATATTATCAAACCAAACCACCTCGATCAGCTTTTGTTTGAAATGCTAAGCAATGTCCATAAAGGAACTCCATTCAACAATGCACTCAAAGGTGAATTCCAATGCTAGATCAAATTTCCTTCTCTTTAAAGCCTCAGCAAAGCTAAAGAAGCTATTGAAGAGCTCCTAAGAAGGATATAAGAGGATCTCCAGGCTTCTAATGTGCAAATGGAGCTGTAGGAGTAGGAGTGTGAGGATCTGGTTTAATAGTGATTATTGCAGAGATATAAATACACATAAAACTCATATTTTATGACGACTGCCATACGTAGTGCTGAGAGAAACATCGGTAGTATACTAACTCTTCCGGGATTTCGCCCTCTCAGCAGAACTAGGAGAGTAGTCGTATGTTTCGAACATTTCTGGGTTATTATATTAATACGTTGAATATCAGGCCGCTTGAGGAGAAGAATGTTTTATCTCCAAACATCGTCAGGCTCAGTGATTTCTTGAAGGCCAGAACTGAATGATATTTCTAGAGGAATTATGGGGCTGTTGAGCCTTCTCTCCAAAAAGGCAACTCTTTGATCGTATTTGAGAGAAAGCCAAGGGTGCATCAGAATCTCACTGATGCCATTATATCCTAATCTCTTGCGAGCAGTCCTTTGTAACATCTTACTCAAACTATAATTACTTTGTTTACAAAGTCCACACCTTATTTTGATATTCTGGACATGTAGCTGGCTGGAATTTTGGCTTCCCGACCCAACATTTACTATCTGATGGTTTTTCGATCCCTGCCATTGTATGGCCTTTTCCCAACAAACAGCTCATAGGCAATGACTCCGACAGCATAAAAGTCTGCACAAAAAGAGTGATTTTGCCTAAGCAATACTTAAGGAGCCATATAGCCTGGAGTTCCACTTGTTTCATGACTGTTTTATGGCTTCCAATATCTGGCAATGCCTAGATCCGTAATTCTAGCATACCCTGATCGATCGAGGATTATATTTTAAGGTTTGATATCTCGATGAATGATGTTGCGCTGATGGAGATGGTTGAGTCCTTCAATGAGACACCTAACCAGGAACTCTTTTGATAATAGTAAAAATACTTATTTGCTCTTCGCTAAATGCATAATTTCTGTTGATGTAGTACCTCAAATCTCCACTATCGAGATAGTCCATCAGTAAATATAAGTTTTCCCGATCCTGAAAGGCACATTTCATGTTGACTATGAACTCACAATTTCCTTATGTCAGCAAATGTGACAATATTTATCTTTAGTTGATGACTGACTGCACGCTCTTTTTTGTTATCACTCTCGCTTTGTCGATGACTTTTAGGGCATATATGTCCTTTGTCTTCTTTTAAGTGACCTTCCAGACGCGTCCGAACCCTCCCTTGCCAATGATTCTGGTGAAGGAGTACATTCCTTTGTTGTCTGAATAGCAAAGCTTGTACATTAGGGAACTGGGTCTTCTTTAGTCGTCTTGCAGCTGCTGCTTCCCATCGTTTTATTATCTATTTAATAATATTTCCCAACACAATAAACCAGCCTCCTTCCCTTTGATACATCTCTCTTGATTCATCATTAGGAACTTTTGATTTATCCAGGGCAAAGTTGGAAGTATTAATACGGAATATATTTTGAAAAGTGTAGTTTATAGAATTCATAGAAATTACAATCAGAAATGAGCCAAAGCAGTATCAGTTCTTACGGACTCGTTGATTTGTCAACGGTAACCCAAACTAGCAATGAAAAATTGATCCACAAAATCCTGGAGCTTGAGGGCATGCTCTATGAGACTAACATCTAAAATCAGCATCTGAGACAGTAACACCATCGGCTGGAAGATTAATATTATTGCAAGAAAAAAATGGCTGTCAGGTTACAGAATCCTAACATCGTGAAGCCTAAACTCCGAAGAAATAATTCCCAAGAACTGTTTGGGTGCTTCGCAAAATCTCAGAGCTACACCCCAAAGCATGCCCAAACACCTTCCACATGTCACACAGTTCAGCCTATTACAGGTCTCGAGGAAAGTTTTCATAAATTGAACCTCAAAGAGACGAACTAATCCAGCTTCTCTTCCCAAAGCTCAAGCAGGCTTACTAGTTCCAGGACAACAGGCATTAGAAAAAATACGGGAGTTTCAAGAGTGTCGGAAAATCACTAAACAACAACTTTCCCGTTTCGAAGCATTGAATAGATCTGGAATGGAAAAGGTTAATCTTTCTTAAAGAAAAAGGCTCCTCTAAGTCATATGAAGAGAAAATCTTATCTAACATGATCTTTATGTTTATCACGTCTGAATATCATCCATCATGCTCTTTTGCAACGGGGGCGGAAAGACACGTTAGTATTTGTAAACATCATTTATGTTTAATCGACAGGTGTAAATTTTCTTTTTTTAGGCTATTTTTTGACCACAGCAGTCGGAGCAGCCTCAACAACTTTATCCAACTTTACATCTTTGATTATTTCCTCTATATTTTAATGAATCTCTGCTATAGGCTCTTCCTGGATGACTTCATTTGGTTCACTAATAAACTCTTTGACAAATTCTTCGTTTTTGACGTATAGAAAATGAGTCGATAAAGTTCCATAAATTTCAAATAATTTCTAAAAAAGTTGTTTGCATTTGAGTTTAGCATTGAGCAAATACTTCCATTATCGATTTTCTTTTGGTTACTTTCTGATTTTTCCTATCACCTGATTGATCTTTTGAATGATTCCCGTCTCGAGTTATTGAGCCTATTTTCTCATAGAAAGGTAACGCTTTAAAGCTGCATCAAGCTCAACTGAAGGCTACAGCACAACTTTTTTTGCATAGAAATAATCTTCGACTTCCTAATTATAAATGTATTTCTAGAGTCTGTCACACCCGACAGTCAGAATGTTAGCATACTCAAACTACAGAATGTTGTGAGCTTGCATCAGGTTAAAATGGCTAGACACAATCTTCTATATTTAGAGCCATAGTTCCTCTTCTTCTTTTACGATCCATTGGCCTATAGTACTTATCCATTCTTTCGATTATTTGTGTGTTCGAATGATTTATCCTTATACTTTGGCTTTTTCTTAATATAGGGATTCTAAGTTCAGTACACAGCTTTTCGGTTTTAACCTGAGGTTTTGAAGATATGTAGTGAATTTGAGAGATGTCAGACAATCGTTAGCATTCATTTTATTGCTGAACACACTGAAGCAATAAACTGCTGAGACTTCTTTGATTAAGGCTTATTTTAGATAAAGACTGAAATCATCATCAGAAGCCCCAGTTTCAGTTGCAATGATTTTATCAAGAGTCTCAGCTTGCATATAGTTGAACAAGTTGATAAACCAAGAAGTGTGTTTCTTGGAGGCTTTAGTTGTATAAGGGTGGCTCAGTTTGATAATATTGAGCTTACTCAACTTATACTCGGTAACATTTCCATGTTTATCGTACCCATTGTCGATTTCGATCTTTATCTACATGTTGGTAGTTGTACTGTAAATGTAAGGTTCTATGTTTATTATCCGTTTTATCTGCTCAGCTACAAGCTTTTCATGAAGATGCGGATAATTTTAAGGGCACTCTTCATATTCTGAATCATGATTTCAGGTATTCCCACCAGTTTAGCTCCCTCTAAAAGATCATTTGCCAGCCAATTATGCAACTCACTTTTGGCACTGGTTCCACCCAGTAGGTCATTGATCTTCCCATCTCTATGCTCCCAGCAACTGAGCTTGATAGTGACTCGGTCATCGAGTTATCTTTCGTAGCAAGTGTCAAAAAGAGCGGCTAAAAACTGTAGGAGGAAACCTTGATTTTGAGACTATCCAATCAATCTACATGACTCCATTAGTACATCTTTTATTTTTTTTATTCATCGTTTCCAAGGATCAGAACTGTACTGTCTTTTCCTTTAAGAAGATCATCAACACAAGCATCGATTATTGGATTATGATTATGGCGCTGCTTTATGATAAAAGTACAAGTTTTTCAGTGAGGAAAGATACAGCCTCAAAAGTAAAATCTTTATGTTTTCGACCAGGATCATCAGCAATTCCTTTGTATGTGATTTTTTTCTCAGAAGCATCAAGAAAGCTCAGTATTTTGAGAGTTTCTGGCTATTCGAATAATGCGTAAGCTTTGCACTGCTTTTCCTCGACATGTTGAGTTTCTTTTTCCATTTCTACGATAATAATACTTAATTATAAAATGAACACCGAAACTGCTGGAGCTCACATTTCTTTGAGACACTCTTCCCTTTGGAGAAAACCTCTTGTCTATGAAAAATATCAAAAAGCTCTGCCTCAGTGCCACCTTCAGATGAATGAAAGTAAAATATATTTGATTCAGTGGGAACTAAAGGCTGCTCATGGACAACCAGAAACAACTCAGTTAAACTAAGTTCGACTCTTCAGCAGAAAAACACTAGACCAAAATTTGCTACTTTTAAGTCCGAGAGATAAGATAAACAATCGCAGGCAAATCTACCAGCAAGCCAAGAGGTTCAAACAAAAAGTTATCGATTAGCAGAATCAATGATTCGATAAAAAGAAGAGAACGTCACTCAAGCAAGGTCCAACTATTTGACATTGGCAACCTATCCAGCTGTGGGAAATTGTCCTTTTATGATGAACTATCATAGCCGTCTGGTAAATCCTGGCTATGTTCGCAACGTGAAGGGTAAGCACTTTGTTCGTTGATTGATGGCCATAAAAATATAAATTATCATCCTAGATTGATCTTGAATCCTTTTGGATCCTTTTTGCTTGTTGATATGTTGATCACTGGTCGGTATTGAGTGTTCTCTCCAAGGTTCAAGTATATATTGTTGCTGATGTTATTATTTATGATACTTGAACCCTACTCTTGAGAGCTCTTTTTGGAAAAATCTTTTGGCTTTGGCTTGGCTACGCCTATTTATTCAAAAAAATTGGGTGGAGTACAATCAGTTGTAAAATTGGTTTTCTTCTCCAATTTTTTTGAAGAGTTAGTTTACAAGTTAAGATCAGACATCCCAGTATCATTAGTGTATGGCTCAGATTTCTGTATTGTTTAATCAGATTTTTTTATAAATGAGTTTGACTTTAAAAACTGCTATAATTTTTAACGTACTTACTCATACTATTGTTCGTGATTATTCGCATAACTCTCTTTGTCACTTTATCTCTCACTCTGTTCTTACAGGTCTGAAATATTTGTTTTTTTCTTCGAGCTAAAATTATTTCCAAAAGGAGGAGAAGTTTACTCATAATATGACTATCCTTTGTTTTCTTAGCTGTGATTTGATAAATTTGAATCCATTTCACTATCTTCATCCTTGTCCATCATAGAGCTGCTCACTTCACTTTTCTTCCTCCTTTCTGACTCACTTTTGAAATCAGATATGTCAACTGATTAGCTCTTTAATTCACAAGTCTCAAATTATTGTATGGAATTAACTTGGTGCTCTTTGAGCTTTTATTCAGTATCTCTTTTGATATTTTGAGCTTCTTTTTCATTAGTTATCCCTGTTTATTAGAATTCGTCATTGAACATCTCGACAAAAATGATCT
>Ga0100385_1005084_pt1 | contig 11138 bp, 8 predicted proteins | sample CryGeymeta201509_FD_81543 | JGI IMG/M metagenome (GOLD analysis project Ga0100385, IMG submission 81543) | Groundwater microbial communities from Crystal Geyser aquifers in Utah, USA - Crystal Geyser metaG 2015-09 | ecosystem: Environmental > Aquatic > Deep subsurface > Groundwater | place: USA... | reverse complement strand
CTGTAATTGATATGATGGCTATGCCAGATTCAAATAGCTAAGGAGTCTTTTGTATGTCAAAGAAGTTTGATCTCCCGCGATGGCTAGGTATGTATCTTTGAGATTGAAAGTGATCTAATGGTTGAGCTCTTGTCTGAGAATCTCCATTTCTGCCTCTTTTTGACCAATCCAGGCGATAGTCTCCATAATATTTTCTTAAATTCTGATACTGTCAGCCATGTTCTGTATTTTTAAACGATTATCAAGCATAACATAAAACTAAATAATCAGGGGTCTAAACAATTGACTAGCTTTACTCTGTAGCATTGGAACAAACCTTTCATCGCTTTCTTGAGAATAATTATTCCCTGCTCCTCCATTTACTTCAGTAAAGTCAGCAACCCCGTTGTTGTGATTCCGTGTTGTCCTAAAATTTACTGAAGTTCGAGGGAAGTGCTCTCGCCATTTCGTTTCTTCAGCAAATCAATTATCTCATCACGAATTGTTCTTTAAGGTGGATTGTTCTCTTTGTCAGTTGTTTTCAAATCCCATATTTTTTGGACAGACTCAATTGATATTTTCCCAAGTTTTCCATTTTACTCATGAGTTATGACTGCCTACCTCAGGACTTCCAAGACTGTACGCATATCTCCATTGAATGATGACAATTTCTTGGAAACATAAACGAGCGCATTTGCTGCAAAATATTTGCAACCAATCAACCTTTAATTGATGATTTATTGAATTTGCTAGTAAGTGTAGGGAGTGAAGACCAGCCGATTATTTCCCATTCTTGAGGTGACTTTTCCTGACAATTTTTATGGAAAGTCCATAGTGTTAGCTATCAATATTAGACTTAATTTAGAAGTGACGCTTGATGCCCATTCAAACAGATTGTAAAATATTTTTTGATCCTTAGTCACAAGGAAGTCAACTTCGTCGATGACTATCAAATGATTTGTTTTTATTTTTGCAATTTTTTATTCTATCCTTGAACAGAGGTGCTTGACAGCTATATTAGTTTAGTTCTCTGCTTCTTTTGTCAGAAAACTCCATATCAGCTTATAGATATCTTCTTGCTTTTTTAGAGTCAAAGCGTTGATGAAACTTACTCTGAAATTTCGCCCGAACTGTTTTTCTTATTGACGGACAATTTCCATAGTCGAGGCGGTTTTTCCAATCCCTGGGATTCCAGAAATGTCTAGGTTAATTATGAATTACACAATACTTTGCTATTGATTCGATTCATCACACAATTTTAGACAAACTCAGCAATGACTGCTTTTTCTTTGTCACGACCTATAATTTCATTTGGCACATAGTTAGTTGCCAGTTTCTCTAGTGTCCACACCGGATTCTTTTTCTGCTATAATTTAATGCTATCTGTGGCATTTGTTAGTATGTTTGTGGGAAGAGATTTAGAATGGTCGTTGCAAGTTTTTTTAGCTCTTAAACCGCCTCGAGTTTTCATCTATTATAAAATTACCTCTTTCATTAATTTTTGTTGAATCATGTTCTTTGGAGGAATGCCTGGTGGCATGCCAGGAATGCAAGGACAGACTGATGAGCCTGAAAAGAAAGAATAAGTTAATACTACTGAATTCTACGAAATCTTATAAGTTCCCAAAGATGCAACCACCTAACAAATCAAAAAGGCATACAGAAAGAAGGCCCTCAAGGAACACCCTGATCGAGGAGGTGATCCCACTCGTTTTAGTCGACTCAAAGATGCCTGCGATACCCTCACTGACCCTGAGAAAAGACAGCTTTATGATGAGTATGGAGAGTAAGGTGTCAAGAACGGAGGACCACCTGGTATGGGAGGCAACATTTTTGATTTTTTCAATCCAAAGCAGAAAGACAACAGGCCAAAGAAAATGAAGCCAAAGCTGGTAAAAGTTGAGGTTACTTTGTAATAAGTATACGCTGGAACCATGAAAGAAGTGACAGTTACTAGGTACCGAGTATGTAACGATTGTGATGGTAAGGGTGGCAGCAACTGTTTCAAGTGCGAGGCTTGTAAAGGAAGTGGAGTCAGGATGAAAGTAATGCAAGTAGGACCCGGAATGATGACTCAAGTTCAGACTCGATGTGATCAATGTGAAGGTAAAGGGGAGACTATGAAGTAGGAAGATAAATGCAAGGGGTGTGGAGGCAAGAGAGTAAAATAACAGGAAAAGGTACTCCAAGTTGCTATCGATGCTGGAGTGCCTGACTCTCATGACTACATATTCTATGGCTAGGCTGATGAATTGCCTGACATTATGGCAGGAGATGTGTATGCTCGTGTCACCATCCTAAAGCATGATACTTTCGAAAGAAGAGGAGCCGATTTAGTTATCATCAGGGAAATCAGTCTCCTTTAAGCTTTGACAGGAGTGACCACTACAATCAAACATCTTGATGGAAAAGAGTATTTAATTGCTACTGCTCCTGGATAGATTCTTGAAAACAAGGAACTGAAGACCATTAGAAATTTAGGAATGCCCTTCTACAAAGATTCGATGTCTCATGGTAATCTTTATTTTGAATTTCTTGTTGTCTTCCCTAAGCAGGGGTAAATAGGAAAAGACCATCTTGAGGCGATCGGAAAGGCTTTTTCATACAATAATACCAATTCTGGCTTGGAAAACAAAGCCGATGCCTCTGCCATGGATGATTATTCTGATGATCTATTGAATCCTAAATGTCGCAAAAATTAAGAAGAGTAAGATGAAGAGGAAGAAGGCCAAGGAGTTCAGTGTCAGGGTCAATGATGAGTTTATGCATTGATTTAAATAATAAACATCAATATAAATAATCATCAGAGATGCTACTTAGCTCCATTGTTTAGTAATTTTTCAACTACTTCCACCACTCTTTGTGAGCTATAATTTCTGACCCTGTTTTTCCTATGTGTTGAACTCGCATTTATTATTTTGCTTCTAAAGTAAGAGGGAATATTGTTATAACCAATGATTGCTCCCACCATCCCAAGCGCAATGCTCCCGTTCGTATCGGTATTGTGACCCTTTGATATTACTCTGACACTTGAGTCAATGAACTGCTTTTTCATGTCTTTATTCTTGTCAATCTCCAACATTTAATTGACTGCATACACGAAAGGAAACTGTAATTTCTGAGCAGTAGCTGATGTCATTTTGAGTTAAAGGTTCTCCTCGATAAAATTCCATATTTCCACCATCTGTTCTGAGCCAAAATTGTAAACATATTGAGATGCCTGATGATAGGCCAACATGTGATCTCCTGTCTTGATGATGCATCTCAACATAGTAGCGTGTACTATGGAAGCTTCGCTAACAAATTAGTTGGGTGTTATTAGCTTCATTTACTCTGCGATTAGTCTTTCGAACTGGTAGTCTTCCAGTTATAAGGACCAAATGACTAGAGGAATGAGTCTTATCAAACCTAAATTACTTTCTTGTTTCATGTTTCTTAAGGAGTTGGCTAGTAGCTGCTCTCCTATAGCACGGTCATCATTTATTCCTGCTCTTCTTTTCTTTCGAATCTCACCAAAGGCAATACCCATCAATACTGGTAAATCTGAAGGCTCGCTTTCGAGCCATTCTAGATATTTTTGGGCTACAATATTTTGATTGTAAAATCCTTTTCCCTCAATAAGGGCCTAGCTAAGAGCTAGACATATTTCCCACTCATCTGTGCATTATCCACTCTTCAAGTTCATGACACCTCCTCCTTTCATCAGAAGCGCTGAATTAATCTAGACTTCGTTATAAGGCAAATTAACTAAGTAAGCTCCGATGGAGTCTCCAATGAGGAAACCGAACATGGCCCCATAAGCCCTATTGTAAATATCATTCTTTGCTAGATTTAGACATCTATTATAACTGAGCAGTTGATTCATGACTTTCTTACTGACTATTTCCAGTGATTGTAAAAACCCTTTCTTCATGCTCTTATACTTAGGTTTCTATTCTTGCCGATATTACTCGACCAGAATGTAGCTATGACTACGACTGCTGACCATTTGCCTACTGCTGGGCTGCTGCTAATATTATCGATGAATGTTTTGGATAAAAAGACTGACTGATTAATCAACAAAGTTAATAGATTAGAAGGAACGTTAGCAGAGGAAATACTAGCTACCTTGATAGGACTCTGATTCACTCGATTATGTTCGTACTCTCAGTCTAAGAGCTGTCATGGTTCTATTTTATTGTTATACTATATAGTTTCGATACGATGAATTCAGTAGTGTAACATAAGAATATCATTATTCACTCAGCACAGTGTTATTACTCCAACCCACCTGTCCACTATTCGCTGAAAGTGCATGTTTTCCAATACATATTTATTATTGATACTCCCTCGTCATTTCCTCCTTGTTCTCAAGCTCCAGTTCATCATCGGTCTCAGATGACAGAGATTCCTTTCGATCTTTGGCCTATTATTCTTTCTCGACAGTCAGCAGTTTATTCATTGACTCTGCGACTAAATTAAGTATAGAATTTTCTCGATTCATCTTGACAAACTTTGAACAGACTGCTTTGCGAGTTTTTATGTCTTATATTCCTTGATGGAATGTGTTCATACACTGCGAGTGTTCAGATTAATATTCTTTGATCGCCTGCTTCATGATTGTTAGGTTGGCATCAGGTGGTTGGGCACGATTTTTGTGAGCACGTACCACAGTGATCATGAGGCTGCCTGTCTGTGAGTCCATGTTCATCATCACTCCAAATTAATCCTACATATCTCCGTTTTAGTCCACAGCACTTTGTAGCTATTAGAGTATGTTCCTAATATTCTGAGAACCATCTGAGATTTCCATCGTAGACAGCAGGTGAGGCTGTAGGACTTCATCATCAGCTGGTCTATTTTTGTTGACGATTTCAGGAAGAGAAGGTGCAACGAACCGCATTCTTGTTATAGCAATACTATTTATTTCAGATAACTATCATTATGACTACTTTGCTATATATGCCTAATTCTTAGAGAGTTTATGTCTAGAATACTCTCGAATAATATAATGAGTCCATTTCTATACAGCTGTCCTTTTTGGGTCTAAAGTAGTCTACAGTGACTGCTCAAATAGCTTAAATAATGCATCATCAGTTATTTTAATTTTAGCAAATTAAATATTGGAATTAATCAGGTATATCATAAAAACTTTTCCCAAAGCCTATCTATCCTTTACAACTATCGTAGAGGAGCTCTGTAATTTAATGGCAAATCTTTATAGTAGTCCTATTTAATTATCCAATCATATTTTTACATATCTTTTTGATGCTTTTTCAATTATCTAATCCCGCTCAGATTTGACCGTACGTCCCCACAAGCTGTAGGATGCCCAAAGAATAGCATGCATTGCTCAATCTGCTCAAGCTTACAAAATAACACAAGAGGATGAATAAATTGATAGGAAAGAGATTAGATGGATGATGGGGGTTGAGTCAATCATTTTCTTCTGCCAGACTTGGTGGTCTTCTTAGCTGCGGCTCTCTTGGGGGCAGCCTTCTTAGCTGGGGCTCTCTTGGGGGTGGCCTTCTTGGTGGCGGACTTCTTGGGGGTTGATTTCTTGACGACCTTGGCAACCTTTTTGCTCTTGGGAGTTCTGGTCTTGGCAGAGGTGGCTCCACTCCTGACAGCTTTGTTTCCGCGCTTGAATCCAGCGTTAGCTTCTTGAAGAGTGGCATCCATAGTGGCGGTTCTTCTCTTGTTGCCTCTTCTGGCGTCCTTGAGGGTCTCAGCCATAGTTCTGGTTTTCTTTGCCATCGAATTAACTTTAAGATACAAATATATCAGGGCGGTCAACCGGTAACATAAATACCACTAATTCCTATATCAGATTTTGGTAGTATAAGGATTTCATAAAATTATCCCCCTTACCTCAAGCCATATATTAACTTTATATACATATCTTACTAAGAAGTGAAATGTTTCCAATGAACCAACAACAACGTCAACAGCCTTGCAACAACAGGAACTGCCCGCCTTTCGGCTATCCTCTCTCTCAAAGCCAGGCAAGAATGAACAACAATCCTTTCAATCATCTTAATGCTCCATACAATTCTTTTATGTTTGAGGCACAGAGATCAGAGCCAGGAAGACAGGCTCGCTCAGCTATATTCGGCTGGGGACCCTCCTCAAACTTCTAAAACAATCCCTTCAAAAATGCTAACAACAACTAACCAGGAAACCGCCCAAGTCAGCCTGCTCTTCCTCCTCAGCAAAATGGTATCAGTCAGAACCTCAATTAAGCCATGAATAACAACAACGAGGGACTCAGAAGAAACTTGAGTGAAGGAAATTAACGTGTTCCAGAAGGACAACAAAATCAAGGCAATGAGCCTGCTCAGCAAAATCAGCAAAACCTACATATTTCTTAGAACAATGCTCAACAACCCCAGTAAAATCAACAAGGGTCAAATCAGCCTAATCCTAACCTCAGCTAAAGTCAACGATTCTGGTGTCAATGGGGTCAACCTGATCATAACATATCTAACCGTTTATTCAATAACTCAACTGCTCAGCAATTTGGTTTCAATCCAAACAGCTTTCAGAATGGTCCTCCTTCAAATTTGAGCCGACAAGGATCAATGAACATGGAGAGTTCTAATGATCTTGCTCTCGAACTCGAAAGGTTCAATAGGTTCTTTAATATAAACCCTGATGTTTATAGACAGAGAAGAAACAACAATCTAAATGCTAGTGATGTGACTTGCAAATTTTGCCCAAAAAAAGCTCATCAAACTACTCATATGGTTTGCCAAGAATGTGTCACTCAAGAACAAACCCAGCTCAGGAAATTCTTTGAGATAAAAATGAAACAAGCTGAGGAAAAATAAAAGGCCAGTGTTGATGAAATCAGAAAACTGAGAAGAAAGCTGACACAGGCTGAAAGAGAAAAGCACGAACGCTCAGTTCAAAATGAGCAACAAACGATTGGTCTACGATAAAAATTGGCCTAACAGACTGCCCAGAACATGGAGCTTTTGTAAAAAATCACAAGGCTAAAAGACATCGTCAAGGTTGAGGAAAACTTCAAAGAATAAGGAAAACTTCTGACTGAAGAAAACAACGAAGGTTGGAGCAACATTTATCAGTGGGCAGAAAAGTTCAATGAATTCTCGAAGAGGCTTCTAGTCTTGCTTCCAAAAAGAGGCAATCAGATCAGTAAGCTGATCATCAAGGCTGAAGAAGAATTGATCTTTACTTTGCAGCATAAGTTGTCCAACATTCCCAAAGAAATAATTGACACTGTTGAGGAGGCTCAAGAAGAAAAAAGGAATGAACTAAAATGCTTGAAGGAAACTCAACAGCAGGTGCTTACTGTCCTTGAAAGCCAAAAAGCTGCCTTCGAAAAATGTGATACTGCATTCCCTGAGCTTACTCTAAATCTTGCCATTGAGCCATTCAAAGCAGGTATTGCCAACCTTCAGAAACATATTGATCAGCTGGAAGAGGCCAAAAGTAAGCTGACTCTATTCTCAATCTTCAACATTGATAGAGTTGGCTCAGCTGGATCATCAAGAAGAGGAGCCGATAAGAATGGTGAAGAAAAGATGAGCCAGTCCAGAGCAGAAGTTTTGAGTCAAGATGAATCAAGTCCCTTGGGAGTCAACAAGGACCGGAGAAAGGATGAAGCCGAGTAGTGATCAGTATGAATAGAATATCATATTTCATAGCCTACACTAAATACTATTCCATCATACTAATGACAGTTAAACTGATTTGAACATGCTTTAAATACAAAATATAATTGAGAGTGAATGTACAATAGACTCGCTAAGGTGAATGAGCAAAAAATGTCAATACAACAATATGATATTAAAAACAATCCTTTTGCTAACCCCCGACCATTAGTTGACCAAGACCATAGGCTAAATAATCCTTTCACAAGATCAAATTCAGCAGCAATCAATATCTTTTAGAAAAGTTAAGGCATAATATTTCCAGGCAGTCGAAAGGTGGAGGTTGTAGTTGAGGAGAAATCAGAATGTCCTGATGAAGTTAAAGCATCAAAATTTAAAGAATAAACTGAATCACAAGTTATTCTTTAAGCATAACCAGCCGTTGAGGATTCAATCAATTCATAAAAAAGTAAAAAGAAAAAGGCAAGCAAATAAGAAAAACCAGCTTCAAAGGAAGAAAAAATGGAGGAAATTTAGTATATCAATTGTTCTTGCACAAACTGCTGTATGGAAATTAGATTTTGGGATGATGGCGCTTATTGTTCAGAGTGCTACGACGAGATAGCTAACGACTGTGCATCTGAAGGGATTAATAAAAGGATATAGGAGCTGGAGGCGTAGCTTGAAACAAAAAGAAAGTATATTGCTGAACTTGAAACAATGAAAATATAATTAGTCAAGGTGAATCAAGAATCCAACAAAATGAAAGGATAGTATGAATAAAAAATACTTAGAATGAAGAAAGAATTTGAAAATCTTGTTGGTCAATCGATAAAAGGAGAGGAGAGAGGAAAATTAGCATTTTCTAAGCTTCTTTGCGAGGAAAATCAAAACAGATGGTTCAAGATTCATGGATGGGCAACCAACTTCAAAAACTATGCAAACATATTATCGTTCAATTACACCGAAAAATCTCAGGAAATCAAATAAACATTGATGAGGTGCTAGAAAGGAATCATTAACTATGTTGAAAAGCAATTGTCGAATCTTCCCATAACCATCAGGAATATTCTTCAATAAATATAGGAAAACAAAGAAAAGGAACTGGTGTGCCTGAAACAAGTATCTGATAAAATCAGCAATCTCTTAGATTTACAAAAGCTCTAACTAGAAGCACAAAATGTCACAATCTCAGCAAACGCAATCACGATGACAACAAAACCAATCAATGCGGATATTGATCGAGTATTGGCTTACCTGAAGAAAGTGAGATCTTTTGTTGAAGAAAGTGAAAAACATGAAAGGTGCATTAGCAACTTGGATGAAGAGGGTGTTGTGGGTGGAAATGGGCAAAGAGATAAATAAGCCGAAATTCAAAAAACTGAAAAATACGATTATTCTGACAAGTATTGAAAATGATAAGTGATTCGATGTTATAATATCAGTGTTAATAATAAGCATAACGATATGCACCATAGTCATCACTAGCTAAGTGCTCCATTCCAGGTTCACACAGACTCTGAAGATCACTAACAGATGCTTTACAGTCAGTTGGCTCAAAGCCAAGCAGACATACAGTTCTACCAGCAGAAGTATCATGAGATGAAGTCCATAAATCACTCCATCATAGCAGCTATAAAGCGAGTATATTCACAATAAGTTGGAGAAGCACTTGAGCTTCTCATTAAACAAGAGTAAGCTGTTTCTGACTCAACTCATGCTTTTCCTGATCAGGCATATTTGACAAATACATTCTGCTAGAAAATGCTAACTTATAGTAGTAAGCTGATATCATAACAGTCTATCGATCAGCTTCCTCCCAGACCATTCACTCCTCAAAAAATCGAGAATGAATCATATTCATCTCAGATAATAAATGCACGCAACAAACCTTTGTCTCCATTAGCAAACAAAAACAATGCTCAGATTTCGTAATTGGATCAAAGCTTTAACAAATGGGGGCTTGAAGATACCAGTACTCGAAGAACCTACACACCGATCAGAACAACAATAGCTACATAAATACTCTGTGAACTTTGTGATCGAGTGTTTCTCCCTAACTAATTTGTGTGCCACGCCGAGAGATGCAAATACAAGCAACCACCTATTGAAATAGAGACTGACCGACCATAAATTAAGCAGATGAAAAATAGTAATGTTGAGCTTAACTACAGTAAGATGATGAAAAATCTTCTAAAGATCCGACAATAAATTGAGCAGCAGATAAAGCTAGTGATGACATCAAAGGAACAAGTTGATAGAGCAGATATACGCAAGACCTTGTAACAAGATTTAAAAAGAGTAATTAAAGTGATCCATGAAAAAGAAGAAGAAGTAAAGAAGAAAAAGAATCATCAGTCAATATGGGTTGTCCCTAGCAAAAAGGGGCACAAGCTGAGATGATTTAATATTGACATATAGTAACATAGGATCATTTATTGCTATTCAGAGAGGACCTAAATGCAAAAGGTTAAAATTACATGGCAGAAGGCATATCTAACTGACGGATAGACTCATCTACCACGCATATTGGCTCCATTTCCATCTTTACAGGCCTGTCGCAATTTAAGCAGTCCTCACAGCTACAGTTATATCCGCATTTCTGACCTGCTGCAAAACAAGTACAATATTTTTTGTTACAACGGGTCTTTTTGCATGTACACATGATTCTCAAATCTATTTCCTTTACTCCTGATCTCACTGTTCTCTTTGCCTTTGCTGCAACACACACAGGACAACATAACCCTTCCTTGCATGGTTCATCTTTGGCTCTAAAACAGGGACAATTTTCCTCGTTACAAGATATATAGCAGGTGCAGGTGTGATCGAGATCCTATTTTTAGTCATAGGAAAAACGATTATTGGCCGGCTAATGCCCGAATTTGATAATAGTTTTGAGTGGATTGAAGCCACTACTTTCTTCCTCTGCTTGAAAGTCTTAGTTGATCTGAGGGTAAGCATTTTAGTATGGGTGACCTGGTTCTTCAGCCAGCATTTTTTCGTAAATGTCGGATTTGCGAGAGCCCTCAAGGCTCATGACTCTGAATGAAGGAATGGGTACTCGACCATAGAATGTTGTTTGTTGAGAGGATAATCTCGTTGCTCCCAGCTTCCTCTATCGAGTGAGCGGCAACTAGACCTATTAGATTTTTTCGACTCGACTGATATTTTGCTGTTCCATTTGTGAGCTCTCTCGGGTTCCATTCTGCTTCTACTAAAATATTATATGAAGGTAGTTTAAGATAAAGAATCAGTTCTGACCTCTTTGTTGCCCTTTCAACTATCTCCCAGCTTTGAAAGATAGACCTTATTAACAAAAAGGAAGACAAAGGCTCAACAAAAGGAGAATACTGGAATCACATCTGAATATGGAAGTATTGGATAGTATAGTAAAAGAATTGAGTAAAAGTATTAGAATTTTGACGGGGAATATAATAAATCGTCAGAATATAGTATATATCAGAATTAATGAATGAATATTATAACATTCCAGTCTCAGTTAGTGACAATTATGGATCAAATGACAAATAGATTGGAACGTATCTTTGTCATGCAATGATTATT
>Ga0100385_1005081_pt1 | contig 11140 bp, 9 predicted proteins | sample CryGeymeta201509_FD_81543 | JGI IMG/M metagenome (GOLD analysis project Ga0100385, IMG submission 81543) | Groundwater microbial communities from Crystal Geyser aquifers in Utah, USA - Crystal Geyser metaG 2015-09 | ecosystem: Environmental > Aquatic > Deep subsurface > Groundwater | place: USA... | reverse complement strand
TTGGCAGACTGTTTTCAAATCAGGTCCGTATCAACACTTCGATTCGTCAGAAGGATCGGCACGATTTCCATTGAAAATCTGGAACAGATAAAAGAGGCCGTCAAGGCGGTTATAGACTCTTAAACACATGGAAAAGTTCCGGTACTTCATCCAGGTACATGAAATCATGGCGGACATGCTCCTGGGTGAAATCCGCGAACATATGGGGTTAACCCAAAAGCAACTGGCCAAGGCATTGAATATCACACAGCCAACCCTCCCTAAAACAGAAAGTCAGGATGATATGCAAATCGGCACCCTCAGCCGCATCGTCGAAGCGTTATAGCGCCCTGCGATCTCTCTTCGCCGTCGCCACATCCGCTTCGCCTTCCCAAGCTGAGCAAGCCCCATGCCGGCGGCAATGTCCGTCATGTTGTATTTGTAACCCGTCGCGATGATCTCGTAATACCAGGACCCTTCAGCCGTGTATCGCTTCCAGGCGTCCTTGCTGATCCCGTGCAGGGCCATGATGCGGCAACGATCGGCCAGGGCCTCGTCGTTGGTGACAATCATGCCCCCTTCGCCCGTGGTAATTGTCTTGGTGGCATAATCTGTTCGCAACGTGGTCTTGATGATTTACCGTGAAAATACACCCCCCACCCCGACCCTCCCCCGCGCGGGGGGAGGGAAATCCTCGACCTCGCAGAGTGTAGAGCCGGAGGAGGATTTTCATTTGCGGGGGCGACAAAATATTTCTGTCATGAGTGTTTACCGTGAAAATAGATTTTCTGTCATCCCGCAATACCGCGGTTATATCCTGAATCCATCTGTTCGTTATATATATGGATTTAGGATCAAGCCCGGAATGACGGGTCATGTTATTTCATTGGCTGGGTGGCCAAATGCCTTCAGGGCATGAGCCTTCGGCCGTTTGCGCTTTTCAAAGAGACGGGTATATGGACGCCACTGGGCGTCTTTAGGTGAAGGCAGACATTAGAAACCTTTATCTGGAAGAGGAGGGGGTAATGAAAACGAAAACGTTGTTTGTGTGCCTGAGTATGTTCCTGTGTCTTTGGATTTTCTGGGCGGCATCCGCCGCCGCTGCGGACGCTGTCAAGATAGGGGTCATAGGGCCTATGAACTTTGTCCAGGGCAAGGGGCACTGGAACGGCGCCACAATGGCCGCTGAAGAGATTAACGCCAAAGGAGGAATTCAGGTAGGAGCAAAGAAGCTGAAGGTAGAGCTTGTGAAGGCGGATTCGAATGAGTTCCTTAATGTGACGGATGCCACAAACGCTATGGAGCGAATAATCACACACGATGAGGTTGACTTTATAGTGGGTGGCTTCAGAACCGAGGCGGTCCTTGCCATGCAGGATATCGCAATGGATTATAAGAAGATATTCATAGGATGCGGCGCCGCCCACCCGGAGCTGTGCACGAGAGTTGCAACCGACTATGACCGCTACAAATATTTCTTCAGAGGGACACCTTTTAATTCTAAGTTTCTTGTCAAAACTTGTTTTGTGCAGATGGCGACCGTGGGCGCAATCTTGAAGGCAACCCTCGGCATTCCAAAGGTTAAGGTGGCCATAGTGGCGGAAAAGGCGATCTGGGTAGATCCGATGATAGAGGCAGCCAAGGGGTTTATACCCAAGATGGGCATGGAGGTTGTGGGTGTCTGGAGGCCTTCTCAGACAGCCACCGATGTCACTGCAGAGCTTTCCGCAGTCCAGTCATCCGGCGCGCATATGATCTTTACCACCTTTTCAGCCTCTGTCGGGATCACCTTTGCAAGGCAGGCCGGAGAGCTTAAGGTCCCGGCCGTGCAGGTAGGCATCAACGTGGAGGCCCAGAAAGACGGCTTCTGGGGTGCCACCAAAGGCATGGGTAATTATGTCATGACGATGAATACCTATTGCAGGGGCGTTGAGGTAAATGACATGACAGGTCCCTTCGTGGACGGATATGTGAAGAGATTCGGAGAGACGCCTACATACACTGCCGATACATACACGGCCATACTTCACAATATTGTGCCGGCGATAGAGAAGGCCGGCAGTCTTGATCCTGAAAAGATTATTCCCATTATGGAGGAGCGGCAGTATAAGACCCCCTCCGGTATGATCAAATACATGAAGGATGAGAAAGGAAGGCAGCTCCATGACCTTACATGGGGCCCCGGCTTCCTTACAAGCCTTGGTGTGCAGTGGCAGGACGGAAAGATGGTCGGCGTCTGGCCGAACAAGTGGAAGGCTGCCGAAGGAGCCCCGGAGGTCACTTATAAAGGCATAGTTCCTTATAAGGTTCCGCCATGGGTGATCCAGGCATATAAGAAGTAGGAGCCAAAATGGACGAGTCGTTTGGCAGGCTGTTCCAAAGCGCCCGTATGCATCATTTCGTGCTCTGCTCGTAACGTTATATGAAAATGCGCCCTTCCCTTTATCCCTCCCCCTTGACGGGGGAGGGAGGGGTGGGGGTGATCTACATCTTTCGTTGTGCCCTATTCGGGCATGGCTGCTAGTAAAGGTTCAAATTACGAGTCAGTTACTGAGGGATTCACGGGCCTTGCCTCCGGGCTTTTTTTCTCCGCCTGCCCGAGGTCTGTCGTTCAACCGGCCTCTGGGGCGTTTTACGGCCGGGGTTTCTTTTCCTCCACTTGAGGAGTCGCTATGCTGCTCGATATTGTCGTAAGCGGTTTGATAAGCGGAAGTATGTTTGCCCTTCTCGCCATAGGGTTTTCCCTGATATTCGGGGTAGCCAGGATAGTCAACATCGCCCATACCGCCTTCTATATGGTGGCTGCCTACTGCATATTTTTTTTCACGCAGAGAATGGGGCTCGGGTCCATTATTTCAATGCTCCTTGCCATAGTAATGGTGATTTGCCTGGGCCTTCTGACATACCGCTTCTTCATTGAACCGATAAGGGAGCATGAAGCGGCCGTTCTCATAGGGACGATAGCCCTCGCAATCGCTATGCAGGAGGTAATGCTGCTTATATTCACGGGGGATTTCTTAAGCGTTCCCTCCCTGGTGGGGGGGTTCTTTTCCATCATGAATGTAAAGATATTCTATCAGCAGCTTCTTACCTTCGGGGCAGTTGTTGCAGTCCTCTTGGCTCTGTGGCTCATGTTGATGAAGACACGGCTAGGCCTTGCTATAAGGTGTATGGCGGAGGACCGGGAGGTTGCCAACCTTATGGGTATCAACGAACGCCTTGTCGCAATGGCCACCATGGGCATATCGGTCGGGCTTGCGGCCTTTACCGGAGCGGTTGTGGTACCGCTTACGATCGTCAATCCCTTCATGTGGATGGAACCGCTTATAATCATGATGGCGGTGGTGGTTCTGGGGGGGCTGGGGAGCCTCAAGGGAAGTTTCCTGGGCGCTTATATCCTTGGGTTTACGGAGGCGCTTGTGGTTTTTCTTATTCCAAAGGGGGCATTCCTCAAGGGTTCTGTGGCCCTTTCCATAATGATTCTGGTTTTGATCCTCAGACCGGAAGGACTCTTCGGGATCGCCTTTGAGGAAGAAAGATAGCCATGGGAATGCTGAGCTATTATTTCAGAAAGAGCTTGACCGTTTGCAAAGATGAGGTCCTTGTCCTGCCGAGCCGGGTGGCAGTAGGGGTGTTTGTTGTTACAATCCTTGTCCTGCCGCTTTTTTCCCAAAGTCCTTATCTTTTGAGGATATTGATCCTTTCAAGCATCTTTGCCATATTCGCGGCAAGCTGGGATCTTCTTTCAGGCTTTACGGGGCAGATGAATTTCGGTCATGCGCTCTTTTTCGGGGTGGGGGCATATTCCGCTGCCCTACTCAATATCCACGGCCATCTGCCTCCCTGGGCCAGCATTCCCCTGGGGGCACTGGGCGCCGTACTGACCGGTCTGATCGTCGGCATACCCTGCCTGAGGCTAAGGGGTACATACCTTGCCCTTACAACCCTTGCCTTTCCAGTAATCCTGCTTGGGATAATATTTGCGGTACCGGACATAACCGGTGGAGAACTTGGTCTCTCAGGCCTGAGCAGACTTACGGGCTCAAGGCTATGGGACTATTATCTCACCAGCGTAATAATGCTCGTCTCCTGCGCGGTAATGTGGAAAATCACGGACTCCAACACCGGTATCATCTTTCACGCCATAAGAGAAGATGAGCTTGCGGTGAGGGCATCGGGGATCAATACCATCCGTTACAAGCTCCTGGCCTTCAGCCTTGGAGGATTTTTTGCCGGAATTTCAGGCGGTCTTTACGCCCACTTCATGAGGATAGCCGGCCCATCTACACTAGAGGTATCAATGTCATTTACAGTAGTTATCTGGGCGGTCTTCGGAGGGATAGTGACAATATACGGTCCGGTAGGGGCGGTTTTCATACTCTTTCCCCTCTTGGAGTTTTTGAGGTTTTGGCCTGAATACCGAACTCTTGCGTTTGCATTGGTAATACTTTTGATACTTCTTTATATGCCCGAAGGCCTCTTCCCATATTTAAGGGATAAGATTGAGACTCAGTGCCCCAGATGCAAGATAAGAAATGTAGCGAACAGGAAGACGTGCAGAATCTGCGCGGCTCCTCTCAACTAGAAAATGGTCTATAGACAGAAAGAGTTCTAAAAGAGGTCATTTATGGATCCAAAAGAGTTTTATCTCTCAAGACCGTGGCTTGCCTATTATCCCCAAGGGGTTCCCGCAGACATTGAAGTTGAAGACATATCTGTTCCGGCCCTTTTTGACAGGGTCGCAAAAAAGTATGAGAAGAAGGATGCCCTCATATTCTATGGAAAGCGCATTACCTACAGGCAATTACATGAAGATACGGATCGTTTCGCTGCTGCCCTTGCGGACATGGGGGTATCCAAGGGCGATACCGTGGCGCTCTATCTACTTAATTGTCCTCAGTATGTGATAGCCTATTTCGGGGCCTTGAAGGCAGGGGCCAAGGTTACACCGATAAGCCCGGTATATACCAGCAAGGAAGTAAGGCATCAGCTTCAGGATAGCGACGCAAAGACGATCGTATGCGAAGATATTCTATATGACAATGTGGTAAAGGCCGAGGTAGTGCTTGAAAACATCATTCTTTCCAGTATAGGCGATTATCTTCCTCCCCTTAAGAAGATATTCGGAAAAAGTGCCCTGGCTGAGGCTTACGGAGGGAAAAAGATACCTACGACTGAATTGAAGCGCGAGGCAGGACTTCATGATTTCCGGACACTTTTAAAGAATTATCGCCCGGAGCCCCCTGCCGTCTCTATTGAGCCGTCAAAGGATATTGCGGCGCTTCCCTATACCGGCGGAACTACCGGCCTTCCCAAGGCCGCGATCCTGACCCATTCAAATATTGTGGCGCTCCAGAGACAGACGACCGCCTTCTGGCCCATATTTGAAGAAGGAAAGGAGGTGGGCGCGGCATTCCTGCCTTTTTTCCACATATACGGCCAGGTCGTTGTGATGCTGAGCGGCCTGGTGCAGGGCTCAACTCTGATACTATTTACCACCCCTGATGTCGAGGAGATCCTCAATGCGATGGAGAAATACCAGGTTTCGGGATTTTACGGGGTTCCCACCCTGTTTGAATATCTAAAGGAGCATGAAAAGACAGGAAGGGTAAACTGGAAAAGACTCAAGCTGATTGCCTGCGGAGCCGACACACTTCATGAATCAACGGTTTCCGACTGGGAGAGGAGGACCGGCACAAGGATACTTGAGGGCTACGGGATGACGGAGACCACTGCGGTAAGCCACAGCTCGCCTTATCAGAGGCCGAAGGCAGGCTCCTTCGGTGTCCCGCTTCCAAGCGTCATGGCCGCTATTGTGGATGTTGATGGCCAGTCGTTTATGCCTGCCGGGGAAGTGGGCGAACTCATATTGAGCGGACCCAACATCATGCAGGGATACTGGAAGAGACCTAAAGAGACGGCTGAGGCCATCATGGAGCTGGAGGGGAGGAGGTGGCTCAGAACGGGCGATCTGGTCAGGATGGATGAGGAGGGTTACTTCCATTTCTTCGACCGAAAAAGAGATCTCATCAAATATAAAGGCTACTCCGTCTTTGCAAGGCACGTGGAAGAGGTGCTCTATAAGCACCCGCAGGTAAAGGCGGCGGGAGTTGTCGGGGTGCCTGATCCGAAGGTCGGGCAGATAGTCAAGGCATATGTGGTGCTTCAAAGCGAAGCGCGAGGTAAGGTCTCAGAGGAAGAGATAATGGAGTTTTGCAGGAAAAACCTCGCCCATTACAAGGTGCCGAAAATAATTGAGTTTAGGGGAGAACTTCCCAAGACGGACGTGGGTAAGGTCTCAAGGCGTGAACTCAGAGAGGAGTCCCTTGAGGCCTGATATGCCGACTGACTTTTTGACAGTTGAGGGGCTTTCAAAGGATTTCGGAGGGCTGAGGGCCATTGGAAACGTGAGTTTTTCCATGGGCAGAAATGAGGTTATAGGGCTTATAGGCCCCAATGGCGCCGGAAAGACCACCCTCCTAAGGCTTATCACCGGCATACTGAAGCCTGATTCCGGAACGATCCGATTTAAGAATACGGATATAGCCGGAAAGAAGACATGGGATATCGTAGGAATGGGAATAGCCTGCACCTTCCAGAACATGAGACCCTTCAGAAGGCTGCCCATAATAGCAAATGTGATGGTTTCCTGCCTGTCTCCAAGGGCCATGAAGCGGGGAGAATGGGTGAAGAAGGTGGAGGCCAAGGCAATGGATGCTCTTGAGTTTGCCGGGATATCGGATATGGCGCTTGAGAAGGCATCCACCCTTTCTCAGGGAGATCTGAAAAGACTTGAGGTCGCAAGGGCCATAGCCACAGAGCCTGAACTGCTGCTGCTGGATGAGCCGTTCGGGGGTCTCAGTCCCGCAGAGACGGAACTTATGGCAAAATCAATAAAAAGGCTCCATAAGGGGGGCAGGTTCGGAAGACTTCACAGTGAAGGACCCGCAATGATCATAGTGGAGCACAAACTTCAGCAGCTCATGAAGATAGTTACAAGGATAATAGTTCTCGACTTCGGGACCGTCATAGCGGACGGTACCCCTGAAGATGTGGTAAATGACCGGCAGGTCATAAAGGCCTATCTGGGGCAGGGAGGGGTATAGCGCTTGCTTCTGGAAGTCTTACACATGTCCGTCTTCTACGATAAGGCCATGCTCCTCAATGACGTCAATTTGGGGGTGGATGAGGGTGAGCTGGTAAGCCTTGTTGGTCCTAACGGCGCAGGCAAATCAACCCTGCTTAGGGCCATAACGGGTCTTGTGGCAAGGGATCGGGAGATTTCAAAGCGCTCTACCGGCGGAGAAGTTATTCTGAAGGGCAAGATACGATTTGCCGGAGAAGAGATACAGGGCGTTCCCGCCTATCAGATAGTCAAAAGAGGGCTTGTGCATTGTCCTGAGAGGAGAAGGCCCTTCCGGGAGATGGCAGTCAGGGATAACCTTCTGGCCGGTGCCTATCTGAAGAGGGACAGGGTAGCGAAAGCGTCCGATCTTGAAAAGGTCTATACGCTTTTTCCCGTTCTCAAAGGCCGAAGCTCCCAGGTGGCAGGAACTCTCTCCGGAGGGGAACAGCAGATGCTTGCTATCGGCAGGGCACTCATGACCGAGCCCAAGCTTCTTTGCATTGATGAGCCTTCCACTGGCCTTGCCCCCATACTCAGAAAGGAGGTCTTTACAAAGATCAAGGAGGTCTCGCTTCTTGGGATCACGGTCCTTCTGGTTGAGCAGGAGGTCAGCGCGGTATTTGAAATGGCGAGCCGCAACTACGTTCTTTCATCCGGAAGGATCATTGCCGAGGGAACCGCTGAATCACTCCTAAAGGATGAGGTCATCCGCAAGACCTATCTCGGCCTCTAATCGTATCGGGGACGTCCTTTATATTTGCAGATTTTTTTATCCTTATCCGCTCGCCTACAAGGTCTCCTGAAACGCCTTCAGCTCTCCCCAGAGCCTTCGCACCTGTGACATCGTCTCTTCGGTTGAACCGTCGTTGTGTATGACATAATCTGCGTAGCCTAGCTTTTCTTCAATAGGAAGCTGGGCCTTAAGTATATTGGCGGCCTCTTGTTCGGATATGCCGTCTCGTCTTGCAAGTCGCTCTACCTGAAGATTAGCGGGGATATGGACTACAAGTATCTTATGAAATAGATACTGGAGGTTCAGTTCAATCAGAAGGGGAATTCCCACCTGAATGATGGGCCTTGGATGTCCGGCGGCTATCTGCCGAACCTCCTCGAGGAACTCCTCATGAATCCTCGGATGGGTTAACGACTCCAGTTTTTTCCTCTTTTCCATGTCGGAAAAAACTATTTCGGACAGGGCCTTTCTGTTGAGCGTCTCATCTTCGGAAACTACCTGCCGCCCGAAATAGGCAACGATCTCCTTCCAGGCGGGCTTCCCTGGCTCAACAACCTTCCTGGCAAGAACGTCAAAATCTATCAGGTGGGCACCCATATCCTGAAGCATTGCCGAAACCGTGCTTTTTCCACTGGCTATGCCCCCTGTTACCCCTAAGAGAAGCCTTCCGTCATTACCTCTCACGGCATCCAAGGCTCCAAGGGCCGAGTAGGAAAGCGGAAATGCCCTTGTAAGGTCCTGCTCCGCTCCCGCGAAACTGATGGGATAACGTATGCCTCGTCGGTAAAGGGTTTCGAGCCCCTTGAGGGCCTTTCCCATCATCCCGGCTGGTATCGCTATAACCAGGTCTTCATCCTGCGCGTGTCCATAACGCCTTTCACCGTAACAGGGTATGGTGAGGGATGGTTTCCCCGTCAGATAGCATCTTGCTATGGCATCAGAGCAGGAGGATTCACCCACGCAGTAAAACTGCATTACCTCATAGTCTTCAAACTGCAGGGAGTTTATCAGAAGCATCATCTGGGCGGGATTGGCATAGATGAGCACTATATCGGGCTCGAAAGGCTCATAGACAAGCGGAGCCATGGCAACCGCCTTATATCTATCCATCGGGAGACGAGGAATTTCAGCTTCGTATCGCTGCGCATCCTTTCTTGTCTTAACCCACACGATGCTTCTAAATGTACCGTCCTTGTTATATTCGGGGATGTCGCAAAGGCCGAGGATCGAAGGGCACGTGGGGTTCATAAAATCCTTAAGCTCCGCGCCCACGGTCCAGTCGAAATTCCTTACAAGGGTGATCATCTGGCATAGGGTCATCTTGTGCCCAGGCCTACGCATGAAAGGAATGCGGCTCAGTTCTTCAGCCTCTTCAAGCATCTTAAAAGCCACTGGAAATGACTTGAGCCTGAGAAGCTGCTCCATCCTGCGTATTGTTTTCTGCCACTTTAACGGTCTGTTCATTTAAGCATCTCTCCCATCAACTTTCTTCCTCAGATCTACCGGGAAGGCATAGCCGGTTTTTAGGGCCTCTATCAAATCCTTTTCATCCCGCAGAGCACATTCAAATCCTGTGGCAAATATGCCTACTTCTTCTCTCTGGTGGGCGTCGCTTCCCCCGGTTTGAGTAAGGCCAAGCCCGGCTGCGACCTCCGCTGCGAATGCGTTTTCCTTTTCTGTAACCTTTCCGTTCAATACCTCTATGGCGTCAACATATCTGAAAACAGCCCTTTCCATTGCCTGCTGCGGGGTTAAGCCTAGCTGCCCGACTCCGAAAGTCAAAAAACCCCTGAATGGATGTGCCGCAATCATGGCGCCGCCCGCTTTCAAGACCTCTTCGCGCAGCTCCTGAAGCCTAATGATGCCTTCGATGTTCTTCTCCAGTCCGAAGACAAGCATGTCCCCCTGATCTGTGGTTATTTCATTTCCGCGCAGGATAAGCATGCCTTCTTTTCTCATGATTTCCTCAACGGTCTCCCTTTCCCAGAGATAATTGTGGTCAGTCAGACAGATAGCGTTTAGGCCTGCCTCCTTTGCCCTCTGTACTACGTCTTCTATGCCGACGGAACTGCATGGAGATGCGGGACTGGTGTGGATGTGAAGGTCAACCAGGAATTTAATCGGTGGTGTTTCGATCTCTCTTTCCCGGCAGGAACGGGGTTTCTTTTCGGGTCGTTCTGCGAGGGAGGGGGATGAAGACGCGCTTATGCAAGAAGCTGTATCCTTCTTGGAGACGCCTGCAAAATCAGCAAATGTTAAATCAAGTCCCCGCTTCAATTCCTCCTTCCACGCAAGGATGAGAGCGGCTTCACTTGCGGCCTCACAACATTCAAGGAGCAGATTTGCGAAGTGGCGGCATGCCCTCCTGCCCACTACCTTATGAACCTGCCGGGGAAAACCCGCGTCTCTGATCCCCAAACCTATCGCCTCATTAAGGAACATCAAGGCCCTGGAGCATCCATTGGTCGTCTGGCGGTTCCATCTTCCCTTGAGATCGCGGATCTTGAGTTCCCTGAGATCAACTGAAACCTCTATTTCAAGGCTGTAGATATCATCGTCGAGTATCCCGCGCACTTTAAGGAACCCGTCATCAAGATCAACGGAGACCGCCTTTTTCCGCATGTATTTGAGCATGGTGTTTCTCCGGTATTAATAGTTTGCCGGTTATCAGTCAATTCTTGGCTCAGAACCGGACATTAAGAGGCCGAATTTCTGCGCATGAAACGATCCACCTGTGATCCGTGTACCCCCTGAGTATTCTTGCCAAAGCATCAAGGGCTTCTGCTTTGACCTCATTGCAGGGATTCCGAATTATCAGAACTAACGGTCATGACCTGGTGGGGCACAACGAAGTATGAAAATGCCGCATGTCATTGCCGAATCGATCCAGAATCCGGGTCGTCATTCCGGCGAAGGCCGGAACAAGGACCGGATATCGGCCTACGCCGCTATGACTATCTATTTTCATATAAACGGTCATCTCCTTTTGAGGCATAGCTATTACCACTTACAAGCAATTGTCAAGAACAACCGGAATGCTAATTGACTTGACCGGGAGTGATTCCATAGGCTAAATAACAAATAAACGTAACTGCTCAGGTTGTCAGGTTCACGGTTCAAGGTTAGTTGGCTTTCGTTTTTCATATTTCTTGAGATAGGTTATGAATCCACGAATGTCAATCTTGGCTTCTTTGTTAAATGGTACACTTTGCGGGTCAATTCACGTGCCGGGTGCCAGGCCTCAATATCCCCAAATCGTTCAATCTTAATCACTCTCTAACCTTGAACCGTGAACTTGAGTA
>Ga0100385_1005080_pt1 | contig 11145 bp, 9 predicted proteins | sample CryGeymeta201509_FD_81543 | JGI IMG/M metagenome (GOLD analysis project Ga0100385, IMG submission 81543) | Groundwater microbial communities from Crystal Geyser aquifers in Utah, USA - Crystal Geyser metaG 2015-09 | ecosystem: Environmental > Aquatic > Deep subsurface > Groundwater | place: USA... | reverse complement strand
GCGCTTTTGCGCCCCCTCAAAGGCCATTCCAGAATCATGATTGCCAATAACAAAAACGATTTCTTTATTTGGAGCTTTAAGAAATTTCTTCAAACCTTTAAAAAATCTTGGATGCCCAACTGCGACAGTATCAATTTGGTCGACAGTCATCTCTTCTGTAACAATATGAGTAAAAACACCTTTAGTATCAATTTGAATAAGATTTAAGATATCTCCATTTAAAACCAAACAAACAGGCTCTAAGAAATATTTCTCACTCGAAAAATAATCACAAAATTCATAAATGCGATCATCTTCAAAAAAATCTTCCAAAATATTAAATTGACCATTTTGAAGGAACTTCCCCTTCCCTAGATGCAGATCAGATATTACAACGTACTTCATTGAGTAAGCTCTTCATCAGAAAAAAGTTCACCAGCATGACAAACTTTTCCACGCCCCGATTGTTTTGCCTTATACATCATTTTATCTGCCATATTTATAATTTCTGTCTTCGTTTTAGCATCATGTGGAAAACTTGCGATCCCCACAGAAACACTTAATTTAAATTCACACGATCCGTTTATACCATCATTAACAAAGAATGTTTCTTCTTTTATATTTTTTAAAACACGGGCACCAACGACCTTAGCTTCTTTATAAGTCGAAAGTGGAATAATTAAAACAAATTCATCCCCGCCATAACGATAGCACAAATCTTCATCTCGAACTGTATCTTTAATAATACGTGCAACATCTTTTAAAAGTTGTGTTCCAACCAAATGTCCATGACCATCATTGACTTGTTTAAAATGATCAATATCGATGAATACGACCGAGAAAGGTTTTGTAAACTTATCATACTCTTCTATTGAAGCTTCAATATCAATGACAAATTTTCTCTGGTTATAAAGTCCCGTAACATCATCAACATGAATAAGAGATTTTAGCGTATCGGCTTCCTTATAACGACTAATTTTTGTCAGAGTCGTTTTTAAAAATTGAATAAGATAATTAATAATATGAGCTGTAATCTCTTCAGTGATTTTAAAACAAACAAAGAAATCCTGTCCCTTAAATTCACCACAATTAAGTACATAGTAAAGATCATCGCCTTCTTTTTGGAAAGAAAAACCATCATCATCTTTCGATGCAAGAACAAGACTAGAAAACAAAGAGAGCTCTTTCTTATCGTAATAAATTTTTTCTTTACCCTTATTCCAGTAATCCCTAAGTTGAGACTTTCTCTTCTTGTTTCTTGAATAAATGAGTACTGGAGCCGTTCCAAATTGGGTTTGCCAAAAATTATCGAGATACTCAAATAAGTGCGCGAGATCATCGACATCTTCTAATTTGCAGATGAACTCTAGTACCTTTTCATAATGATCTGTAATATTTGTCACTGTGTACCTATTATACGTCGATATCTTTTGTTAGTTCATCGATATCGATTTCTTCTTCTAAAAAGTTTAATGAATTTCTTAATGTCCCAACAACTTTATTCAACTTGTCTTCAAGAGCACTTTTATCATTAATCGACTGTCTCTCTCTTATCGAAATATTTTCCATGTTAAACTCAAGTGCATCGATTTTTCTTTTTAATTCAAGTATTTTTAAATCGCGACTCTTAACCTTTGAATCAGCATCCATATTTGCTAATTCAAGCTGGCTCTCAAGCTCTTTTTCTCGTTGCTTGATTTGATTGAAATCAACACGAACCTTATTTCCAAGTCGTTCAATTTCTCTTTGAAGACTCTTATTCTTAGCTTCAAGAACTTCCCTCTTTTGTAAAAGCATCTGATTTTGGTGCTTAAGTTCTTCAAGCTCTCCAAAATGTCTCTTCTTAAGGATGGAAACTTCAATCTTAAGCTCATCAATATCTGCTTTTAAAGACAGATTTGAGCGAGTTAATGTATCTTTTACTTCTTCTAACGAATTTATTTCATCAAGGAGATTTTTACGATCATCTTTTAATTCATGAATTGTAACTCGCAAGTCGAGAAGATCTGATGAATTTAATGAAGAAAGAGATGCTTGAATATTTTCATCCTCAACTCTCTCTCTTGACACCGAAGGCTTTTGTGATATCAAAGTCTCTACGGTATCATCAGAATTTCCAAGCAGTTCACTTACATCATACTCACCAGTCGAATTATCACTTTCAGCTGATAATGGCTCAGGCCTTTTAACTCCAAGCAAGGTATTAATTGAATGATTGAAAGTATCTGTTCCTATCGTTCCATTTGTCCCTTCGACGATATCTTCTTCATCTAAATCACCCATAATATCCTCAGGTAATTCTTCAGATAAGTTTAACGAATCGATTGACTGTAAGACCGTCTTCTCAGTAGTTTCTCCAATGTCATCATCTTCATCACTTGCGATTAAATCATCAGGCTCTCCAAGATCGTCCAGGTCATCCAAGTCACCCAGATCATCCAAGTCACCAAGGTCGTCAAGATCTCCCAAATCGTCCAAGTCACCAAGGTCGTCAAGCTCATCAAGATCGTCAGCGGCCAAAACCTCTTTAGGAGTTTCCTCTTCACTTACAGCATCGTCGTCGATAGATATATTTTCAATTTCAGAGGCATCCTTAACAAAATCAAAACCTGAGTTTGAGACATCGTCGAGATCAAGATCACCAGCGCTCGACGCTTCAGCAGGAGCATTTTCAAACTGATCCCCTTCTCCACTTAACGATAAATCTGCCGTATCTAACTCTCCAAAATCCATTCCCGAATCATCAGAAGCAGAAGCATGGTTTTCAATGGGAGTATCATCATCATGTAACTCGATACTAATATTTAGAGATGGCTCATCGCTATCGAGATCTAAATCTTCTTTAGCTGATGGAACATTGATTTTTAGGCCATCATTTTCATCATCACTCATTGCTAAATCCTCTGTTCCAAAAACACGATTCACGGCTTCTTGAATCTTATTATTTTCAGAAGTATTAAAATTAGTTTTTTCATTCAATAAAACATTACGATTGATGAGTGCTGTGCTTTCGGATGCACTCTTCATATTAACGAGCTCTTCTACTTTTGCGTAGCTCTTTACAAATGTATCTTTAGACCAAGACTCAACCGGAAAATCTTTGTAATGATCTTCGTGGATAAAAACTTTCCAAATATTATGAGCGATAAAATCTTGCAGACCATCAAGATTATCGCCATGACTTTCAGTTAAAATTAAAACATCAATATTTTCGGGATCAAGCATGAGCAAGCCCTCGATATTATCGACACAAGTGAGCTCGTAAGATAACTCAAACTTCTTTAAAACTTGCTGTGCGTCAACCATGACAACATTCATTATGCCCTCTCTTTCCACCTATAATGATACATTAACTCAGAAAAACAGCCAAGTATGGGAAATCATGTCTATATAATTAATTCTTTCCCTTGAACAGTTATGAGAAAATGGTCTAAAATAGTAATGGACTAATAATTAGGGAAAATTATGAAATTTTTAACAACGATAACACTGACATTACTAGCACTTAGCTCAAACGCTGAAGAGTTTTACCCAAAACCACTTCTTAGGCTTGGGACCCACTTCTCCCACCATGTGATCATCGCAGAGAAGTCGACTCATTCACTATACCTTTATGAGAATAAAAATGGGCTACCACACCTTCTTCAGAAATACCAAATGGCGACCGGAAAAAAAGCTGGGGACAAAAGCTTTCAAGGGGATTACAGAACGCCCGAAGGAATCTACCACTTCACTGAGTTCTTAACACATCAGCAATTACTCCAAAGAAATGGTACTCAAGGTGAAATTTATGGAGTTGGTGCTTTTGTCATGAACTACCCAAACCCAATTGATATGTACGATGGAAAAACGGGTGGCGGAATTTGGCTTCATAGTACTAATGACGAAACAAGAATCGACAAAGGCCTTGACTCTCGTGGTTGCATCGTTGCACATAACGAAAATCTAATTAAAATTTCAAACTACATTGAACTCGACAAAACTAATATCGTTGTGGTTCACGACCTACACTACTTATCAAAACAAACATGGCTTGCTGAAAAAGAAAAGCTCGAGTCAACTGTAGCGGACTGGCTCAATGCTTGGACGACAGAAGATTTTGATCGCTATATTTCATACTACTCTCCAAAAGAATTTAAAGACCCAACGAGAGGAAGCTATAGCAGCTACAAAAACTACAAGAGAGCTGTATTCTCCAATCCAGGTGCTCCTGAAATAAAGATGAATGAGCTATCAATCCTTCAGACTAATGACTATGCAATAGCAACATTCATCCAAGACTACACATCAAACACAATCCAAGACATTGGTAAGAAGATCCTTTATTTAAAAAAGGATCAATACTATAACTGGAAAATCGTGGCCGAAAGATGGAGTAAGGTAAATGACTTCGCCCCAAGTGAAGTCGCTTTCGAACCTTCAAAAAGATTTTTTGAATCAGAAGATCCAAAGCAAATTTTTACAAAGGCCTTGAATTTAACTCAAGATCAAAGTAACCACACTAAAAATTAAGAGTTAAATAATGTCGCAAAAACAATTAAGTAAGAAAGACGAGAAAATTTCCTTTATCGTCTACGAAGAAAACACCATTCCATACTTCAAGCAAGTTACCCCAAAGGTTTATAAATTCTTCGTTTACGGACCAACGATTTTAACATTTCTTGCAATTGCAGTCGTTGTGATTTCATTCTTCTATACAAAGAACGTTGAACACTTTATCCGTTCAAAAGAACCCGAGATAATAAAGTCGCTCAGAACAGAAAATAGTCTACTTGCTGAAAAAGGCCAAGAACTCAGTATTCTTAATAAGCAACTGACAAAGAAGCTCTCTCAGGGAATAGCTGACTCTCCACTTGCTGGGCAATTTCTCATTTCTCCTGTTGCCGGCCAACAGGACTTAACAAGTCCCGCAAAAGTTAATATTCAAGATATAAAAGTAGAGATCAATAGCGACAAAGTATTCTTCCGCTTCAATATCGTCAACGTCACTCAGGACGGTGCAAAACTTTCTGGCTACATCCATATCTTTACAACAGATGGAAATACTTACCAAAAATATCCTACTGCCCAGGAAGAACTTGATAACTTCTCACTAAAGTATAATGAAGGTGAATCATTTGCCACTTCAAGATTTAGACCTGTTGAGGCCATTTTCAAAAAGATGGACAGAAATACGCTAATTTTTAAAATTGTCATCTTCAACAGAGTTGGCGATCTTATTCACCAACAGCAGTATAAAGAGGTTACAAACTAATGAATATCAACGAACAAACTTTCTGTTTCCTCGGCAAGGACTCAATAATCAAAGGTGAATTAACTCTCTCTGGAGAGGTTCACCTCAGCGCACATGTCGAAGGAGATCTCACTCTTATTACTGATCACACTCTTTCAATTGAACCCCATGGCAAGGTTGTTGGAAAACTAAATGGTATTAATATCGATATTTATGGAACAGTGAATGGAGATATCAATGCTTCAGGTACCCTTCGCATTTTTCCTTCAGCTAAAGTTGAAGGGAAAATTAGTGCAAAAGCACTCATCATTCGCCCTGGAGCAATCGTCAATATGACAGGGCATACAAGAACAGATTCATGAGAATGGGGACTGAAAATGTCCCCATCATAAGAAATCAGACTATAGGAAATCCTTATAATCATGCACTTTAACATTTCCAAGCTTCTTAAGATCTTTTAACAGTTTCTTCTCTCCCAAAACAAGAATATCCATCTCATTAACAGGAAAAACTCTTTCAATTGTGTTCTTCACATCGGATGCAGAAATAGGATCAATATTTTTATTGAAATTAAATAAGCGAGTGTAACCCTTATCGAGATGATCGAGAAAAAGAATTTCAGAGAGAAAACGTGAGCTACTCTCAAACTGGAATGGGTAGGCACCCTTCATACTATTTTTAACCCTATTCACTTCTTCATCTGAAATATTTATCGTGGAAAGAACATCTTTAACAACTTTAATTAATTCAGCCGTTGTCTCTTCTTTAGTAAAAGTTCTAATTAATGAGCGACCATAATCTTTTTGACCACCGGCAAAGGCACTTACAGTGTATGTTAGTCCACGCTTAACTCTCAGCTCGTTCATCAAAAGAGATGTAAATCCACCACCTAAAAACTCGCTACTCACACTAAGCTTTTCAAATTCCTCAAACTCACCTCTTCCAAGGAATTTTCCAAGAACAATTTGCGCCTGGTTAGCTTTTGGAACAGTAACAAGGTGAATTGTGTGCTCCTTCTTTGGCGTTTCATAAGATACATCTCTTACGAACTTAGCCTCATTACTCCAACCACATTCAGTAAGAATAATATTCTTAATATTTAAAGTAGACTCTGGTCCAGTGATGTAGATCTTCTTTTTTACTTCTTTATTAAAGTAGTGAAGTTTATTTCTAAAATCATTTCTGTGAAGCTTAGAAATTGTTTTCATCTTCCCTTCAACTGGATAAACAAAAGGAGTTCCCGCCATGCTTACTTCTCTAAATGCGAGACCTGCAAGTGCACCATGATTACTCGTTACATTCTTCATGCTTGTAAGAATACTCTTCTTCGCCTTATCAATCTCAGCCTCAGGAAAAGTTGAGTCATTAAAGAGGTGGCACACTTTTTTAATTGTAGGCCCGAGATCTTTAGTTAAACCAGAAATCGAAAATGTTGAATATTCATGCACAACATGCGAGCCAGTTGTAACGCCATAGTATTCTAAATTATCAACGATCTCTTGTTTTGAAAATCGATTCGTTCCAGCGTCAAGAAGATTAAACATTAAAGATGTTAATCCTTTTTTTGTTCCATCTGATAAAGCTCCATCTGCAAAGTAGAAAGTTATATCGTAGGTTGGAAAGCGGTCATCGCTTAGCCAAGTAACATCGACATTATCCCATTTGTACTTATGGATTTGATCTTGAATATCTGAGGCACACGCAAACTTTGCCAATAATAGTATTAAAAATATTTTCTTCATTTAGTTATCCTTTTCGATTACTTTCTATGCTTTTTCCAAACAGAAATAAATAGCGACTTATTATTATCGATATACTTCTTACATGTTTCCTTTACTTTCTCTGCTGTAAGAGAGCTGTAGATTTCAAGTTCCCTCTTATAGCCATTGTAATCCCCGTAGAAGAACTGCTGATTTCCAACAAAACTAGCGAGACCATCGTTTGTCTCAAGCCCACTATACAGTTCAATTAAAATATTATTCTTTGTCTTTTGAACTGATCTTTCAGTAACGGCCTTATCACAAATTGCCTTTACTTCTCTCTTTAGACTATGCTGAAATCCACTTAGACTCACGCGATCAAGAAGACTACCTCCGATATAGAAAACGCCAGATTCTTTTAAGCTATAATTTGCAGCAGAGATTGATGATAGTTTTGGCTTTTTGCTAATTACAAATTCTTTAGATAGATATGAGCTATCTCCTGAGCCAATAATTTTAGCGAGTATATCCAGAGCAAAGCCATCTTCCTCTCCGGCCTTCAAAGAAGGGAAGGCCATCATAAACATTGGCGAAACACTTTCTCCGTGGAGGCTTACAACTTTTGGAAGTTTTGCTTGATGCTTGAAATGTTCAGGGTTGGCAAATTCTTTACGTAACTCTTCAAGTCCTTCTCCACGTGGAATTTTTCCATACTTTGACTCGACCATTGAAAATAATTTATCAGAGTCAATGTCACCAACAACGACCAGTACAGCATTATTTGGACGATAGAACTTGTGGTAAAACTCAAGCATTTTGTCTCGAGAAAGGTTTTGAACGTCTGAAGCTTCTCCAATTACCGAACCACCATATGGCGTGCCAGTGAAAATCTCCTTCATCATTCTCAGATAAAGTTGTCCACCTGCTCTATTTTCATAACGCATTTTTCTTTCTTCAAGTACTACTTGTCTTTCTTTTTCAAAAGCCTCTTCTTCGAGTTCGAGGTTCTCAAGACGTTCAGCTTCCAGAGAAAGAATTTCATCAAGAGAATCTACCGGAATATTTTCATAATAAACGGTGTTGTCAAAAGTTGTATAGGCATTTGAATTTCCACCGTTATTTTCAATGATTTTTGAAAAGTATTCAGCAGGGTGACTCTTTGTTTTCTTAAACATCATATGTTCAAGAAAATGTGTCGATCCAGTAACACCAGCGCTTTCCGATTTTCCACCAACATCAAAGAATGTATAGACAGAAACAATTGGAAGTTTCTTGTTTTCAAGGTGTAGAATAGTGAGGCCATTTGAAAGAACCTTCTTATTGATTTTCAAATTTAAGTCAATATCTGCAAGATTCTTATTCGGATGATGAGCATGGTTTTCTGTTTGCTGATGAGAACAGCCGTAGAAAAATAAACTCGCACTTACCAGTGCAGCAAAACTATATTTTTTAAGCATTTAAAAACTCCCGTGTTTGATAATAATTATACTGTGCGGGAACTTAAATTCAAGTGATTACGTATTTGATCTCTTTCTAAATAAAATTGGAGTATAATAGGATTATGACAATAACATCTTCAAAATTAACAATTCTTGGATCAGGCACTAGCACAGGTGTTCCTATGCTTGGTTGTCGTTGCGATGTATGCCTTTCGACTAATCCTAAAAACAAAAGATTGAGAACAAGTTTTTATCTTGAAACTAAGACAGGGAAAAAAGTTGTGATCGACACAACACCCGACTTCAGGACTCAAGCTTTGCGAGCCAATATTGAGCATGTTGATTACTGCATTATCACCCACGATCACGCGGATCACCTCCATGGCGTTGACGATCTTAGACCTTATTGCTTTGGTCCACCAGCGAGGTCAATACCCATATACACTCATCATGATTGTGTGGAGCGGATGGAAAAACGATTTCCATATATTTTTGAGAAAAACTTCTTCAATGATAAGAAACCAATACTTGGAGGAGGCATTCCAAAACTTGAACTTCATGAGATTTCGACATTTGGTAAAGAGATTGAAATAGAGGGAGATAAATTTACATTCTTCCTTCTTCCCCATGGACATGGGAAAACCCTCGGAGTCTTTCATGACAAGATAGCAATACTTATTGACTGTAACCATGTCCCACAAAATACTGTGACCTTTCTTAAAGAGAAGAAGCTTGAGCACCTCATTATAGACTGTGTGAAAATTGGAGAACACAAGACTCACCTCACCCTTGATAAGAGTTTAGAGTATATAAAAGAAATTGGTCCCAAGAATTCATACCTCATTCATATGGGCCACGGCCTAGATCATGATCAACTTGCAAATCTGTGCAAGGAAAGTGGTATTTCTCACTGTCAACCGTCTTTTGACACGATGCACATATATTTTTAACTTTTTGCTTTTAAAGTAGAATTAAAATGATTATATTGTCTGCAATTTCAAAAAATTTGCAGGAGAATGTTATGAAAATTGGTGTTCCTAAGGAAATTAAGAACAATGAAAATCGTGTTGGTTTAGTTCCAGGTGGAGTTAGACAATTAGTTCACGATGGCCACGAAGTATATGTAGAAACTAATGCGGGTTCAGGAATTGGTATTTCTGATGATCAGTATATTCAAGCTGGGGCAAAGATCCTTCCAAGCCTCGAAGCAGTTTTTGAAACAGCAACGATGATTATTAAGGTTAAAGAGCCTCAGCCACGTGAGATTGCTCAATTAAAGCCTCATCATATTCTTTATACGTACCTTCACCTTGCCGCAGACCTTCCACAGACTAAAGGTCTGATGGAGTCAGGGGCAACTTGTATTGCGTATGAAACAATTCAATTACCAGACAACTCACTTCCACTACTAACTCCAATGTCTGAAGTTGCAGGAAGAATGGCAACTCAAATTGGTGCCAGCTACCTTCAATTAGATCATGGTGGAAAAGGTGTTCTACTCGGTGGTGTACCGGGAACAAGAAGAGCAAAAGTTACAGTAATTGGCTGTGGAGTTGCTGGAACAAATGCAATTAAAATGGCAATGGGAATGGGAGCTGATGTTACAGCAATCGACCTTTCAACAAAAAGACTAGCTGAACTTGATGACTTATTCGATAACAGGATTACAACTCTATTCTCTAATATTGAAAATATTGAAAACTCAGTTATTACTTCAGACCTTGTTGTTGGGGCCGTTCTAGTTCCTGGCGCAAAAGCTCCAAAGCTAGTAACGAGAGAGATGATCTCTAAAATGGAAAATGGTTCCGTCGTTGTTGATATTGCAGTTGACCAAGGTGGTTGTATTGAAACTTGTAAGCCAACAACGCACGAAGAACCAACTTTCTTAGTTGATGGTGTTGTACACTACTGTGTTGCAAATATGCCTGGAGCTGTTGCAAGAACATCAACTTATGCTCTTACAAATGTAACTTTAAAATATGCAAGAATGATCGCGAAATTTGGCGTTGAAGAATCAGCAAAAATGGATGAACCATTCAAAAAAGGTATCAATATCTATAAGGGTGGACTTGTTTATGAACAAGTAGCTACGGATCTTGATCTACCTTACACTCCACTTAGTATTTAATTTTAAATCCCTCTCTTAATTCTTAAGAGAGGGCTATACCAAGTTCCATTAACAGAGTAGAATGAAAAAATGAAGATTTTCTTATTAACTCTCGTTTTATTTGTATGTTCTTGCTCAATATATCAGAAGCATTCGTACTCAAACTCCCCAGTACTTTCAAAGAACTACTTCCCTACAAAAGAGTATTTCATTGACGTGCAATCAAGTCAGAAAGACTTTGTGCAGTTATGGAGAAGTGAAAATAATATAAGAGAAGAAAACTACGATGCTTTTTCCCGAATAACAATTCAAGACCTACAAAGGGTTTTTAAAAATCTCCCTCAAGCACTTCAGAAGTTTCTTTCTAAGAATGTTGAGAAATTTATTATCGTCGATGACCTCGGTGTTTCTCAATTTGCCCATCAAATTAGCGGTACAGATAAATTTCTAATCTTTCTTGATTCTAAAATTAATTCTCTTGGAATAAATGATTGGTACAAACACCGTGAATATTCAGCACTTCAAAAAATGAAGTCTGACATCGTCATGGTTCCATATCTTAGTCATAAGAATCTACAATCAGATACATTACAATTTGTCTTCTCCCAATCAACTGCCCTGATTCTTTCTAACGATGAAAGCTTATTTCCGCAAAATCTTGAGTCAATCAAGTCCTTTAGTGAAGAT
>Ga0100385_1005079_pt1 | contig 11147 bp, 9 predicted proteins | sample CryGeymeta201509_FD_81543 | JGI IMG/M metagenome (GOLD analysis project Ga0100385, IMG submission 81543) | Groundwater microbial communities from Crystal Geyser aquifers in Utah, USA - Crystal Geyser metaG 2015-09 | ecosystem: Environmental > Aquatic > Deep subsurface > Groundwater | place: USA... | reverse complement strand
AGAGCTGTCCAAGGTTCTGCCTTGAAAGAATTAGCCTTTGCCATAATAAAATTTATATTAAGTAAGATTTGTGTTGAAACAAAAGAGGAAGGTGGATGACAAAATCATTTCAGAGATGACATCCTGTGATGTTGGAATATTGTTTAGCTGGGAAGCTATTCTGTGTCGAATTGCAATTTTATTTATAGAAAGATGAATGTTCGTGCTTTGCGATAGGAGGAAAAAATCAGAAAAATAGATTTCGGCGAACATATTTTGGGTTTCAAGTATGGAATCTCCCCAACAGATCAGCACCTCTATCGCCCTTTTCAATACAGTAGAAGCGTTCAAAGCTATAAAATTGATGACAATCCCCAAAATAAAATGTTAGAGAAGCATATAAAGACCACCTCAGGCAAGAGGATAAGTCCAGATAGGGCCAACTGTCAGTTAGACCGGTCAAGAGAAATGAAGCATAATTAATTTTACATTTATCAGACAGACGAGGATGAGGAAATAAAAAGGCAAAGATAAAAGCACATATAGTTCATCAAAAGTTATCAAGGCTAGCTTCAGGAATAGCTGATTGAAGGATATCAATCTGCTAGAATGACCACCTCCTTAGGAGTGAAGAAGGGCAAATATTTAGATCGACCAAGCAGAAACACTATCACACCTAATGTATACGAATTGCAGGGCAACAAGTATAAACAAGGCAATGCTTTTCCCTGTCGAAACGCAACTTCCATCAAAAGAGTTCGTCGAAAACAAGATAAGCAAAAGGACAAACAGCCTACAAAACATAAATACTAAGGGTAGCTAAGGATGAAGCTTGTCAAAAATATGATAAAGTCGGAAATGAAGCCAGAGTTAGGCAAGCAGATTCATCATAACCAAGTAAGATCCACCAATCGACTAGAAAGCGCTTTGCCAAGAACCTTCAGCAATCCAAAAATACTTTCGATCGCAAATCGACAACTTGTCAAGGGCACCAAAATAATATTTCGACAGTTATGAGAGATGTCAGTACAAGTGAGGTAAGATTGAGTGAGGCTAGTGGTTGTTATTTGCATATGGTTTATAATAAAAATATTATCAGACTTAGGCAGAGGATGAGGAGAGGACTACTAATTTCTAATTAAATATCAATTATTAATATTATATTGTTATGGTGAAATCCCACCCGGCTGTCATCGCCATCGGACAACACAAGGGACATCAAGTCACTAAGTATAAACCTACCGGCAAACGAGCCAACCGACCCTCTCAAGCCTCCAAGAAGGGTCGCCTCGGAAAGCGCGTCAAGCTTATCAGACAAGTAATCTCCGAAGTCAGTGGTGTGTCTTCTTACGAGAAGAGAGTCGTCGAATTCCTCAAGGCTGGTTCTCTCAAGGACACCAAGCGAGCCCTCAAGGTTTCCAAGAAGGCTTTGGGTACTCACAGAAGAGCTAAGCTAAAAAGAGAATCATTGATGAACTTGCTCAGAGCCCAACAAGCCGAGAGAGATAAAGGAAAAGGAGACAAGAAGAAGGAAAAGGCTCAGTGATTATCAGCTCCTATTTAAAAATTAGAGATCATTCAATATCAACAATCACTTTCGAACAGGATTTTTTACCTTTATCGAGGTCTAAAGAGGGTTCGACACTGACCTGAAAAAAGCTGCAGGAAATTTGCCATTATCCTTGTCTCTATTTGCGCAATATCTTTGCTTATCCCATTTACAAAGATGAGGAGGCGGCCTGTTTGGGCTTTTGTTTCTATTTCTAGGACTTGTCTCCACCAGTGAAAGTTTACGCTGAAATAAGCAGTCGTTTCTTTTCTTTTGCCCTTGATGATACTCTAGTTTAGCCAATATTTTGAATAGTTGATGCTCGTTGGTCTTGACCTTTCGACTAGGAAAAGCTTGTGTTATGGCCGGTTAGCAACCCTCAGTCAAAAAGGATCCTATTTTTTGTTTCTTTCTCTATAGAGGGGCATAACTAATTGAATTGGAGACTGAAGGAACTTGTTCTCTTGTTATCTGGTCTGAATACTTTTTTCGAGTGCTCAACTAGCCTTCGATGTTGTGATTAAGCATACTCCTTTGCTTAGGTTTCGAACGACTGCGGTAGGAAAATTCGACCAAATAATTGGAGATGCTGAAAGTATGACTACGGCTATGAGGCTGTTATTATGATTTATTCTAAAGCATTTATAAACATTAATACTTCATATATCATTTGGCAATAGGTTCATCAATGATCCTGACTGGTTATTCAGATTCAGGTATTTTAGGGTTGAAGACGGGAACCAAAGCATAGCTAAGTGGATGAAAAGGCGATAAAATCGGATCAGCTTTCATCAGTATTGATTTATAGCAGAAAGACACTGAGTATGTCTCAAGTTCATTGATGTTAAGAAGCGTCAAGTAATAATAAATTAAGATGAGTTTGACAAACTATGTCAGTATAAGCATGCAAATAGAAAATTGGAGATAGCCTGCAGTAAAGTGAGCATACTAGTAATTTTTGTTGGGATTCCACATAGGTCCGGTATAGATGGCCAGCCATAGGATATCATACACAAAAGAAAAGCTCAGCAAGACAAGATTTAATTTGATAATTTTTCTGCTGATCGACTCAAAAGCATACCCACTTAATACCAAGAGGCAAAGAGTAATATCCACAAACTGATTGAACATTTGTGACCCTAGCAAAGTTAGAATTAAAACTGTAAGGGTAAGATATATAATTTTAGTGAGAGTACTGACTGAATCGTTGAAATTGTATTCGAAAAGTTGTTGCTTAGGATCTTCCTAGAGTGCAGTATTTTTTTGGGCGTTTGACACTGGGTTTGAAAAATAATGCTGAAAAGGCTTACGAATAATATCGAGGCTCGTTCTGAGAGATGTTTTCTAATCATATAGCGAATCGAGTTGCTATCGATAGAGATGTAGTTACGAGTAATCGTTTTGATCAGGTTTGTTACTTTCTAGTTTATATATGGCAACTGTATAGTTTCAAGCTTACTATTTGTCTTTTTGATGTTTTCAAGGAGAATAGCCTCAGCTTTCAAAACATACTCCATAAATTATGAAAGCTTAACTTATCCTTTGGAGTTGAGCTGGCACTGGTCCCATATTTATTAGAAGGTGTCCTTGTCAAAAGGACCCTCATTGAGTCTCGCGATCACAGCACTAAGCTCTTCTTCGGAAAGGTGATCTTTGGGAGAAAGACCAAGCTGAGCGATAATGTTTTATATCTTGTCTGTGCTAATATGTTGATTGTTGTCTGTCATAAGAAATTCTAAATAACGGATATAAGAATAAATGTTTAAACAATTTGAGGAAAATATCATGCTTACCAAATATTTTTCATCTTCCTCAGTGAATGGAATTTTATAATTTATAATTGTCCCCTTTTTTTAGGATCCTTCAAGAATCCTTTGATTGTTACTGTCACTTCGGGAGGCTAGCTTAAGCTTCAAAACCGTTAAAAATTAATTATAGACAAATCAACGAATTAAGAGAGCTGGGGCCATCTTCATAATTCTTTTAGATAACCTGGAAACCCCTCCATCACAATTACTTGCATCATTTTTATAAGCGAGGTAGTGGTCGTTCAAGATACTGCTTTTCTTTTTGATGAGGGGGGCCTAGTTCAATAATTATGGGGTCCCTAGTGAAACCCCTTTGTTTGTTAACCAGTTCACTACCCTCTGATAGACATCTTAGGAATTTTCGTTAATGTTCCAAAATGGTGACTCCAAGGTTGCTTTGCTTTTATCATCGGTTCTGGGAGTGCCTGGAAGGTTAGTTTTGTCTTGAAGTGCTTCGGAAGAGGGAATCATCTGTTATTTGCCTTAAATAGTTTATACAATGGAAAATGCTAAAGTAGTAATTAGGTCTCACTGAACCGTTATTTGCACTTTAGCTTCGGTAGTTTCAATAAAATGGATCCAATCAGATTATCAATGAATGTCGTGGTGACACAAAATGTAGTCCTCTTCGTCCTTCCATTCCTATTCCTAGACCTGAAACGTAGAATGGAAGATTTTCTTTTTTCTGGCAATATCTGACAAACTTACTAAGACCCTTCTTTCTGTGTTCTTCTTGGCCAAAACATGAGCTATAGCCACAGTCTTGCTGGGCTTCAAGTCCCAAACATGAATATCATGAACATCAATAACTCCCTCGATCTACTCAAATTGTTTTTTAAGCTAGTCGATATCGATGTAACTAGGAGTTGATTCCATCATCAGATAGTATGCATTTTTGAGGACAGGGAAAGTGGAGACCAGAGTAATGATAGCAAAGATGTATGTGGATATAGGATCGAACAAGTGCCAAGGGCTCCATTCATGAACTTCTTCCAAATATCCGTTTGGACTTCCTAGAAGAAAAATCACAAGTGAGCTGAAGATAAGTCCAATGCTCATGATCATATCAGCTGAATAACATATAACTTACCTAATGCGTGAAGAATAGCTGCCTGCATTCCCAAACTTTTGTTCCTTTCTGATTCCATTTCGTTCTCACCGCTGCCACTGGAGCGTCTGTCGTGCTCGTGATCATGGTGATTGTGATGGTGTTAGTGGCTGTGTGAATGCTTGTGTCCACCCTCGTGTTTGTGTTCATGTTTCTGTTTGTTTTCATGTTCTTTGTGATATTCTTCGCTTTTCAGGTAGCATGTGTTTTAGTGCTCATGATCAAGCTAACAGTAAACTTTTTCTAGAGCAGATTTATGCCCTTCAGCTTTAACTTCAATTTGCTCACACATTTTGCTGATTACACCTTTCTGTTCAATGGGAGGAAGTTTTCGAGGCAATTTTTTTGACTCTTTATGTTTGTGAATATTTGAGTTCTTGTGACAATGAGCCTATTGAACCATTTCATTGCAATCATCATCAGTGCACAAAGATTCATTGCATTCAAAGTGTTCTCCCTCATCAATGTTCAGCTTGTGCATTGTGTTGTCATCTCTTGCCCGATCTCTTGGTTGACTTCCATGTTCACTGTGGTCATGGTCACACTCTTCACCAAGCAAGCCATGGCCATGAGAATCAGCTCCATGGAGCACCTTATACATGACAATGTTGACGATCAATCCTCCACATGCGGTGATGAACATCACAAATGGTCTCTCAACGTGTTAGCGGGCTATGATCCTTTCAGTGGCTTAGAAGACCACAAAAAGGAGGAGCACATAGATGATGAAAAGATTAGAGAGGGCACCGAGCAGTTCCATTCGATGATATCCAAAAGTCATTTTAGAGGTGGGTTCTTTTTTAGAAAGATAGAGGAAGAGGAAGCTGAAGACGAAGCCAACCAGATCAGTGATGAGATGAATGGCATCCGATATGATGGCGATGGAGTTGGAGATGATTCCTGCTGCAATTTAGCTGCCTATGAAGACAAAGGAGATTAAAATAACAATAATCAGCCGTTTGTAACTATTGGAATAATCCTGTTCTGGTGGTGGTTTGTAAAGCTTTTTCTGGTTTCGTTGAGGTTTGGGAGCATTTGCCTCCATTGGCTCACAATAGATTTTAATTATACGACCGATACTTCATTAGTCATGAGTTTAACTGTTCAATACTGCCGGTATTATATCGAATGGAAGTTTATAACACTCTCGCTCAGGAATTCCACGATAGAAACACCCCTCGCAATCACCTCATACAAGTACCCTCCTCTTCATTAAGTACAAACGAATTGCAGATGAACTAACACATACTCGACTTGTTAAAAAAATGCAGTTGATCAGCAAAAGGAAATAGCTTGAATAAAGCCAATAAATAACGCACTAGATGAGTGATAGTCGACTCTCTGTGATTTCTACAGGATCAGTCAAAGAAATAGGAGGCGCTCGTTGGGAAATGGAATCTATGGAGAGGACCGATCTCAAAAAGAAAATCGGGTAAATATAGAAATAGATTGAAAATATCAATAGCAAGACCCATTAAATTAACGACGAGCTTTCTTTGTTCGTGAACAAACAATAATAAACAGAAGTAGCAGTTAAAAAAGCAGAGTTGACCATGTTCAACGCCCTCCAATAGTTGTCCATTGCAACTTCACAATAAAAAGAATAAGAGTAGAAATAACAACATATACTTTAACAGCTTGCTTACAAAAGAAATAAGTTAGCAAGCCATATCAAATAGCTGCTGGAGTAGAAATAAAATAATCGAGAGAGGCTATTGAGACTGCAAATGGATGCTAAAACAAATAAAGAGTGGGAAATGAAAACTCTCCTTGAGATAGGTGATAATATGACCCACTTGAGAGATACCATTAGGAATATGGTGGGCCTTCATCATCTGTATTAGAGAAAGGAACAAAGATATGTACACTTAAGATCAAACTCCAGTATTTCAGAGTAAACTAAATAAATAATCGAGTCTCTCATGAAAGATGCTTCCAAATATGACCTCCTTGAGCATCTCAGCAACCTCGGATATTAATTCGATGAGGCCTTTTCTTTGAGGTTAGCATCGTTTTATTCTGAACTAGAAACCGAATTTGATAGAAATTAAAGCACAAATTAGTATCTTAACAATCATTTGACCAGTCTCAATACAAAATATGACCAGCTCCTCACAATTATTTAAAGTGCAAACAAAAACACACAAAAATAAACTCAGGAATAGCTGACTCAGACATAATTTTCTCTCAATTAAAAGTAGGAGGTGCTTCAGAGTAAATGCAAAGTCATCTCGCTTTTTACTATCAAATATTATTTCCTCTTGAACAAATTGGTCTCGCTCAGAAAGACAGTTCATAAAATCCTGGGGCAGAAAGTACTGGCCGAATAATTGGCTTAAGTATAAAAGAGCGAGAGTGTTCTAAAGTAGTATGGACATTTAATGGGTAGAAATCCCTAAGATAGTAAAGTAGGCTGGAATCAGGTAGTCGGAATATCCTCTTTCTACCATAAAATTATTGACCCAAACGACCTTCTACGCCTTTTTTCATCTCCATCGATTTACAAATCAGATCAAGATGAGCTGGCAAACTTCGAGCTATTGATGAACCACTCTTTTCGATTAGCGAGTGATTTCATTTCAAGTATGAGTCGATAGGTAGCCTCTTACTTTAGAAGTTATCCTTGTCCAGCCAGAGTCAAATCAATCGTTAGCTGGGCCTTTCTGAACAATGTCCCAGAAAGTGGTAACCTTTGTATCGAATCTAAGGAGTACTACAGAAGAGACGACTATAAACTACTGGATAAGCTTAACAAGATAGAATTAAAAAAGAAGGGACTACTGGCCAATATTCCCTTCAATGTCAGCATCGATAATGAAGTCGACAGCTTTTTGATTCAAGAATAGGGAAGTACCGAAGTTTGCTCTCCCAGGCTTTCATGCTCCAGAAAGCATATCAAATATACAAACTTAGCAACAAAGAGGGAGGAAAATACAATGAAACAAACCTCAGTAAGGAAATTATTCAGTAGATTAAATAGTCTTGACAATAAACCTCAGTCTTCTCGGATCATTAATCTACAATCTATGCGCTAAACGATGCGTGCTTCTCGATTTCAACTTGCAAGTCTAGCCAAAAGCAAAAATATGAAAAGTACCACAAGGAGACTCCGACATACTACAGGTATGTATCAGAAGGAAAACAAGTGAGCCTCTTGATGATGATTATTGTTTTGTTTTGACACAATATAACTAATCATAAAAGTCGTTATGTCGGCATCGGACCTGCACTAGACCAAGCATTAAGCACAGCAATAAAACACACAGATTGATTTTAGACCTCCTCAGCACAGCTATGTGGTCAATTAGCCCTTCACATCTGCTTTTTTCAAGGACCATTGCTAGGAATAGTACACCATCCATCGAGCCTTTACTTCTTCTAATTTCACCTACCTCAGGCAAAACATTCCCAACGATATCAAACATGGCGCTATTCTCAATCAGAGACTCAATAGGGTCCAAAATAATATGGAAAACTAAATCACTAATCGGCAAAAACCGTTCTATCAGAAATAATAAGAGCTGAGGGCGAAGGCCAATCGGAAGAAAATGGAACAAATTGGTCAGCTCGGCTATTTTTAAATATTTCCCTATCAGTAGAGTGAGTATGATTTGGAACACCAACTCAAACTCAGATAACAACACTAAAACAAGAGGAAACAGCAATAAATTAGTCCTCTATCATTCAGACCTTCAGGATTCGATAAAAAAGGGAAATATGAAAACCCCTTTACTCACGTTGATCGTCTAGACAGCAGAATTTCATACAAAGAGGAATATATTTTTCCATTTCACCTTCCAGAGTAAGAATACAAATACATAGGGACACTTACGATCGATTTCATGAATCAGAGCTTAGGCAGCGAATAATTGAATAAAGTAGTAAAATAGCTGGAGACTTCATTCCTTCTAAAACTGAGAAAAGCCTCACTAAAATTACTCGATCCAAAGGGGCATAAATTCTTCAATAGCTAGAACAATATCTCAAAAAATATCTACCAAACCTCGGATTCTTCATCGGCATGAGTAAGCGAGACTACATTGACGTTCTTTATTAGACCAAATAATCGAATAACAATAAGATTCATATGGTGATGAGCCATCTTTGCGAAAGTTAATCCTTATGCAAATACATGCTCAAGCGCAATGTTGGAAGATGGGGAAGAGTTGGCTAAACAGGTTACCTTTAGTACAGCGTGATTCCTCCTTGGGTCAAATAACCTGAGGAAAAATTAAACAAAGAATGATATTTGTTCGCTGAGGTATAAAAGTACACAGTATCACTCCATCATAAATCTTTAGTATTCTTCATCTTCAAACCTTTAGAGAATTCCATATTTAGCCAAAAGACGATCATATTCGGCTTTTTGGCGTTGATAAAGCAAAGCGAATTCCAATTTTTTCTATTAGGGAAAAGATGAAGCGACTTCGATTGTCTTAGCACTGATTGGTGTTTCTGGCTTTTCCATTTTTCTAGTTCGAATGGACTCGATACTGTGTCTGACCATTTAACGGGGATTGAGAGTCATTTTTCTGCGACTATCATATCTATCCGAAGGTGCTCCAAAGAAAGACTTCAGTTTATGACTTTTTGCGATGACAGGACCTTGCTTTCCTTTGGATAGCCTTTGTCCAGAGAATTATTATGGAGTGTTAATATCCTGTCTGATCGGTAGAAGGGGAATACTAGCTTGATTGATTTTAGGCAGAGGTCTGAAAGTAGCTTCGAGGATAGTTTGATGTCCTATTTTGCTATCCTTGTTTGTCTTTCTTCTACGAAAGTTGAGGTTGACGTGATTGGCGTTGTTTTCTTTGTCAATCAACATGGCTCTAATTATTCTTACGAATTTTAAACGTTAATATATGAGAACAGGCCAAGGGAAAGTTTAAAAATGCATAATTAAATATCCAAGGCTCTTAAAGGAAAGGCAAGAGGGTCAGTGAGCTGAAGGGTGGTATAAAGGCACATGCTTATAATTAAAAAATGTTATATTTGAACAACACAAATGGAGGGAGAGCAACTGCCCAAGGCCACCATGAATAGCTTCATCAAAAACAAAACTCAAATGCCCTTCAATCCTGAGTACCTCAGTAAAGTTCTTTTCGTTGCCAAAGGTAACTTTACCTCGAATTAGAGTTTGTGGCTAGGCTTTCCGACAAGGCAAATGTCATGTGCGAAAGTTACTCCAAAAAGACCATCAGCGCCGAACATCTCGAAGCTGCCATGAAAGAATTCGAGATCACTGATCATCTGGGGTAACTCAGATATTTGGAAGACACCATCAAGGAACAGAATCAGCTCAAAAGGGAAGCCAGCCAGCGTATTGAGGAGATGCTGGCCAAGGATTACGAAGAGTAGAAAGCAAGAAGGAAAGAAGAGGAGATGCAGAAGAAAGAGGTAACTGTACGCGAGAAGTTTGATGAGATCGAGAAGGCAGCCGAGAACAAAGGAGACGACATTGACTACGAGAACATCGTGGACGTAGATGCTGAAGAAGAGAACGGTGATGCTGAGGCATGATTTTACCCAAAATGCTCTATAAGCAATTAACGATACAAGTCAATAATTCATATCAACAAATATATAAGGACGAAGATCAATTATGTTGGTTATTAATTTGATATTGCGAGCAATAATAAAATGAATAATAATCAAGAACTCACTCACTTCTTTTTGCTAAGACCAAAGCAACAGAAGAGACTCTAATTTGCTGTATTTTTCGCTAATCGATAGTGGGGATATCAATTTTCTCAAGAGCATGAAAAAATCAATCGACTCCATGCTTCGCTTTGCTTATGTTTTTCTGTTGATCTTTCCTTTGACTGCAACGTCATTGGTTTACTTTTGTCATAAACAGATTGCTATTGGTCAGCCACTGTGGACACATCCAGAAGGAACCATGCTATTTTTGAATGCCAACCTACTCTTCTAGCTAGAAGTACGCCTCTGCCAGATCAGATTGACATTCTTACTCTTGATTAAGATGAGCTACACCGGTAAAGGATACTTCCTGCACTTCAGGATCTTCTCTCTTCCTGAATATTTTCTCCTTTCTTTCAACTGGATAAATATATTGACTTAGTATTCTTTGTTATCCTTAACTCTTTCAGAACCTACTCTCTTTTTGTCGATAAGGATGGTTATTCCACCCAAAAAAATATAATTGTCATGGCAGGATAAAGATAAACTCTTACAAAGATAAAAATCTTCTGGAAAGCAGCCAAAACAGGAGGAATCACGAATTGGTAAAAGACTTGATAATTTAAAGGGTATCGAAATCATTCTTCTAACTTGTACTTAGCTTTCACTTGAGCAATCTGGTTTTGGGATTTGTTCATTTTTCTCATTGTCTCTAACAGAGAACTGAAGGGATTTTTGGCTCTTTATTTATCATTATGTTTGATGTAGACCTATAGCGATCTAGTGAAATATTGCTCCGCTTTTTAGTATATTTTTTAAGCAAGATATACGGCGCCTAAGTTTTTAAGAGTTAATGCGGTGTCGATGCTGCCTACTCCTTTGATCTTTTATTCAATCTAGAGACATTTGTTGTAGCATTTGATTGCCTAGATGTAGTTGCCCTGATTATCATATACCAAGCCGATGTTGTTGAGAGTTGATGAGGTGTCGATGCTGCCTACTCCTTTGATCTTTTATTGAATCTAGAGACATTTGTTGTAGTATTTGATTGCCTACTTGTAGT
>Ga0100385_1005078_pt1 | contig 11149 bp, 11 predicted proteins | sample CryGeymeta201509_FD_81543 | JGI IMG/M metagenome (GOLD analysis project Ga0100385, IMG submission 81543) | Groundwater microbial communities from Crystal Geyser aquifers in Utah, USA - Crystal Geyser metaG 2015-09 | ecosystem: Environmental > Aquatic > Deep subsurface > Groundwater | place: USA... | reverse complement strand
GTTCAACTATATTTAGCTAATTTAAAAAAATAATTAAACTAGTTTAAAGTTACTTTATTTTTCTTAAGAAGAGATTTTACTGTATCGGAAATAGTTGCGCCCATTCCTAGTAATTCTTTAATTCTGTCAGCTTTAACGTTAAGTACTTCACCTTCAGTTAAATGTGGATTGTACTGACCAAGTTTTTCAGAGAAACGTCCGTCTCTTGGCTTTCTTGAATCTGCAGCAACGATTGTGTAAATTGGCATGTGTGTTCTACCACCACGTTGTAATCTAATAGTTAACATTTATCACTCCTACTTTATTGATCACTTGAATCTTAAATTCTAGCTAACTTTCTTTTTATATGTTTAAAACTTATGTAAATTAATAAAATTACTTACAAAAGGCAACAAAATTCTTCTTTTATTACATTTAGACGACAAATGTAATAAAATCTTTCTACTATGACAAGTAAAGAATTGAGTCCTGCAAATTTTATTAACATCCACTGCCACGGGCTTTCAAGCGAAAAGTGCATCTATTCCTATAATCCCGGTATCAATGACTTAGCTAAGGATACTTTATTTAGTGTGGGCCTTCATCCCTGGTCAATTTCAACAAATTTAATCGAGAACTACCAGCTCATGTCAGAGGTTCATCAGCGGGCGCAGGATAAGAATTGTCTAATGATCGGAGAAAGTGGTCTTGACCGCCTGAGGGGCGCAAGTCTTGATCTACAGGAAGAGTTTATGAGGGAGCATATCAAGATTAGCGAAGATCTAAAAAAGCCTCTCATTCTCCACAATGTCAGGGCCCTTGATCTTATTTTAAAGTTACAAAGACAAGAGAGGCCATTACAGCCTTGGATACTTCACGACTTTAACGGTAATGATATCCAAATCGCCCAGATTTCAAATAAGAATATCTATGTCTCACTGGGGCCCACATTTATGCGTGAGAACTCAAAAATTTCAGAGTTTGTAGCTAAAGTAAGGACCGAGAGAATTTTATTTGAAACTGACGATGACAAGAATCTTAATGTGAAAGACGTCTACCAAAAGTACAGTGACCTAACAAAAATCTCGCTTGAAAATTTGTGTGTACAGGTTGAGAAAAATTTCACTAATTTATTCGAGGCGAGTGCCTAACTGCAATTGAAATTTTATCAAAAAGAATATTTGGTTTAATAGGTTTAACGACGTAGCTATCAACACCAGAGTTTATTGCATTCATCACATGAAGACTATCACAATCGGAAGAGATCATAATGAAAATGGTCTCCTTAAAACGAGCATCAATCTTCATTTTAGAGAGAAGATCAATTCCTGATAGTTTTGGCATCTGCCAGTCAGCAAGAACAAGATCTATCGGTTCAAATCTCTGATAGGATTCCTGCATGATTGCAAGGCCTTCAAATGCATCCGCTGCAAGCTCAACACACTTAAATCCACGCTTAAGAAGAATCTTCTTAATCAGTGTTCTCGTATCCAAGCAGTCATCAATAACTAAAATTTTAATCGAAGGTTTTAACTTCATAAAACTCACCTCAATTTTTCTACGAGGCCTTAGCTTTTACCAGCTCCTCCTCATCAGAATGCAAGCGATCAGAAAGTATTTCATGCCAATCATTGAGAAAAGAGATGCACTTAGAAACGACTTTAATGAGCTGACCTTTTGCTAGCGGTTTCGTTAATAGATACTTTGCCCCACGATTAAAACAATCGATGGCCGTCACAATTGTAGTATCAGCAGTAATACCTATAATCTGAATTCCTCTTTGAAGATCAATACAATTTGTAATAACGTCCGCCCCACTTTGAAATTCTAAGTGCAGATCGGTTATTACAATATGAACAAGATGAGAGCGAATAAAACTCATGGCCTCTTCAGGATCACTAAAAGCGGAAATAGAAATATCCGCTTCAGAGACACTCGATAACTGTTTCCACATTAAATTAAGCATCTCTTGGTCATCATCGATTAAGACAATTCGATAAGGCCTGGTGAAACTCATCATAATAGCTCCTGTTATCCTTTTTTCAGTGACAAGGATAAATTCAACAATTAAATTATACCAAATAATGCCACTCTTTTAAAATAAATTATCTTTAGGGAAGCTACCGAAACTGCTCACATGACAACATTTCTTAACGATCAAATTAACTTTCCACTCATTTTAGCACCAATGGTGGGTCTCTCTCATGTGGCCTTGCGAGAAACGTTACACGCCTATTTACCAGAGGGCTTTAGAACACTGTGGCCAACAGAAATGCTCAATTCGAGACGGCTTCCAACACAAGACTTGGCAATCACCCCACAAACTTTAAAGCATGAATTAGAAAATAATTTATGGCCTCAAATTCTATGTAATGACGAAAGGGCCATTGAAAATTCGATCCCACTTCTTGAAAACTGGGGGGCCACCGCGATTGATATCAATATGGGTTGCCCCGTGAAGAAGGCCCTCAAGCATAACTACGGCGTCTCACTCATGGGTGATATAAATTATGCAAGTGAGGTTGTCGCTATTGCTAAAAAGCATGCAACAGTCCCAATATCAGTTAAACTTCGGGCAGGTATTCAAAAGGATCAAGACTTTCTTTTAAGATTTTGCGAAGCACTCATTAAAAGTGGTGCTAACTGGCTCACACTCCATCCTCGCCTTGCAGAAGAAAAGAGAAAAGGAGTTGCCGACTGGGGACAGATAAAACGCTTGAAAGAAAATTTTGATATTCCAATAATCGGTAACGGTGACATTCAATGCTTCGATGATATTGTGAATCTTTTTTCTCAAACTCAGTGTGACGCAGTAATGATAGGTCGGGCACTCACATCAAAGCCATGGTTATTTCTCGAGTATGCAAAATCTCAGGGGTTAAAATTAAATTCGTGGCAACAATCACAACTGCCATCCACTCCAGAAGAACAGGCACAGTGCTACGGCGTTTTCTTAAAATCCTTTACCATAAACTGCTTCAAGCATTTTTCAAATGAAGATGCAATCAAGAGGATCCACTTCTTTATGCGTGTAGGACATGTTTGGCTTAACTTTGGCCATTCACTATCAAAGAAGTTACAAAAAATTGATTCAAAAGAGATGACGTTGGAAGTTCTTGAAAAGTTTTTTTCAAACCAAGATCTTACGATTTGTGATAGAACGAATTTACGCTATTAAAGAGTTTTAATGGTGGCAAGTGTGACAACGACAAAGCTTGATATTTAAAACATGAGCTGCAATAAGTGAAGCACCACCAATTATCGAAGATGCTATTTCAATAATCTCAGCCGTTTCATTTCCCAGAAAGCTATGAAAAAGATGTCCTGCAATTAAGAAGATCATCCCTACGATTCCAATATATAGAGGTCTCTTATCAGCGTGAACTTTTAATTTCGAGATGAACGTATAAAGACCTAATGGAATCACAAGACCCATTCCAAGCATATGAATGATTGGGTTTTCAAAATACTGACCGATTGCCGGAGCAAAGATAATAAGAAAAGGAATGGCCATACAATGAATACAACAAAGAGCTGAAAATAAAATTCCTGCTTTGTCTGTTAATTCTGATTCATTTGTATTTGTATCCATATATCCTCTATCTTAATTTTAATCTGATCATTTTTATCATTATATATTTAAAAGACAATAGAAAAGTAGTTATATTGTAATTTTAATTACTTAAGGCCTCAATAACTTTGGATATCTTAAATATTCCTTCCCCATCAAAACCATCATTTCCGGCCGCGCAACTTTTCCCATCAAAACTACAAGTATTGATTCGTTGACAAAACTGTTTTCGGTCAAAGTAATAATCTTCCTTTCCTGAGATAACAAGGCCTAGTACTTCACCCGCTTCATTAAAAACTGGAGAACCTGAACTACCATGGAAAGAGTTTATTGCGCCATAAATAATATTGGAGCCCGGTTCCTCTTTTAAGATATTTCCACCTGAAGATATTTTCTTTGGTAAACCACCTGGGTGACCAATGAGAGTTAAGCTCCCCTGTGTAGAAAGGTCTGTCGTCTTTAGACCCACTCTCCCACTAACTGGACGCTCAAGCTTAATAACTGCAAAGTCACTGGCAAAATCAAACTCGACCTTTACAACTTCTTTACAACGATAGACTTCTTTAACATTCACTCGCCGTTTACTATCAAATTCAACTTCGGTGTAATCAAAGCTCCATACAAAATCATTGCAAACGGCCTGTTCATCATTAGCATAAGGATAATCCATTCCTCGATAACAGTGTCCCGCTGTAACAAGAGTATCTGGAGCAATAAGAAACCCGCTACACTCAGAGATAACTGGCTCACGATAAAACTTTTCATCGCGACAAAGACTATTTGTTTCACCATTATTTTGAGAAACAAGAGCTTGGGCCCCCTTTAGCTTATTTGATCGAATTAATGCACCAACATTACTTGCCCTATCTTGCCAAAACGTAGGAGCTTTCTCGATGGCGACTCGATTATCAAGACCATAAATGACCTTATCAATAAAGTTAAAATCAATTCCTAGAAGTGTCTGCCAAGAAAGTGCATGAATTTGGAAGTTTATGAGAATAAATAGGAGTTTTAAAATATTTCTTAACATTTCTAGAGTACGTCCCCTGTATAATTTAGAAACTAAACATTTCATACATGGTTAAGCATGGAAAGTACGATGCTTTGAAAATAATACCTTATAAATAAAATACATTACACCGATATGCTTTTGAATAAAAAAAGAAAGGAAAGTACTATGAGCATTCAAGACCTGAAAAATGATTATCTTGTCAGCATCAATGAAGATGTGGAAAAATTACAATCTCTATTTCTAAAATCAGGAATTAGCGAGGCGGAAGAGTCTGCAATCCATCGAATAATTCACTCTATAAAAGGAAGTGGAGCTACTTTTGACTTCTACCTTCTTAGTACTATCGCTCATCAGCTAGAGGATTTTATTGCAAATAATGACCTTCAATCACTTAATGAAGACGATCGAGATTGTCTATTAAAGTTCATCGATATCCTTTCTTTAACCGTAAATGATTATGCACGTGATGATATCTCTAAATTCGATCACTATTTAAATGAGCTTTCAAATATTCAACAAGTCCAGGCATCTCGTCAGGAATACTATGGTGGAAAAGTACTTGTTGTTGACGCCACAACAACAATGGGAAATTTACTTAAGCGCACTTTAGAAGAAAAAGGATATCAATGCAGTATCGCCAGAAATGGACTGAGCGCTTTTAATCGTCTTGTTAATGAAAAGTATGATGCGGTTTTCACAAGTCTCAATCTTGAAATTCTTGATGGAGTATCACTAACGACTGCTCTAAAATCTACAAATAATATCAACTCAAATATTCCCGTGGCCGTGATATCTTCATCTAAGAATGTCGACTCGCGCTTTCCGGAACATTCAAAACCAGACTATATTATCTTTAAAGATGATGCTCTGATTACACATATTACAGATGCACTCGAGTCAATTTTTAGCAAAGAGCACGCAACGACCAAGCAATCAGGTCCTTCAAAAATACTCTATGTTGAAGATGATTTAAAAATGCAGAAACTCTTTAGATTATCTATCCAAAAAACTGATGGTGTCGAGGTTGCCATTGCAAAAGACAAGGCCAGTGCAATTGAAATGTGCAAAGTATTTAAGCCTGAGATTATAATTTTAGATCAATTTCTTGGAGCAGAGAAAGGAGAAGATATTTTTATGGATCTTCTCGACTACTGTATTCCTATCGTATTTTTGACAGGTTCAGAGAGTTCAATAAATGTTGAAAAACTTCGTAAGCATCGAGAGTTCAAGGGAATCATTGCAAAACCTTTCAGGCCTGCTGCAATTTACAACCAGATCTGTCAGTTTATTTAGGCTTCTTTCTAAAAGAAGCCACCCCACTGTCCGCCCTTTTTCTTTTTCTTCTTCGGCTTTTGCATACCAAGCATACCGTCCATGCCTGGCATTCCACCCATTCCAGGCATACCGGGCATTCCTCCGCCCTTCATCATTTGCATCATTCCACCCATCATTTTTTCCATCTGACGGAATTTAGAAATAAAGTCTCTGACCTGAGCTTCTGTTGTTCCTGAACCTTTTGAGATTCTATTGATTCGAGATTCTTTTATCAGTTTATAATTATCGCGCTCAGTGTTTGTCATCGAGTTAATAATAACTCTCATTCTCTTCATTTCATCTTCAGCTGGTGACAGGTCACCAACTTGCTTTAAGACTCCACCCATACCAGGAATCATTTTCATGATACTGGCCATTGAGCCAAGGTTTTTCATCATATCCATTTGCTTCATGAAATCGTTAACGGTGAACTTACCTTTTTCAAGGTTCTTCATCATCGATTCAGCATCTTTTTCATCAATTACTTTTTCAGCTTTTTCAACGAGAGAGAGAACATCCCCCATATCAAGAATTCGACCAGCGAGGCGGTCTGGGTGAAAGAGTTCTAAATCCTTCATCTTCTCACCAGTAGAAATAAACTTGATCGGTACACCTGTGACATGCTTTATTGATAGGGCCGCACCACCTCGGGCATCAGAATCCATCTTAGAGAGAACAACTCCAGTCAGTCCTACTGTTTCGTGGAAGCTCTTAGCGACATTCACTGCTTCCTGTCCTGTCATTGCATCAGCAACCAGAAGAACTTCAGGATCGTGACCATTTAGAGATTGCCTAACCTCTTTAATTTGACCCATCAATTCTTCATCAACGTGTAAACGTCCGGCCGTATCGATGATGACAATATCTTTTCCATTTTCTTTTGCAAACTTCATCGCGTCTGCTGCAATATCTTTTGGATGCTTTCCAAGATCACTATCGAAGTAATCCATATCCATACTCTTCGCAAGCGTAATCAATTGATCCTTCGCCGCAGGTCTAAAAGTATCAGCAGGAACAAGAAGAACATTCTTTTTTAGTCCTCTGAGGTGAAGAGAAAGTTTCCCTGAAAAAGTCGTCTTCCCTTGTCCGTTAAGACCGACAATTAAAATTGGAAAAGGAGCTGTCCTTTCAAGGTTAAGCTCAGAGTTCTTATCCCCCATCACGGCCGAAAGTTCTTCGTGAACAATTTTTACAAATTGCTCCCCTGGATTAACGCCAGAGATAACTTTTTCTCCGATCGCTTTTTCTTTAACATTGGCTATAAAGTTTTTTACCACTTTAAAATTAACATCAGCTTCAAGTAGTGCCGTTTTAACTAATTTTAACGTCTCTTCAATATTGTCTTCAGAGATTTTTCCCTTCCCTGAAATATTCTTGAATGCTTCTGAAAATTTATCACTCAACGTATCAAACATTTCTTATCCTCTTAGTAATTTTTCTATTAGTTTTAAACAATCCTTGGGTGTTTTAGCAAGTCCCTCTGGGCCATATGGAAGTAAGTGCGCCTCAATCTGACTCGACGCCCAACAGGCTGCAATTGATCTGCATCCAAACTTCTTCGCCCCCATGATATCTGCAAAACTATCCCCTATCATAATCACTTTACTCTTATCAATATCCCCAACCATCTGCTTAATCCCAACAGGATTGGGTTTTGGATCACAGTCATCAAGACAACGAAAGTCAAAAAAGAACTTTGCGACTCCCAGCTCTTTTAAAATCGAAAGAGTTGAGCGTCGATCCCTTGCCGTCCAAACATAGAGTTGATAATCCTTCGCCGTTAACTCAAGAAGAAGTGACTTGATCTCTGGAAATAAACGAAATCCATTTCCCTTCAGCTCTGCAAATTCGCCCCATAGTCTAATCAATCGATCTTTTAACTCTTCATCAGCTTTAGGATCAAGTCCAAAATTAAGGGCTATTTGGTAAACATCTGAACTATAATTTGTAATTGCCTCATCAAGGCTTACTTCTCGCCCAAGTTCTTTACCAATAACATACTGAACTCCTTCATATAATGCATGAATTGATGAAATTAATGTCCCATCACAGTCAAAAACGATATGCCCTCGTGGATTTTCAATATATGCCATAGTAAATTCTTCCTCGCCATATTGACTGGAGTTCTGCTCACTGATAAATAACGGTAATGACAAACTATCGCACTTTTTCACCATCTCTTCAACACAAGATTGACACGCTGAAAGCGCGTCGAGAAAACATCCAATTAGGATCAATTGGTTTTGACTCAACACTATTGCTCGCGCCAATGTCGAGTATCTGTACTGCCCCATACCGCCTACTCATGGAACAACTAGGCGCAGGTGGAACGGTCAGCGAATTAATTTCTTGTCATGGAATTAATTATAAGAATGAAAAAACGATCAAGATGCTTGAAATTCATCCTCTTGAAAAAAATATTGGCCTCCAACTATTTGGTGAAGACCCACAGGCCATGGCAGATGCAGCTAAGTTCACTCAAGACTGCAATCCAGATACACCGACGAAATTTGTCGATATCAACATGGGCTGTCCAGTGAGAAAAGTTGTCAGCAAGGGCGGAGGATCCGCGCTTCTCAAAGAACCTGTAAAACTTGGTAAATTTTTCTCAACAATAAAGAGAGAATTAAAAGTTCCGCTGACAATAAAAATAAGAACTGGCTGGGACAGTGACTCAATCAATGCCCCAGAAGTCATTCATATCGCCAAAGAAGAAGGGATTGAATTTGTAGCAGTACACGGTCGAACAAGAACCCAAGGCTACTCGGGGCTTGCAAACTGGGACCTACTCGAAAGTATTTCTAACCTAAAAATTCTACCAGTAATTGGAAATGGTGACCTTCACTCCTCTTTCATGGTTAAAGAACGAATGAAGCAGACTTCATGTCAGGCCCTCATGCTTGGCCGTGGTCCGCTTCGTGATCCCTTCATTTTTCTCGATAGCTTTAGAAATGATGATGACAATTTTCACTTTACTCCAGCTGACCACCTCGAAGTGATTGAAAGATTTCACGAATACCTTGAAGATTACTCTGACAGAGAAAGAACAATCCTCATCACACTTCGAAAAAATATCGTTTGGATGGTTGCCGGCTTTCCAAATGTTACTCAATTTAGAAATTCCATGTTTAAAGCGGCTGACATCAAAGAAACGATGTCCCTGACTAAAGAATTTCTAACACAGCTTGGTAATTCACAAAAACAAATCGATCACACACAAGCTTTTATGGCCGGAGGACACGGCTAAAAAAATGACCACTCTCTATGGCACCTCCTCATCTCATAAAGCTTCAATGAGTCAGTGTGCAACCCCTTGAAATCATAATTTATTTATAAATAAGCAACTAAAGTAAATAAAAGAAGAAACCGATAGTTATACTCAGAGATAAAATAGTGAGTATGAAGATGTTATTACAAAAAAATTCAAGACCAGTATTTCCAATTATGCTGTCACTGCTAATCATATCAAGCAGCACATTAGCCGATATGTGTGGTGTAAAAAAGAAAGAACTCTCTGAGATAAATCAACGCCAACAAGAACTCATTAACAAATCCGACCCTAATAATTCAGCAAATCTCGAAGAGATGTTAAAAGAAATCGATAAAGAGAACGCAAAAAAAATCGGTATGCTAAGCTTAATGAAGCTCAAAGATAGCTATAATAAGTCACGAGAAGCTCTTGAAAATATCAACGCACAAGAATTTCTTTCAAAGAATGCCATAACTTTCTTAAATGACTTAAGCGGCCATATCAAAGCTGTTGCACATCACAATTTAATCATTAATACGATGAACTCTCTAGATCCACAAGATGCAAATACAAATATGCCAGAAGCTCAAAGTAGCATGGGAAATGCAGTTCTTACTCAAAATAAGTATGCAGGATCTTGGAGAAAATTCTACCAATCACTAGGAGGAGGTCAGGCCAGCTTGTACGAATACATGCAAGATTGTAACAACGGTAATCAAAAAGAAATTACCAAGCACTGTGAACAATTCAAGGCCAATATCTCAAAACTAGAATCAATTGGAAAAAAATTCGGCGATCCATCATTTGTTTCAGAATCTAAAGAAGTTATCGACAACTACGGGAAGCTCATCGCAATCTCGCTAGATGTCAAAGATAAAGGCAAGGTCGCTAGTGATCAAGAATTCTATAAAACAATAGATGAACACAAAGCGATCCTAAAAAAAGTAGACCTTCTAGGTGGTGCCGACATCTTCGGCCTCAATAGAAACTCACAAGACCTAAATTCAGGGGAGCTCGATAAGATCGACGGACTTCTCAACTATTTTGAGAGCATCCACACTGGACCAAATTCGAATTCGGCAATCTCTAACAAAATTGAGTTCCAACTCGACTCGACAATAAATAAAGATAAACAACAACTCATCGAAAGCGTACAAAAAATCCGTACTTCTCTTTCAAATATCAAAGAAAAATGTGACATATTGAATCTAACAAGCTGTAGTGAAAAAATCACCCCTGACAGTGCAAATGGTAACACATTCGCAAAAGAACTAAAGGAGCTTAACGACAAATTCGCTCTAAGTTCAATAGATACAAGCGACGCTCAAAGAAACGGAGTCCCTCACCTTGATGGGAACTCAATATTTAATCCCAAACTAGCAGATGTTAGAAAAGAATACATCGACAAACTTGAATCAACGTTTACAGATGCCAATATTGACTCTCAATCATTTGAAAACTACCTATCAAAGAGTAATGATCCGAAACTTAAAACGTGTAGAAAACTAAAATCCGTTTTCTTAGGTCAAGAAAAATTGAACGATTTTATTACTGGAGACGATGAAGTAAAGGCGGTCAGAGATTGTCAGGCTGGTATAGCATCAATCGATCTCGATTCGAAGATAAAAGAAAGTGAAATGAAAGTTTTAGACCTAAGTAAAAAGGTCAAAAAAATCGTTGAAACACCAGACTTTAAAAATCTCGAAATTTTAAAATCTCTACTTTATACAGACTACTTCAAAAACTGTACAGACCAAGAGGAAACAGAAAATCTTTATTTGCAAAGTACGTGCTCTGATGGCCTTGTTGATAGTCACACAAAGCAAATTGATATTCTTAAAGAAAACTACAGAGAAATAAATGACGATGTTATCACACGAAACTACCTAAGATACTTAGATATAAATGACCGTGGCTCACTCTTTAAGGATGAACGTCAATGGGCCTCAATACTCAGAGGACAATGTGGTGGTTTTAATGAAGCAACAGCTGAACTTTCCACATCTGTAGAAATTTGTGGCTT